>Ga0164301_10000355_pt1 | contig 13198 bp, 11 predicted proteins | sample Whisoiple_231_MG_FD_109711 | JGI IMG/M metagenome (GOLD analysis project Ga0164301, IMG submission 109711) | Unamended control soil microbial communities from upstate New York, USA - Whitman soil sample_231_MG | ecosystem: Environmental > Terrestrial > Soil > Agricultural land ... | reverse complement strand
GACCTGTTTGCGAACCGACAGCACATCTCGGTTTAGCTGATCGCCCTTTTATTCCTTTTTTTGTATTATATTTAGGGCATGATAGGCATAGCGCATAAATTTTTTACCAATTTTTTATTTTCTTAGCCAGCATTTTTGTCTCTCTTGTTCGTTACAGGCTTGACATGACAATTATCCAAGTTCGTAATACGTAATTCATGAAGTTGATTTTTAGATTAGAGACATAAGAGATAAAGTGAACTTACATTCAACTGTAGCAAATTCAAATGATCTCCTTCGATGATTATCTTGATGTTCGTGATTATCTCTGTATGACCAGGATGATCCTGATTTTAGCCATATATAGTAGAATCTATCTGGGCAGAAAGTAAGACTATGAAACATAGCCTAGATCTAGAATGCCTCTCTATAAACAATACTAAATTGATTTGAGATTAAATGTTTCATATTCATTAGCAAAACGAAGAGCTATTCAATATAGCCTACACTTCTGAAAAAAGATACAAGCTGGATTACATATTCATTGTGTAAATCTAGTGTATACATCTTGTTTGCCATTTTGGTCTCCTTTACCCACCTTATCTCTATCAGGTCATTAAGATTTCGTTTAATATCTTCTCTCTTTAGCCTAGTCTTGTTGTGTAATACATAGACTGTTAGCATTCTACTATCTTCCGCTAATGATTTTAAGATCTTAATTTTTCCTAATGTTCCAAGACCTTGCTCTATTATTTCCTTGCTGGTTCTAGTACTATTCAATATCACAATTTATTCTCTTTATATCGCTTGATTTTGTGTAGAATTAGTGGTTCCAGATCCTTAAATGATGTGCCCATAATCCCGATTTCTTTCAAAGACCTTATGTCTATTATTCTCTTCGACGACAATTCCTGTAAATGATCTTCGATATCTAATTTCTTCAACTTGAACTCTTCGGCAATGTCCGAGGCACTTGACCGGATTTCCTTGAGCTCAACATAGGGTTTTCTTCTTGCTCGAATAGTCCTGATTACTGCCATTAGCGTGTAAACCTGAGACGGCGGCAATTCATCTAGGTTGTTAACCACATCTGCTGGATGAATCTGCGAATAGACTTGTCGAACCTGATCTATGGTTATTCGCTCAGTACCTTGAGATTCTGCTAGGTTACCAGAATAGGCAAGGAGATCTAGTGCAAATCGTACGTCGCCATGAATGAGATGCGAAGTAGTAATCTTTGCTACTTCGTCGATAATATCAGAACCAAGTGCTTTTGGATTAAAGGCTTCGGAGCATCTTTTATTTAATATGTCGCCCACTTGTTTAAGTGTATATTCAGGAAATTCTATAGGTATTCTACCAAGCGAGCTAAGTTCAGCTGGATCCAATTTTTCATAAAATTCCTTACTCCTTGCGATAAAAATGACCATTTTTATGTTACATGAAGCTCCGGGTTCAAATTCATTAAGCCGAGTAAGGTCATATATTACGCCAGCGTCCTTAGTATTTTTTATCAAGTAGTCAATTTCGTCAAGTATGATTAGTGCGTATTTTTTACTTTCGCGCAGGTAACGCAGCAAATACCTTAGCATTTCCTCCGAACTAACACCTTGCGAAGGAATATCTGGCCCTAGCTTTTCTAGTAAATACCTGTATATAGCATATTTATTCCCGCCTTGTAGCTTCAGATTTACGTAAACCGTTACTAATGGCAGACGATTCCTATCGAAATGTTGTTCAAGCACCTTTGAACACTTTAAGACCGTAGACGTCTTTCCTATGCCCGCTGAGCCTATAATTTGTAGGACAGTCAATGGATAATCATCTGGGAACGAAGGACCTATGAATACATGGCAGATTTCTTCAATTTGTTTTTCACGATGTGGAAGCTCGTTAGGTATGTATCTTGCAGATAATTTCGATCTATCTAAGAATATGCTACTGTCCATGATTTTGATATAACAACTTACCGCATATGTTATATTAATTATCTTAGTAGGATTATTATTATACTTAGACGATTCAGAAATATTCTGTAATCTGGGTATTCATAGTAGATTTTATCAAATTTCTTAGCTGTTTTTTTTCAGACGTCATCTGATAGTCTGAAAGCTTTTCGATGAATTCTAATTCTTCCGGCGACAATAGTACATCTATATCAAGCATCTCATTAAATATTACCTTCTGATTTATTTTTTGGACTATTGAAAGTACTTTGTACATTTTACTTACTTTATCCCCGAGCCCATTATCATAAAGGATTTTTGCAATTCGTCTTCTCGGCATGTCAAAGTAGGTGTTAGTTACAAATCTATTGTAGAAATAAAGCATCTGGAAGTAATCTTCCTTACCAGTATAGGCTACTACGGTGCATGGGAACAAGTTTAACATACGATCGCGCACAACTCTTTTTGAATGATTATAATCCAAAACTATTATAGATCTGCCGAATGTTAAAATTGCATTGAGCAACTGATTAGGAAGACGTGCATCTAGAACGTCATCATCAGATTTTAGTTCAACTGGATAAAATTGAATTCGCTCAACTCTAGATTTTTCGGCTCTCGCACAGTGATTTAACAGATTGTTTCTAACCAATAGATTTTCCAGCCCAACCATTTCTTGCATGTCAAGAAAAGAAGGTCCCGGATTTTCGCCTTTTAGTATTCTGATCACTACCAGGTCAAAACTCCTGAAATAATATTCATATCGAAAAAGTAAGTTCTCGCGTTTAAACTCTTGATCTATCCCTCCCTCAAAAATGTTTCCTTGCATATGGCCTGATTTTAATGAGCTTATGAATAGATCTCTTAATTCTCTTTCTTTCATTGCGAAAAGCCCTACTAATAAGTATTAAACAACTGTCATCATACCAAAATTACTCTTTTTGTGAGTTAAAGTGCTTTGCATATCCCAGGTATCAATAATAATGTAATCCATCATAAACAGATACTTGCTGCCTATGCAGGTTCTCTTTGTGCATAGAATAAAAATTTACTGCCAATTTCGATCCAAAGATGTCTAAATTTATGAATGATAATCTCACTTCTTATTTGTTTTCGTATGACGCTTTTTCATTTTTTGAGCATTTGCCTTGGTATAGTCCATTATTATGCCCATATCCTTGTCACCGCGGCCGGAAAGAGTGACTACTATGGAATCAGTTTTATCCATTTTCTTTGCAACCTTGATGGCATGAGATAGTGCATGTGAAGATTCCAAGGCAGGGATAATGCCCTCGTATTTGCATAGCAACAAAAATGCATTTACTGCATCGTCATCATTACAGGTAACATATCTGACCCTCTTGATATCTTTAAGGTATGCATGTTGTGGTCCTACGGCTGGATAATCTAAGCCTGCTGATACACTATGCGTTGTAAGTACCTGTCCAGACTGATCTTGCAAGAGATAACTCCTCATACCGTGTAAGATACCTTCTGACCCAGCACAGAGTGAGGCTGAGTGTTCCCCAGAGCTAATTCCTTTACCACCCGCTTCAACACCGTACAACAAAACTTTTGGTTTACTAATAAACGGCTGAAAACTCCCGATGGCGTTGCTGCCGCCGCCCACACTAGCAATAACTGCATTTGGAAGATGCTGGTATACTTCAATCATTTGATCTTTTATCTCGCTACCAATCACGCTTTGAAAATCACGTACAATAGTCGGATATGGATGTGGACCGACTGCTGATCCAATGAGGTAGTACGTGCTATTCACATTGGTGATCCAATCGCGCAATGCTTCGTTGATTGCATCTTTTAGGGTTTGAGTTCCTGAAACAACTGGATGAACTTTAGCGCCCAGAAGCTCCATTCTATACACGTTCATTTTTTGTCGGCTCGTATCTTTTGAACCCATATAAATTTCTGCGTCCAGACCAAGTACAGCGCAGGCAATTGCTGTTGCCACGCCATGTTGGCCTGCTCCGGTCTCAGCTATTATTCGTTTTTTACCCATTTTTTTTGCAAGCAGAGCCTGTCCTAGCGTATTATTAATTTTGTGGGCTCCACCATGCAATAGATCTTCTCTCTTTAGTAAGATCCTCCCTCCTCCCACGTATCGTGTAAGGTTTTTAGCATAATAAAGTGGAGTAGGTCTACCTGCATAACTCCTAAGAAAATAATCCAATTCTTCACAAAAACTCCGTTGACCACAATATTTTTCATACGCAGATTCTAGCTCCTCAATAGCAGGAACAAGTGTTTCGGGGATGAATTTTCCGCCATACTTTCCGAACTTGCCTTTTAATCGGGATCTCGAAATCATTCTGGACATCAGTCTCATTACAATTTAACTTATAATGAAGGTTCCGGTAACTATATAGATAAATAAAGCTCACGTAATTTGGATCCAACAGTATCTGCTTCCATAATACTGGTACCGACAAGAAAAGCATCTGCACCTGCTCTCTTTAGACGTCTTATATCACTCGCATCGAGTATGCCACTTTCTGTAATAACTACATTATCTCCCTTAGTATATCTTGCCAGTAACGCTTCAGTATTTTGAATATCTACTTCGAGGTTCTCTAAATTTCTATTGTTGATCCCTATTATTGCGTGTACGCTCTTGTTAATCGTCAAAATCTCATTGAATTCAAGTTCAGTATGAACCTCAAATATCACTCTGACATCCTTATTTTTCGCGTACTCTGCAAATTTCTCTATGCTGCCCTCAGCTAGGTGTTGATCAAAAATGGTCTTGATTAATAATATATAATCAGCACCAATTGATTTTGCGGCGTCAATTTGTACCTCACTAACCAAGATGTCTTTCATAAGTACTGGGACTGTCGATACTTTTCTAACCATAGACAACGTTTCGATTGAACCATTGAAAAGAAAGGGTTGAGTTAGAACTGATAGCCCGACGGCTCCAGCAGATATCATCGTAGTTGCAATTTGACTAGCGGCATTGGCATCTGCCGGAACTATCACTCCCCTTGAGGGAGAGGCGAACTTGATTTCTGCCACTATAGGAGCATGCGGGCAGGATAGTATGGCAGATTCCAATCCCAATGATTGATGAGTTTTGGATGAATACCTTTCAGTTTCATAAGCGCCTTCATCAATTGCTCTATACGAATTATTGACAAGTTTTCTTAGCATTGTAGAACGTTGAAATTTACTCATTTGTCAGCTAGATACATACCAAAATATAAAATCATAATATTTTTGGCATAGAGTCTATGGCAGAACTATCCCTGACATATCCCTTGCAAATAGAATATTGTTTAATGTGACTTGAAATTTGGTGCCGTTTCGTTCAACGATAATCTCAAGGTCGTCCAGAGAATCAGAAGAAGCAAGTCCTTCCAATTTCTTAATTGCTACATGTATTGACTCATGCGATATAAGCGCTTCCATGAACGGCTCAATTTGACCGAAATCATTGCAACCTACTTTAGCGTTTTCTTGAGAAATAATAATGAGCATAGTTTCCCCGTGATAAGTAAAATATGCTGGAGATTTGTCCAAAGAGCAGGCAATAGCAAAATCATTTATAGTCATTCTTTCTCAGTCAGGCTTTTATACGCAAAGAATGAACCAATATCCATATAGCCCACTGATTAGTTTCTAAGTCCCTTGAAACTCTATAGCCCTCCGAAGTAAAGTTGAGATTCAAACTGTGATAAAAAAAGGATATTTACAGTTATGACTGTTACTCTAGGATCCGAGTTATTAAAACAGGTATTAATCCAGATTCGTAGTAATATCTTATGTTAATTTAATTTGCATATTAGTATTGGCATCTATAATAGCGGATTATCGCAAACAGAACGGTCCATTAGTCGATTCTTATCTCGGCCACATTAATGATGTAATCATAACAAATCTGCATCTTTTAACGATCCTATTTGCGTAATTTCTAGAATGGAATAGCCATATCGAACTTGGTATTTGAGTAGATAATCAAGTTCTACAAAGTAAAATATTCAGCATCTGGATGATGGACCACGATAGCGGCAGTTGATTGATCAGGAATTATTTGCCCTGCATCAGTTAAACTCATGCCAGATCTACTCGCATCCAATATTTTCCAGACTAAATGATGCTGTGAAATATCGGGACAGCTAGGATATCCCCAACTATATCTTAGACCTCGTTTTGGGCCAATGCCTAACTCGTCTTTGATTCTTGAGTTTACCCATTCTGCAAGTGCTTCAGCGGTTTCGACGGCCAGACCGTGTAAATAGAACGCATCCGTATATTTATCATTGTTATTCCATTCGTCAATCACGTCTTGCACCTTTGAGCCTACCGTGACGGCCTGAAACGCCACCAAATCATTTCGTCCAAAGTAGTCTGTCAGGCAGAGATGCTTATCTCTTGAAGAGCGTGGGAAGTCGAATGTAGCCTGCTCGCCACCAGTGGGAAGATCAACTGTAAGCTTATCATTAATGTTGTGACACTTAAAATAACCATAAACAGCTCGAGGTTGGAAAAGTGATTCTGTAATCACCCTTTCCTTCCATTCAGCTAGCAGTTGCTCTGCTTCCTTCTGCAGACCACTAGCCGATTTACCACGTATTCCCCACGAAAGAACGAAAAGTGATTTCTTATTTACGAATTTCCATATGTCTTCTAAATCAATATGGTTTGGTTCTAGTCTAATTCGCTGATTAATGTGTGGAGAGACTGGTGGTTGCACTGGAGTTATCGCTTTTCGGTAGTCTGATAGGGGTACTTTTAGCACCTTCGTCTCATTCCAGCTAACTAGCTTTTCCCTCCATTCAGAAATAAATTTTTCTTTCTCATTTGACATCAAATTATTCATTACTCTTAGCCCATCAAATGCAGTTTTGCAATAAAATACCCCGGGTTCATATATTCCTCCTTCCTTTGCCACTCTATTGATATAGCTGCTATTTATTGCGGCTCCTCCACAAAGGATCGGGATCGTAATATTGTTTTGTCTGAAGTGCTCGACAAGATACTGCATCTGTTTCGATGTTGAAACAAGCAGTGCAGATAGTCCAACAGCATCTGTCTGAAACTGGTTCATACTTTCAACAATTCTTTGTATTGGCACTTGCTTGCCAAGGTCATAAACTGTGTACCCATTATTTGACAGAATTGTTTTTACTAGATTCTTGCCAATGTCGTGGACATCACCATAGACGGTACATAGAACTAATTTGCCCTTACTAACTCCTTCTTTCTTAATCAGATATTTCTCCAATTCGGCGACCGCAGCTTTCATACATTCTGCAGACTTCAGTACGAATGGAAGAATCAGTTCGCCCGAACCAAATTTGTCCCCAACTTCCTTCATAGCCGGTAGTAATACCTCATTTAATGTTGTGACCGCAGCATCGTGAATTACCTGTCTGGGGCCATCGATCATTAATCCGTCCTTCACAGTATCGGATTCGACCTGGTTAAGCCTAGTTGCCCCTTTAGTGTGATCATAAATTGCCATTACTACATCGCTCTTTATTCCATCGCTTAACCTGTTGACTATGCGGTAATAGCAACGCTTGCTTGCGTCCCAATTTGGATCTACTTGAATTTTGTTCCTAATGACTGATGACTTCGAAAGAGATTTGCCCTCCTGAAAATAGGAGATCAGCTCTGACAATGCATTTTGGTGAGTATTAAAAATCAAATTCTCGGCGAGGTTCTTTTCATTTGCAGTAATGTCTGAATAAGGTATGATGTCTTTGGCATTTATAATGACGGCATCCAAGCCGGCCTTTATGGCATAGTATAAAAACACAGAATTAACGATCCTCCTAGCAAGAACAGGCAAACCGAAGCTGACATTACTTAAACCCAAAACAGTAAAGGAATCCGTCAAGGTTTCCTTGACTAGCCTTATACCATTAATGGTAGCCTTCGCAGAATCCTGAAATTCTGTTTCCCCGGTAGCTAGAGTAAAAGTCAATACATCAAAAATGAATTGCCACGGCTTGAGGTTATACCTCTCTCCGGTCTGTAGAAGAAGTTGAGCAGTTTTTAACTTCTCTTCGGCCGTCTTAGCCATCCCATTAGGGCCTATGCACATCGCAATGGCTGGGACACCATATTTGTACATGAGCGGTGCCAGGTGATGAAATCGACTTCCATCTCCTTCAAGATTTATTGAATTAATTATAGGCTTACCAGGAATAAGTTTCAAAACTGATTCGATAACTAGAGGATCAGTTGAATCAATTACGAGTGGGGCATCGATCTCATTGCTGACCCGTTTCACAAGCTTTGACATAAATTCAAGTTCATCCGAACGCTCAGTTGTTGCTACACAGACATCAAGGCAATGTGCACCATCTTCAACCTGCGTGGCAGCAAGGCGTACTAGGCCGTCAAAGTCATCTTTCAAAACCATCTCCTTGGCCTTCCTGGATCCTTGCGTATTAAGCCGCTCACCAATTATAAGAGGAGGCGGTTCTTGTCTCAAATTTACTGCCCTGAGGGCGGAACTTATACGTGGAATTCTAGTCATTTATTAATAATAGAGACAATCAACGCGCTACCTACATCTAAAACTTTAGATTATGATAAACCAGTATTTTTCTTCATTTTTTTTCGTCTATAGTATGTCTGAGCTCGAGAATATGCGCTGGACTAGTGCCACAGCATCCTCCAACTATCCGCACAAATTCATAGTTTGTTATAAATTCCTTCATTTCACTGGCCATATCTGATGGACTCAACTTGTAAATTGCCTTGCCGTTTACGTTTTCTGGCATGCCGGCATTCGGAACTACCAAGACTGGGAGATCGGCTTGTTCGTTTAACCAAATAACACTTGGCTTCATTTCTAACGGTCCGGTTGAGCAGTTTAATCCAAATACGCTGATACCCATATCACAAATAGTCGTATATGCCGCTTGGACGTTGGTTCCTAGCAGCATCTTACCATATTGATCCAATGTAACGTTGCCTATTACAGGAACAGTCCTGCCAATATGTAGCATAGCTGCAAAACACGCCTCTATAGCAAGCTTAACTTCAAGAATGTCTTGGCTCGTCTCAATGAGCAATGCATCGACCCCGCCTTTGAGCAAACCTTCGCATTGCGGAATGAACGCCTCTTTAATTTCATCCGGAGATTTCTTGCCCAGATCTGGATCGTTTGAGCTCGGAAGAAATCCTGTCGGACCTAGTGACCCTATTACATATTTGTTTTCTACTGTATATTCATTACAAACTTCTCGTGCAAGCTCTGCAGACTTTTTGTTAATCTCAAAAGTTTGTTCTTCAAAGCCATATTCAAACAATTTTAGTCTATTACCACCGAACGTATTTGTCTCAATACAGTCAGCACCAGCCGACAGATAACTTCTGTGTATTCTTTTAATTAATTCAGGATGGCTAATAACAAGTCCGTCATTGAATCCCTCCATCATATTTGGAAAGTCTGCCGGTGTTAGATTTGAACTCTGGATTTGGGTTCCCATGGCACCGTCGAACAATAAGACGTGATCTTGCATTGCTTTAAGAAACGGTAAGGTCAAGTAGATTTGTATGTATCTTTGATGGCTTTAATAAGATTATGAGATGCAATTAGACGAAAGACAAGTTTTGTACTAAATATGTATGTGGCGCATAGATGGTCGAACAGCAGAATTTATTTATAGTATGGAATAAAGGCAGTTAATATCTATCTCTTACCTTGATGGGCTCATAGTTCAGTTTGGATAGAATGGCTGCCTGCGGAGCAGTTGGTCGAGGGTTCAAATCCCTCTGGGCCCGTTACGATATTAGTGCTTTTTAGTGAGTTTCACAAGAGATATGGTGAAATAAAGAGAGTTGGAAATGAATTCTGCGATTGAAGCGGAGAATCTAGATCCTTGGTCATTATACATTTATGCTATGAAAACACTAATGACTAGGGACAGGTTCATGACTAGATTAGCCAAGTTCTCTGACTTTATTGATCTAGAACTAGCTGTAAAGAAACTTCAATATAGAGCAAGAGTATTTGCTCCCAGAGGAAAAGAGAACAGCAACTGGGGACAAGAACTATTGCAGGACTGTTACTAAACTATTATTATACAGATGATTCTACATTTGCAAAAATAAATAATTCTTTCATTGAATCACTAAAGATTAGTCCAAATGATTTCGCTTCTGACATATTCGCATCCACTTCATACGGTAACGAGTTTAGAATTTCATCCCTAGTAGTAAAGGTTCCAGTAATAAATATAAATCAAGTCTATCAAGTCGATAAAATTCGATTAGATGAGACATAAATAGTAAATTGACCTAACAGGATCCGCTCGTATTGAATTATTTTGTTGCTAACATGATGGCTTTCTTAGACAGCTTCAGTGCTATTTCACTGTATTGAACAAAATGAGGTAAAAATTCTCATGGTAAAAAAACTAAAGTCATCGTTGCTTTCACTCAAGCAACTCTCAGAGAGAATAAAGAGTGAGGAGATATCTCCAGTAGATCTAATCGAAGTTTGCTTAGATAGGATCAAAAAGATCAATCCAATACTAAATGCATTCATCACTGTTATTGAGAAGGAAAACCTATACAATCAATCTCAAATTGCCGAAAGAGAGATCAAGAAAGGAAATTATTATGGCCCTCTTCATGGCATTCCATTCTCAATTAAAGATATATTCTATGCTAAAGGTGTTCGATGCACAGTAGGTTCAAAAATATTCTCAAATTATATTCCACGTGTAGATGCAACAGCTGTCAAAAGAATAAAGAAGGCTGGTGCAATTCTGATTGGAACAAATAATCTAAATGAGTTTGCATCTGGAATAACTGGTATTAATTATTTTTATGGTTCCTCTAAAAATCCATGGGATATCTCTAGAATATCTGGCGGATCGAGTGGTGGTTCTGCAGCTGCTGTTGCAACAGGCATGGTTCCGATATCTTTAGGAACAGATACTGGAGGTTCTATTAGAGTTCCTTCATCTCTCTGTGGTGTTGTTGGGATGAAGCCTACCTATGGTAGAGTTAGCAAACATAATGTTTTCCCATTATCTCCTTCACTAGACCATGTAGGATGTATTACAAGAAGTGTTTGGGATACTGCTCTTGTGATGGAATATATAGCAGGATGGGATCCGTTAGATGTCGCTTCGATACACGACAAAGTACCTGCATATACAAAAGTTATCGAGAAATCACCCATTGGAGGAATACGAATTGGGATACCAAAAAAGTATTTCTTCGATCATGTGCATCCACAAGTAGAAAGCATGTTTAATGATTTTATTGAAACTTTAGGGTCGGCAGGGTCTATTGTAGTATGTGATTTAGATTTACATAATACTGAAAAATACCATAGAGCTTGGCAAGAGATTAGGCTTGCAGAAGCTTCAGAAATACACAGCAAATGGTTAAAGACAAGAGCAAATGATTATAGTCAGGAAGTAAGACAGATGTTAGCACAGGGAACAAAAATATCTGCAGTCGACTATATTTCTGCAATAAACACCGTAAGAAAACTAAGAAAAGAATTTCAATCAATACTGAATCACAAAGTAGATACTATCATAGTTCCAACAACTATTATTCCTGCTCCAAGATTTGATGAAGCAGTTAGCATTGATATGAATACTGTCGTAGAAACCCGTGAAGCTTTACTTCGAAATACAATTGTATTTAATAGCACAGGCTTACCTGCAATTAGCATTCCAATAGGGTTAACAACTAAAGAAGACAATATGCCAGTAGCAGCGCAAATAATCGGACCTCCATTTATGGAAGAGACAATTCTATCAATAGCACATAATTATGAGCACACAAATAATAGTTTAAAAAAATTCGTACCACCCATTTAGTGCTAAAATGGAAATGAGTTAACGTTTATCTCTATATATAACGGAAATACACCTTCGGTATATCATTTGATGGTCTGGATAATAGCAAGATCAAGAAGAAGTAGATAGTGTTACAGCTAAGATCAAATCATCATAATTCAGCAATTAGAAACAGAAAACTTTAAAGCTAGTATGCAATTATCCAATGCTAGTAAAATCCATTTTTAACACCGATATTGTAACTAATCCCTCTGGGCCCGCATTGGTATTAGTTCTCTATTAGGATATTAGGAAAATAAAAAATATAGAATGTTTGAATTAGAAAAGGCCCGTATTCAATTTTTGTGTTTGTAATGAATGCAGAGCAAACTAGAAACAAATATACTGCAGAGTCAAAGAGATTCTTTGATTTTATCAAAATACCAGGTAATACTATGGAAGAACAATACAGATTTACTATACAAATGAAAAGAGAAAGAAGTGATGATTATAGCAGTAATAACAATAGATGGTTCTTAAACAATGTTTTAAGATTTGACAAGCAGAGAAAGAGAAAGTAGAACGAAAGGAAGTTATTGGGCCACACTTTGCAATTACGTCAAGGTCATAAAGTTATTCTGTGAAACGAACAATATTCTTATCCCATGGAAAAAACCACTAGGGACTACCAATAGGAAGAAAATTCAGAGACGATAGGCTCCAACTATTGATGAAATAACAAGAATACTAGAATATCCGGACAGGAAATCGAGGCAATTGTCTGTACGATGGCCATCATAAGGAATCAGACTTGGTGCATGGGATCACTTTAGATGGAGAGATATATCGGCCAGTACGAAGGAATGATGAAGTAATAGCAGCCAAAATAATCGTATATGCAGAAGATGCGGAAGAATATTTTAGTTTCACAGCCTCGGAAGCAGATTATGAAATAGAAAATGGATGAAATATTGTAGAGATTGTGGAGAGGTAATGGATGGTACTAGCTCGGTGCTAAAGAGTATTTGGGACACTAACAATACCATATGTTACCGGGCGTGAATTTATGGGTGTTATTTATGACGCGTTGTAGATATCTACACAGACAGATTTTTGCTGTTTATTTCATCTTTGCGGCCATTAGCTTGTTCATGATACCAGAGTATGGCTCTTAGTTTTTGGCGATTTACGTAATATTAAAAAAGATCTTTGCCTGAGCAAGATTACATGGTATTTGGTATGATGTTAGCAGGCGGCCTGATAGCAGGTGGTGTGATGACCCACTACGCGACTAAGGATCACTACAAGTCGATGGCCAGAGAGCAAGAACAAGAGGAACAGTTACAGAAAGCGCAGGCACAGGCAGAGGAAGCCGAGCGGGCAGCAGAAGCAGTCCAGTGGCAAGCGGTGCAGGCACAGACAAGAGGATCAAGCGAGAACAAGGATGACGTTCTTCATAAACTCGAAAAATTAGGTAGTCTAAGGCAGCAAGGT
>Ga0164301_10000353_pt1 | contig 13207 bp, 11 predicted proteins | sample Whisoiple_231_MG_FD_109711 | JGI IMG/M metagenome (GOLD analysis project Ga0164301, IMG submission 109711) | Unamended control soil microbial communities from upstate New York, USA - Whitman soil sample_231_MG | ecosystem: Environmental > Terrestrial > Soil > Agricultural land ... | reverse complement strand
GCGATCGAGCGCCTCGCCAGCCGCTCGACCCGCCTCCTCGACCCGCCGGTCCTGGCGGCGCTGCGCCTCGGCCTCTACGAGCTGCTCTTCGCCGACGCCACCCCCGACCACGCCGCCGTCGACCAGGCGGTCGAGCTGACCAAGGCGGCCGGCGCCGCCCACGCCTCCGGCCTCGTCAACGCCGTCCTGCGCCGCGCCGGCCGCGAGCGCGCGCAGCTGACCGAGGCGCTGCTCGGCGACGACTCGACCCCGGCCGCCGCCGCGGTCGCCCACTCGGCGCCGCTCTGGCTGGCGGAGATGTGGTGGGAGGAGCTCGGCCCCGAGGCCGCCCGCGCCGCCCTTGCCGCCTGCAACGAGCGGGCCGAGGTGGCGATGCGCGTCAACCGCCTGCGCGGCGAGCGCGAGCCGCTGCTGGCGCGGCTCGCCGAGGCCGGGGTGGAGGCGAGCGCCCCAGAGGCAGCCTGGCCGCTGGCGGTGCCGGAGGAGATCGTGATCCCGGGACGGACCGGCGCCGCGGTGCCGGAGGCGATCGCCTCCGGTGAGCTGACCCCGCAGAGCCGCGGCTCTGCCGCCGTGGTCGAGGTCCTCGACCCGCAGGAGGGAGAGCACGTCCTCGACCTCTGCGCCGGGCCGGGGATCAAGACCGGGCAGATCGCCGAGCGGCTGGGCAACCGCGGCGAGGTGATCTCGGTCGAGCTGGACCCCGACCGCGCCGCCGAAGTCGCCGCTCAGGCGCAGCGCCTCGACCTCCGCTGCGTCACCGTGATCGAGGCCGACGCGCGCGAGGCGACGATGCCGTCGAACTTCGACCGCGTCCTCCTCGACGGTCCCTGCTCGGACCTCGGCACCCTCGCCTCCCGCCCCGACGCGCGCTGGCGCAAGTCGCCGCGGACGATCGCGCGGCTGACCGAGATCCAGGACGAGCTGCTGCGCAACGCGGCCGGGATGCTGCGCCCCGGCGGCACCCTGGTCTACTCGACCTGCACGATCTCGCGCCGCGAGAACGAGGAGCGGATCGCCGCCCTGCTGCGCGCTTCCGAGGCGGGCGACGCCCCGCCGCTGGAGCTCGACGACCTCGGCGCGCTCGCCCCAGAGCTGGCCTCGCCGGTCGAGCCGCGCACCCTGCAATTGCGCCCGGATCGCGACCGCACCACCGGTTTCTTCATCGCCCGCCTAAATAAACACGCGTGACTCGGCATGATGAAGGGATGAGCCACCCCAACCAGTCAAACGAGGGGGACTCGAACCCCCTGGGCCGTGCCCCTTGCCCGCACTGCGGAGAGCCGTGGCTGCGGCCGACCCAGCTTCCAGGTCGCCTGCGCTGCGTCAACTGCCTCACCCGCTTCGAACTCGTCTCCCAGTGCCCCAACTGCGGCGAGCATCAGACGATTGCGCGGATGACCAACACGGCCGACATGGAATGCCAGTCCTGCGGAGCCTCCATGCTCCAGATCGCCTAGTCCGCGTCCGCAGGCGCTCAGTAGGCTGCGGGCCGTGAGCGAGCAGATGGCACAGCTGCTGGGCGAGAAGCGGGTCGCGCCGTCGATCCTCTCCGCCGACATGTCCCGCCTCGGGTCGCAGATCGAAGAGGTGATGGCGGCCGGCGCGCGGGTGATCCACTTCGACGTGATGGACGGTCACTTCGTCCCGCCGATCACGATCGGGCCGCTGGTCCTCGGCGCGATCGCCGACCAGGTCCACGACGCCGGCGGCGTCGTCGACGTCCACCTGATGATCGAGGCTCCCGAGCGCCAGATCGCCGAGTTCGCCGAGGCCGGGGCCGACTCGATCACTTTCCACGAGGAGGCGACCCCGCATGCCCACCGCACCCTCGCCGCCGTCCGGGAGCTCGGCTGCCTGGCCGGCGTCGCGATCAATCCCGGGACCCCGGTCGAGGCGGTGCAGGAGCTGCGCGGGATGGCCGACATCGTCCTCTGCATGACCGTCAACCCCGGCTGGGGCGGCCAGTCCTTCATCGCCACCTCGCCCGACAAGGTCGAGCGCCTGGCGCCGCTCGTCGGCGACGCCCGCATCGAGGTCGACGGCGGCGTCGACCCCGGCACCGCCGGCTCGCTGTCCGCCGCCGGCGCCCACCTCCTCGTCGCCGGCTCAGCTGTTTTCGGAGCCGACGATCCCGCTGCCGCTTACGCCGAGATCGCTGCTGCGGCCGACGCCGCTTGAGCGCCCTCTGGCGATCAGCGCCCCCGTCACCTCCTGCCACCAGGCCCGTTCGGAGGCGTCGACGTCTTCCCGCGCGGCGCGGCCCTCGCACCAGCCGGCCAGTGCCCGCCGACCGCCGATCGCGACCAGGCCGGAGCTGATCACCGCGTAGCGCCCGTCGGCGAGGGCGACGAGGTAGGCGCCCCGCTCGCTGCGGTCGCGCATCACCCTGACGATCGGGATCCCGTCGATCTCCTCGCCCAGCTCGCCGTCGCCGCGCGCCGGCCGCACGGTGAAGACCTGCGAGGCGCCGCGACGCGGCAGCGGCGGTGGGGCCGGTTTGCCGATCGGCCCTTTGGCCCAATGGCCGGTCAGCCCCTCGACCTCCTCGCGCAGCTCGCTGCGGACGAGGATGTGCAGCTCGTCGCCCACCTGTAGCTCGGTCGACCCCCGCGGCGGCATCGCGTTGCCGTCGCGGACGATCACGTTGACCAACGCCTCGCGCGGCAGCTCCAGTTCGCGCACCCGGTGGCCGGCGATCGCGGCCCCCTCCGGTACCCGGTAGGCGATCACGTCGCCGCCCATGCGCCGGATCCGTCCCGACTCCAGCAGCCGCCGCGGCAGCGCCGGCTCGTCGGTGGTCAGTCCCAGCCGCGTCGCCAGCGGCTCGAAGCTGGCGCCCTGGACCAGGGTCGAGGTGACGACAACGAAGAAGACGATCGCGAACTCTTCCTCGCCGCCGGCGATCCCGGCGACGACCGGGAAGGTCGCGAGCCAGATCGGGGTCGCGCCGCGCAGCCCGGCCCAGCCGAGCATCAACCGCTCGCGCACGTTGAGCGGCGCCAGCGCGGTGGCGGCGAAGGTCGCCAGCGGGCGGGCGACGAGGATCAGGACGGCGGAGAGCGCCAGCCCCTTCAGCGCCACGTCGTCGAGCTGGCTGGGGAAGACCAGCAGGCCGAGGAGAATGAAGAGCGCCAGCTGGGCGACCCAGCCGAGCCCCTCGTGGAAGGAGACGACGGTGCGGCGGGCGGGGATGCTGGCGCCGCCCAGGGCCAGCGCGGTCAAGTAGGTGGCGAGCAGGCCGGAGCCGTGGGCGACCTCGGCGAGACCGTAGGAGAGGGCGGCGATCGCGATCGTCGCCACCGGGTAGATCCCGTCGGTCGGCAGCCGCACCGCGTTCAGCGCCGCCACCGCGAGGCGGCCGATCAGGTAGCCGACGGCGATCCCGACCGCGATTTTGACCGCCAGCAGGCCGGCCATGTCGGCGAGGCCGAAGCCGGGCTCCTGGATCCATTCGATGAAGCCGATCACCAGCAGCAGGGCGACCGGGTCGTTCATCCCGGACTCGCCCTCGAGCGAGCGCGCCAGCCGCTTCTCCAGGGTCGAGCGGCGCAGCACGGCGAAGATCGCGGCCGAGTCGGTGGCGGCGATCGCGGCGCCGACGATCATCCCTTCCAGGGTCCCGATGTCGAAGATCAGCTTCGCCGCGAAGCCGGCGACCACGGCGGTGAGGACGGTGCCGATCGTCGCCAGCGAGGCCGCCGTGCCCAGCACCGGCCGGATCTCCGACCAGCCCGCGGTCAGCCCGCCCTCGAAGAGGATCAGGATCAGCGCGATCGTGCCCAGCGTCCGCGCCAGCTCCATGTTGGAGAACTCGATGCCGCCGATCCCCTGCGAGCCGGCCAGCATGCCGAGGGCGAGGAAGAGCAGCAGGCCGGGAACGCGGACCCGGTCGGCGAGCAGGGCTCCGAGGATGCCCGCGCCCAGCAAGGCGCCGGCGATCAGGATCAGCTCGGCGTCATGGGCACCCATCGGGGGACCCTAACTAGGTGTTCTCGTCGATCGAGGCGAGCCGCAGCTCGAGTTCCTCGGTCGAGCCCTCGCGGGGGATGTCCTCCTCGCGCCCGTGCGGGTAGCGGTAGACGAAGTAGAGGAGGGCGAAGAGCACCCCGGCGGTGAGCGCGAAGCCGATCTCCACCCGGCGGAACTCGTCGCCCACGATCGGCAGGAAGTTCCAGGCGATGAAGAAGGCCGCGCAGCTGATCCAGCGCACAGCCGCCCGCCGCACCTGTCCCTGGGCGAGGCAGGCCTGGTTGACGGTGACCGAGGCCAGGTAGAGGCCCATCCCCAGCGTGATCAGCAGGAGGCCCGGCCGGTCGTAGGTGAACTTGTTGCTGAAGGCGATCTGCATCAGCTTCGGCCCGGCGATGAGCACGACCAGCGCGGTGAAGGCGGTGAAGCCGGTGACGCCGAGCAGGACGCCGCGGACCGAGCGGTGGAATTCGCGCTCGGAGTCCGGCGCGGTGGAGGTGTGGAGGCTGGTGAGGTGGGGGAGGATGCTGGTCGAGACCGCCTGGAAGAGCTGCAGCGGCGCTCGCGCCAGCATCAGCACGTTGAAGATGAAGCCGGCGGCGGCGGCGCCCTGGAGGCCGCGGGTGATCAGCGGCCCGGCGTTGAGGAAGGCCTGTTCGCTGAACATGATCACCAGTACCGCCGCAGCGAAACCGCCGCCCTCCTTCATCGTCATTTGGGTCCCCGGGTCAGCCGCCGCCTCCTCCGCTTCGCGTCCGGGGGCGGCGGGTGGTGACTCGGCCTGGGTGACCTGCGCTTTCTTCGCCCGCCGCGCGAACGCGAACGGGACCACCAAAAGCGAGAGGCTCGGGGCGGCGACGATCCCGACCGCGACCCAGGACTGGCCGCTGAGCAGGCCGATCGCGACCAGGACCGCGAACAGCGTGCGGAAGCAGGACTCGGAGAGGATCAGCGCCGTGAACAGGCCAAAGGTGCGCTGGCCGGCTAGGAAGCCGCGGGCGAAGTAGCTGGCGGCGTAGAAGAGGACGGCGCCGAAGAAGACCCAGTAGAGGGTTTCGTTGCCTTCCAGCAGGTCGTTCTGGATCGGTCCGCGGAGGACCAGGGCGGCGACGGCGAAGAACAGCGCCAGCCCGATCTGGATCGTCGAGGCGACGCGCAGCTCCTGCCGTAGCGGTTCGCCTTTCGCCAGCCGCTCGGAGACGTGGCGGCTGAGCAGCTGTTCGACCGGCCGGTAAAGGGTCGAGATGGTGATGAAGACGGCCGACCAGAGCACCGTGATCTGCCCGTAGTCGGGCTTGGAGAGGACGTGCGAGGCGATCAGGAAGTAGGCGTAGGTGATCAGCCCGGTGAGGCCGACGCCGATCGCGAGGAAGCTCGCGGTCTTGCCGTATTCGGCGGCGTTTGCCTCCTCGCCGCCGCGCTGCTGCTCGCTCACTCGGCGCTCTCGTGGCCGGCGGGCTGGGCGCCGGGCTCGTAGTGGGAGGGCTCGACCCCGACCGCCAGCTCGACCCGCCGCACCCGCTCGAAGACCCGCTGGGTCATCACCCGCTGGCCGGCGAGCAGGTCGCCGATCACGCCGAGGGCGAAGAGCTGGATCGCGGCGATGAAGAGGACCGCGCCAAGGATCAGCGACTGGATGTGGCCGCTGGAGTCGCCGTTGAAGATCCAGTCGATCAGGAACGGCAGCCAGGCGGCGAAGGCGAGCAGGAGGACGACGGCGCCGACCGAGGCGAAGGCGCGCAGCGGCTCGTAGCGGGCGTAGATGCGGAGGATCGCCGGCGCGTTGCGGCGCACGTAGGCGCCGGTCGTGGCGAACAGGCGACTCTCCCGCGTCTTCGGGTTGGTGCCGACCGGGACCTCGTCGACCGCGACCAGCATCTTCCCGGCCTGGATCAGGCTCTCCAGCGTGTAGGTGAAGTTGTCGACGACCAGCAGCTGCAGGGCCGCCTCGCGGTTGTAGGCCCGAAAGCCGGAGGTGGCATCGGTCACCTCGGTGCCCGAGAGGCGGCGCACGACCCAGCTGCCGAGCCGCTGCAGGCCCTTTTTCGAGCCGGAGAAGTGGTCGATCTGGGAGACCTGCCGGTCGCCGACGACCATGTCGGCTTCGCCGGCGACAATCGGCGCCACCAGCTTCGCCACGTCGGCGCCCACGTACTGGTTGTCGGCGTCGGTGTTGACGACGACGTCGGCGCCGAGTTTGAGGCAGGCGTCGAGCCCGGCCTGGAAGCCGGCGGCCAGCCCCTTGTTGTTGGTCAAGCGGACGATGTGCTCGACCCCGCACTCGCGGGCGACCTCGACCGTGCGGTCGCTGCTGCCGTCGTCGACCACCAGCAACTCGATGCTGTCGATGCCGGGAAGCTCCCGCGGCAGGTCGGCGATCGTCGCGGGGAGGGTCTCCTCCTCGTTCAGGCACGGGATTTGGATGATCAGCTTCATCGCCATCAGCGTATTCGCGTTTCTGGTCTTGGCGCCTGCCGCGCTAGACTGATTGACGAGTCAGTCAACCATGAATTCCCCGCTTACCACCGTGGATCAGGCTCAACTCCGGCGCGCTTTGGAGCTGGCGGAGGGCGGGCGCGGGCGGGTCAGCCCGAATCCTTTGGTGGGTGCGGTCGTGGTTCGCGACGATCAGGTCATCGGCGAGGGCTTCCACGCCGAGCTGGGCGGGCTGCATGCCGAGCGGGCGGCGTTGGCCGACTGCCGCGAGCGGGGCGAGGACCCGGCGGGGGCGACGATGTACGTGACGCTCGAGCCCTGCGCCCACCAGGGCCGCCAGCCGCCCTGCGTCGAGGCGATCCTCGAGGCCGGTGTCGCCCGCGTCGTGATCGCCTCCGAGGACCCGAGCGAGAAGGCCGCCGGCCGCGGCCCGGGGATCCTCCGCGACGGCGGCGTCGAGGTGGCGTTCGCCTCCGGCGCCGAGGCCACGGCGGCGCGCCGCCTCAACCAGCCCTTCCGCAAGCACGCCCGCACCGGCCTGCCGCTGGTGACCCTGAAGATGGCGATGTCCCTCGACGGCCAGACCACCACCTCACCGGGCGACTCCCCCTGGATCTCCGGCCCCGAGAGCCGCGACCTGGTCCACAAGTGGCGCGCCGAATCCGACGCGATCGCCATAGGCATCGGCACCGCCCTAGCCGACGACCCCCTCCTGACTGCCCGCATCGACAACGCCCGCCAGCCCAAAAGAGTCATCTTCGACTCCCAAGCCCGCCTGCCCCTCTACAGCCAACTGCTGAAGACCTTGGACCAGGCCCCTGTCCTCGTCGTCACCGCCCCCGACGCCCCAGGCGACCGCGTCAGCGCCCTCAAAGCCGCCGGCGCCGAGACCCTGGTCGCCACCGACATCGAGTCAGCCCTCCATGAACTCGGCCGCCGAGAGATCACCAGCCTCTTTCTAGAGGGCGGCCGCACCCTCGCCTCAGCCTTCCTCTCCTCCAATCAAATCGACCAATCCCGTACCTTCATCGCCCCGATGCTCCTAGGTCGTCAACCCAACCCGACTTCTCGCGCGGGTGGCGACGATCGGGAGGACTCTCCCGGTAGGGAGAGCCCCCGATCGGAGACAGGACCCGCGCGCCAGGACGCCCTATGGTCGTCAACCGAATCGGTAGGCGACGACGTACTGATCACGGCCCGCTACAAGGAGTGGTGAGTTGTTCACCGGATTGATCGAAGACCTGGGCACCGTCGAGACCGTCGAGCGCACCGGCGACGGCGCCCGCCTGCGGATCTCCACTCTTCTCAGCAGTGAACTTGCCCTCGGCGACTCGATCGCCGTCAACGGCTGCTGCCTCACCGCCACCGACGTCCAGGACGGCGCCTTCGAGACCGAGGCGATGAACCAGACCCTGACCGTCACTGCTCTCTCGGAGGTCGACGCGAGCTCGAAGGTGAACCTCGAGCTGGCGATGAAAGCGGGCGACCGCCTCGGCGGCCACATCGTCCAAGGGCACGTCGACGGCATCGGGACCGTCGCCTCGATCGAGGACGACGGGTTCGCAAAGCGCATCCGCGTCGAGCTGCCTGCCCAGCTCCTCCGCTACGTCGTCGACAAGGGCTCGATCACGCTCAGCGGGGTCAGCCTGACGGTCGCGGATTTGGGCGATTCTTGGGCTGAGGTTTCCCTGATCCCTGAGACTCTGGAGCGGACCAACCTCGGCGATTTGGCGCCAGGAGACCAAATGAACGTCGAGTGCGACATCGTGGCCAAGTACGTGGAGCGTTTGGTGGCACCATTCGCCGGAAAGGAATAGGCGTGAGCGCAATGGCGGAGACTCAGCGACAAGACGAGATGGTGGCGACGGGGGAGAGCCCGTTCGCGAAGATCGAGGAGGCGATCGAGGAGATCCGCGCCGGGCGGATGGTCGTCGTCTGCGACGGCGAGGACCGCGAGAACGAGGGCGACCTGGTGATGGCCGCCCAGTTCGCGACGCCGGAGGCGGTCAACTTCATGGCCAAGGAGGCGCGCGGGCTGATCTGCCTGGCGCTGACCGCGCAGCGCTGCGAACGGCTCGGCCTCAACCTGATGGCGGCGAAGAACGAGGCGCCGCTGGAAACCGCCTTCACGGTCTCGATCGAGGCCGCCGGCGGGGTCAGCACGGGGATCTCTGCCCAGGACCGCGCCCACACGATCCAGGTCGCGATCGACCCCGACTCGGGCCCGCGCGACATCGTCGTCCCCGGCCACATGTTCCCCCTGCGGGCCAAAGAGGGCGGCGTCCTGGAGCGCACCGGCCACACCGAGGCCAGCGTCGACCTCGCCCGCCTCGCCGGGCTCACCCCCGCCGGAGTGATCTGCGAGGTGATGAACGACGACGGCACCATGGCCCGCGTCCCGGACCTGATCCCCTACTGCCAGAAGCACGGGCTGAAGATGATCACCGTCGCCGAGCTGATTGCCTACCGGCGCCGCACCGAGAAGCTGGTCGAGCGGGTCGTCGGCACCGCGCTGCCGACTGCCTTCGGCGACTTCCAGGCCGTCGGCTACCGCTCCCTGGTTGACGACAAACACCACGTGGCGATGGTCAAGGGCGAGGTCGACGGCGAGAGCGACGTGCTGGTCCGGGTCCACAGCGAGTGCCTCACCGGCGACGTCTTCCACAGCATGCGCTGCGACTGCGGCGAACAGCTGGAAGCGGCGCTGGCGATGATCGAGCGCGAGGGGCGCGGCGTCCTGCTCTACCTCTCGCAGGAGGGGCGTGGGATCGGCCTGCTCAACAAGCTGCGGGCCTACAAACTGCAGGAGGAAGGCGCCGATACGGTCGAGGCCAACCTCAAACTGGGCCTGCCGGCCGACCTGCGCGACTACGGGATCGGCGCCCAGATCCTCGGCGACCTCGGCCTGACCAGCATCCGCATCCTCACCAACAACCCGAAAAAGATCGTCGGGCTGGAGGGTTACGGGCTCTCGGTCTCCGAGCAGGTGCCGATCGAGTCGCCCCCCAACGCCCACAACGAGGCCTACCTGCGCGCCAAGCGCGACAAGATGGGCCACTCGCTGCACCACCAGGGCCTGGCCCTCGACGAGGAGATGATCCACGACGAGGAGGAACGCGACGCCAAGGACGGGCGCGGCCCCGAGGGCGCCGATGGCTGAGGCAGGGGCGTTCCTCGAGGAGTTCGAGGACAGCGAGAAGGCGAAGCTGGAGAACCTGCGCTTCGGGGTGATCGTCGGGCGCTTCTACGAGGATCTGGCGCTGCGGCTGCTCGACGGCGCCGACCACGGCTTCAAGCTGGCCGGGGTGCCGATCGGCAACGTAGAGCACTTCTCGGTCCCCGGCGCCTACGAGCTCCCTTTCGCCGCCAAGTCCTTTATCGACGGCGTGCGCCGCAAGAATGCCCGCGACGGGGGCGGAATCGAGGTCGGAGGCGTCGCCTGCCTCGGCGTCGTGATCCGCGGCGAGACCGACCACTACGACTTCGTCTGCGCCGAGGCGGCCCGGGGGATCCAGGAGGTGCAGCTGGCGACCGACGTCCCCTGCGCCTTCGGCGTCATCACCTGCGACACGATGGAGCAGGCCCTGGCGCGGGCCGGCGGCGACAAGCGCGACCAGGGCCGCAACGCCGCCCTCACCGTCGCCCGCATGGCCCTGCTCAAGCGCCAGATGGGCTGACGCGCCCCAGGCGCCGTCTCCGGTACCATCCTCGCTCCTTATGGCCAAGGTATGCCACAGCTGCGGCAAGGGACCGGCGTTCGGCCAGTCCCGAAGCCACTCGATGGTCGCCACCAAGCGCCGCTTCGATCCCAACCTCCAAAAGGTCCGGATCCAAGAGAACGGCCGCCCCCTGCGGGCCTACGTGTGCACCCGCTGCCTCAAGGCCGGCAAGGTCCAGAAGGCCGCTTAGCGCTCTCCTGTAGGGAGGGACGAGGTACCCCTGCTCGGAGCACCTCGCCGAGGGGATCGTTTAGCGGCTGGCCGTGAAGGCACCCGGCTCGGCTCCATGCTGAGTACCGAGCAGGGGTACCTCGTCCCTCCAAGCGACAGCGTCTGGATGTACAGCTGATTCAACGAAACCGCGACAGTCCCCCGAATAGGTGGACTCCTGCGGTCTCGCGATCGCCGTTCTTCGAAAGCTGTCGTTGGAGGGTGCCGGTGGGGGTGTCCCGGGTACTCAGCATGGAGCCGGGCCGCAAGCTCTCGAGGCGTCAGCCAAATTCCGTTCCTCCCGGCGGAGGTGCTCCCGGGACACCCCCACCGGCACCCTCTACCGGATCGGCGCCGGAGCAGCTAGCCGTCGGACTCGACGCCGGCCGGCTCGACTGCTTTGAACTCGCCCGTCGGCGAGGGGTCGCCCTCGGCCGGCTCTACGTGGAGGCGGGGGAGGATGCGGTCTAGCCAGTCGGGGAACCACCATGCTCGGGTGCCGAGGAGCTGCATGACGGCTGGGACCAGGACCGAGCGGATGATCACGGCGTCGATGAAGACCGCCGAGGCGAGGCCGAGGCCGAAGAGTTTGATGATCCGGTCTTCGCCGATCATGAAGGAGGCGAAGACGGTGACCATGATCGCCGCTGCGGCGGTGATCACGCGGCCGGTGAGGGCGAGGCCGCGGGTGACCGATTCGGTCGCGTCGTGGCTGTGCTCCCACTCCTCGTGGATCCGGGACATGAGGAAGACCTCGTAGTCCATCGAGAGCCCGAAGATGATCGAGAAGAGGAAGATCGGGAAGAACGAGATGATCGGCCCGGTCGCGTCGACCCCGATCAGGCTTGCGCCCCAGCCCCACTGGAAGACGGCGACGATCAGGCCGAAGGCGGCGCCGATCGAGAGCAGGTTCATCAGGATCGCCTTCAGCGGCACCCAGACGGAGCGGAAGACGATCATCAGCAGCAGCGCCGAGAGCAGGACGACGACGCCGATGAAGAGCGGCAGCTTGTCGGCGATCGCGTTGCCGAAGTCCTCGAAGATCGCGTTGATGCCGCCGACGTGGACCTGGGCGCCGGTAGCGGTCTCGACCGGGGGAATCACGTCTTGGCGGATGCGGTCGAGCAGTTCGGTCGTTTCCTCGCTCTGCGGCGAGGTCGTCGGGTAGAGCTGGAAGACCCCGACCGTTTCGTTCGGGTTGAGGGTGACGTCGGTGACCGCCTCGACCCCTTCTTCGCTCTTCAGCTCGGTGCGCAGCTCCTGCAGGGCCTTGTCTTCGCCCTTTTCGGGCAGCGCCGCGACCAGCTGGAAGGGCCCGTTGAAGCCGGGCCCGAAGCCTTCGGCGAGCAGGTCATACGCTTCGCGGGTCGTCGTCCCGGCCGGGTCGGTGCCGGCGTCGTTGGTCCCGAGCCGCAGCGAGAGGGTGGGGATGCAGAGCGCGATCAGCAGCGCGCCGGCGAGCAGCGCCGCGACCCACGGCCGCCGCTGGATGCGCCGGCTCCAGCGGAACCACCAGCTGTTTTCGTCGATGCTGCGAGCGCCCTTGCCGAGCCCGGGGATGCGCAGCCGGTTGACCCAGTTGCCGGCGATCGTCAGCAGCGCCGGCAGCAGGGTCAGGGCCGCGATCATCGTGAACAGGACCGCGATCGCCGCCGCGGTCGCGACCCCGTAGAGGAAGGGGAGGCCGAGCAGCAGCATCCCCATCAGCGAGATGATCACCGTGATCCCGGCGAAGAGGACCGCGCGGCCGGCGGTGTCGACTGCGGCGATCGCCGCTTCGCGTTTCTCCATACCCTCGTCGAGGCCGTTGCGGAAGCGGGTGAGGATGAAGAGGGCGTAGTCGACGCCCACGCCGAGGCCGATCATGAACGCCAACTGCGGCGCGAATTCGGCGGTGTCGAAGACGTGGGTGAAGAGCGTGATGCCGCTGATCCCGACCCCGAGGGCAAACAGCGCGGTGATGATCGGCAGCCCCATCGCGACGACCGAGCCGAAGCTGATCAGCAGCACGATGATCGCGGCGAGCACGCCGATCATCTCCGAGCCACCTTCTTCTTCTTCGCTGCGGACTTCCTCGGCCGGCGAGCCGCCGACCTCGACCTGGAGGCCGTCACCGCCCGCGTCTCTGGCGGTATCCATGATTTCTTTGACTTCGTCGTCGCCCAGCTTGTCGGTGGTGACGTTGAACTGGGCGGTCGCGTAGGCGATTTCGCCGTCGTCGCTGACGGCGCCGGCGCCGCCGTCTTCATAAGGACTGGAGACTTCGCTGACGTGGGGGAACCCTTCGACCTTGGTGAAGACTCCCTCCATCGTGCGCTTCACCGCCGGCGTCTCGACCCCCGATTCGGCCTTGTAGACGATCTGGACCGTGTCGCCCGCCTGCGCCGGGAAGCGATTTTCGAGCAGGTCGAGCGCGTCCTTGGAGTCGGAGCTGGGGAGGCTGAATTCTTCGCTGAAGTTCGAGCCGACCGCGCCGGCGAGAATCCCGAAGCCGATCAGCGCGGCGATCCAGCTGATGATCACCGTCTTGCGGTGGCCGGTGGTCCAGGTGGCAAAGCGTCTCATTGGAGCGGGCACCGTACCAACGGGGCAGGCGGTCGAATGTGTCCCTCCTCACGTCTCAGCGGAGGACTAGATTCTGAGCGGATGCCCGAACCCCAGATCGCCCGCTTCCGGCGGGTAGTCAGCTCTGCCTATGCCTCTTTGGAGGCCCGCCGCCAGGAGGTCAACGACCTCAACGTCTTCCCTGTCGCCGACGGCGACACCGGCGACAACATGGCGATGACGCTGCGCGCGGTGATGGAGGAGCTGGACCGCCTCGACGGCCAGGAAGTCGACGACGTCGGCCGCACCGAGCTGGTCCAGGCGCT
>Ga0164301_10000352_pt1 | contig 13216 bp, 11 predicted proteins | sample Whisoiple_231_MG_FD_109711 | JGI IMG/M metagenome (GOLD analysis project Ga0164301, IMG submission 109711) | Unamended control soil microbial communities from upstate New York, USA - Whitman soil sample_231_MG | ecosystem: Environmental > Terrestrial > Soil > Agricultural land ... | reverse complement strand
TCTCTGACCACTGTTCCCTGATGGTGGAGGCGCCGGGTACTGCCCCCGGGTCCGAAAGGTTTATTACGAAGGCTGTTTATCGCCATATCCGGCTTACGCCGGCCCTCTCTATATAGGCCGGTATGGCGGCAAAAAAAAGGTTTATGCTCAGGCATGACGGTGTGGGGATAAATTTGCTCTCGGCGCCGCTTGCCCGCGCCGTCAGTCGTTGCGCCGCATCTTCACGATCTCGCCGCTCTCGGCATTCACCTTCATTTCGATTTCTTGACCGCTCGCATCGCTTCCCCGAACCTCCCAGATGCCGTGGTCGAGCTCTCCCTTGCCGAGGGCCATGGTGCGGACATCCTCGATGGTGAGGTGTTGGGCAGCCGCCGCGGCAGGAAGCAGGGCGGCGGAAACCAAGAAGAGAACGATCCACAAGAATCGGCGCATGATGGTGCCCCTCTTCCAAGATTGGGGGTGATGGAAGGTTGGTTCGATCCTATATCGGTAGCAAGGACATGCCTAGCCGCGGCTGACCGGCAGGCCTGAAAAGGACTTGGCTTTGCGCCAATATCTTGACTTGCTCGCGCTGATCCGCGAGACCGGCATCCGCAAGAGCGATCGCACCGGAACCGGGTGCTTGAGCCTGTTCGGCCAACAGATGCGCTTCGACCTACACGAAGGCTTTCCGCTCGTCACCACCAAGAAGCTTCACGTCAAATCGGTGATCCACGAGCTGCTCTGGTTTCTGCAAGGTTCGACCAATGTGCGTTACTTGAACGAGCATGGCGTGACCATTTGGGACGAGTGGGCGGACAAGAACGGCGAGCTCGGGCCAGTCTATGGCCGCCAATGGCGCTCCTGGCCCACGCCGGAGGGGCGCCATATCGACCAGATGGCGCAACTTGTGGAGCGGCTCAAGCGCACTCCGGACTCCCGCCGCCACGTGGTCTGCGCCTGGAACGTCGGCGAGCTTGATAAGATGGCCCTGCCGCCCTGCCACTGCCTGTTCCAGTTTTACGTGGCCGACGGCAGGCTTTCCTGCCAGCTCTATCAGCGCTCCGCCGACGTCTTCCTGGGCGTGCCCTTCAACATTGCCTCCTACGCGCTCCTCACGCTGATGGTGGCCCAAGTCGCGGGGCTCGCTCCAGGTGAGTTCGTCCATAGCTTCGGCGACGTGCATCTCTATCTCACCCACCTTGACCAAGCCGACGAGCAGTTGAGGCGGAAGCCGAGGGCCTTGCCGCGCATTGACCTCAATCCAGAGGTGAGCTCTCTGTTCGACTTCGTCTATGAGGACTTCAAGCTGATCGGCTACGACCCGCACCCGGCCATTCATGCCGAGGTGGCCGTGTGAGCGGCGAGGCGAAGGCGGCGACGCGCGATCCCATCATTGCCCTCGTGGTGGCGCGGGGCGAGAACGGCGCCATCGGCATTGGCGGCGATCTTCCCTGGCGGCTATCGACCGATCTCAAGCAGTTCCGGAAAGTGACCCTCGGCAAGCCCATCGTCATGGGCCGCCGCACCTTTCAGTCGCTTCTCCGGGTTCTCGACCAGCGCGTCAATATCGTGCTCTCCCGCGATGCCGGTCTGATGGCGCCCGGCGCCATTGTCGCCGGCAGCCTGGAGGAGGGGCTCGCGCATGCCCGCCGCGCCGCGAAGGATGCCGGTGTCGACGAAATCATGGTGATCGGCGGCGACGACGTGTTCCGTGCCGTCATGCCGCTCGCCAAGCGCATCTACCTCACCGAGGTTCATGCGCGTCCCCATGCCGACACCTGGCTCAAGGACTTTAACCTCAAGGATTGGCGTGAGCTCTCGCGCCAAAGGCATGATGCAGGGCCCAAGGACCAGTACCCGTTCAGCTTCGTGCTTTTGGAACGGGCCTGATTCTCAGACTTTGGGGCGCATTGCGCTTGCCTTCCCACCTAGCCTATAACCCCCAAGAACCTTGACGTACGACTGCCATCTTCCCTGCTGATAGTCGTGTGTCACCAGCGCTGACGCGTGCAAGCGATCAAGCGCCATTCTTCAGCGACAACAGGATCGGTTTCATATGCCTTGGAGCAATCAGAGCGGCGGCGGCGGTTGGAAGGGCGGCTCCGGCGGCCCTTGGGGCCCGCGACCCGGCGGCCCTAATCAACAGCCTGATCTTGAAGAAATTTTGCGCCGCGGCCAGGACCGCATCCGACAGGCCATGCCGAGCGGGCGGTTGGGCGGTCCCTTCGCGGTGATGCTCGCTGTCGCGGCCATCGCCCTGATTGGCTTTTTTGGCTTCACCGTGCGCGTCAATCCTGAAGAGCTTGGCGTGGTGCTCCGCTTCGGCAAGTTCGTTCGCCTGCTGCCGCCCGGCCTCAACTTCCGCTGGCCCTATCCGATCGAGGTCGTCGAGCTGCCCAAGGTGACCCGCGTCAATCGCATCGAGCTTGGCATGCGCGGCTCCGCCGAGAATCGCGAAACATCGACCGCGGTGCGCGACGTTCCCGAGGAGAGCCTGATGCTCACCGGAGATGAGAATATCGTCGATGTCGACTTCGTGGTGTTCTGGCGGGTCAGCGACGCGCCGAAGTTCCTGTTCAACATCGAGGACCCGGAAATGACGGTGAAGGATGTCGCCGAAAGCGCCATGCGCGAGATCGTCGGCCAGAGCGACATCGAACCTCTCCTCACCGAGGCGCGCGCGAAGACCGAGGCCGCGGTGCAGGCGCTCATGCAGAAGACGCTCGACTCTTATGGCGCCGGCGTCCAGGTGACCCAGGTTCAACTCCAGAAAGTCGACCCCCCGGCGCAGGTGATCGACGCCTTCCGCGACGTGCAGGCGGCTCGTGCCGACCAGGAGCGGCTGCAGAACGAGGCGCAAGCCTATGCCAACCGCATCATTCCTGAAGCCAAGGGCGAGGCCGAGCGCATCCTGCAGGCGGCGCAAGGCTACCGCGACAAGGTAGTGGCCGAGTCCAAGGGCGAGGCCGACCGCTTTACCAAGATCTATCAGCAGTACAAGCTCGCGCCCGATGTGACCCGCAAGCGCATGTTCCTCGAAACCATGGAGCGCGTGCTCTCGGACACCGACAAGGTGATCGTGGACGAGAAGGCTGGGTCCGGCGTGGTGCCGTATCTGCCCCTGTCGGAATTCACCAAAAAGGCGCCGCAGGCTCCGGCCGAGGAGAGCCAGCCATGAACCGGTCCGCTCTCACGATTGGCCTGATCCTCTTCGGCATCGTTGCGGTCGTGGCCTATCTGACACTGTTCACCGTCGACCAGACCCAGCAGGCGTTGGTGCTCGAATTCGGCAAGCCGAAGCGTGAGATCACGGACCCGGGGCTGCACTACAAAGTTCCCTTCATCCAGAATGTCGAATAGTTCGACAAGCGCATCCTCGACATCGACACCGCCTCACAAGAGGTCATCGCCTCTGATCAGAAGCGCCTCGTCGTGGACGCCTTTGCGCGTTACCGCATCACCGATCCCTTGCTGTTCTTCCAAAGCGTGCGCGACGAGCGCATCGCCAATTCGCGCCTTGGCGCCATCCTCGAAGCCTCGCTTAGGCGCGTGCTAGGCAGCGCAACCTTCGCCGACTTGGTGCGCGACAAGCGCGAAGGTCTGATGCGCACGATCGCGACCCAGGTCAACCAGGAAGCGAGCCAGTTCGGCGTGCAGATCGTCGACGTCCGCATCAAACGCGTCGACCTCCCTGAGGCCAACATGCAGGCGATCTATCGGCGCATGCAGACCGAGCGACAGAGACAGGCTGCGGAGTTCCGCGCCGAAGGCGAGGGGGCCGCGCGGCGCATTCGCGCTACGGCCGATCGCCAGGTTACCGTGATCAAGGCCGATGCCACCGGAGAATCGGAGCGTACTCGCGGTGACGGCGACGCCGAACGGAACCGCATCTATGCCGAGGCCTTCAACAAGGACCCTGAATTTTTTGGCTTCTACCGCTCCATGCAGGCTTACGAGACGGCGCTGCCGGCAAGCGATACCAGGTTGCTGCTCAGTCCCGGCTCCGAATTCTTCAAATATTTCAACGACGCAATGGGTAACTCGGCGCCAGGCCCGAAGGGCGGGGAACATCCCACGGCTCCCGCCGGGGCCAAGCCCGCGCCGGAAGCTGCGACCCCTCCGGCAGCCGCGCCAGAGCCGCACGCGTCTGCCTCTGGGGAGGGCGGTGAGCAGCCGCCGCCGGCCCAGTAGGTTAGCGCCGTCGCCTCATGAATGATCTTGTCGTTGCCATCGGCCTTGTTCTCGTGATCGAAGGGCTGCTGTGGTCGCTGTGGCCCGGCCTCGGCCGGAAGTTGCTCGAGGCCGCGGCGGGCGCACCGGAGTCGTCCTTGCGCTTGGCCGGCGCCGTGGCCGTCGCACTCGGCGTGGCCGTCGTCTGGCTTGTCCGCGGCTAGGTCTGCCAAGCGTCGCGATTTGCGCTAACATGGTGGCTTATGCGTATTGCTGCTGGAGCAGGTGACATGACGGAAAGGATGTGCGGCCGCAAGGAGAGGACACCGATGCCCTTTGGCTTGAGGTCCGCCGCGCTCGCCCTGCTGCTTGCCATCGCGCCGCTGCTCAGCACGGCGAGCTTTGCGCGTGGGCCCGAGTCGGTGGCCGACATCGCCGAAGAGCTGCAGAATACCGTGGTCAACATTTCCACCACCCAGACGCTAAAGGGCTCGGCCGAGAAGACTGCGCGTTCCGGCCCCGGCCCCGGCCCCAAGGGCTCGCCCTTCGAGGAGTTTTTCAATGATTTCTTCGACGAGCAGGACAAAGAAGGCCAGTCGCGCAAAGTGAGCTCGCTCGGCTCTGGTTTCGTCATCGAACCGTCCGGCCTGATCGTCACTAACAATCACGTCATCGAGGGCGCCGACGAGATCATCGTCAATTTCACCGACGGCACGAAGCTGAAGGTCACCAAGATCCTGGGTCATGACCCCAAGACTGATCTCGCACTGCTGAAGGTCGAGCCCAAGCAGCCGCTGAAGGCCGCGAGCTTCGGCGATTCCTCCAAGATGCGGGTCGGGGATTGGGTCATGGCTATCGGCAATCCCTTCGGCCTCGGCGGCACGGTCACCGTCGGCATTATCTCGGCGACCAAGCGCGACATCAACTCTGGCCCCTATGACGATTTCCTGCAGACCGACGCCGCCATCAACCGCGGCAATTCCGGCGGCCCGCTGTTCAACATGGATGGCCAGGTCATTGGCGTGAACACCGCCATCATCTCTCCGACCGGCGGCTCCATCGGCATCGGCTTCGCCGTCCCGTCCAACAGCGCGGTGCAGGTCGTGGACCAGTTGAAGCAATTCGGCGAGACGCGGCGCGGCTGGATCGGCGTCCATGTGCAGAATGTGACGGGCGAGATTGCTAAGAGCATGGGATTGCAGGAGCCGGTGGGCGCGCTGGTGGCAAGCATCACCCCGGACAGCCCGGCCGCGGCCGCCGGGCTGAAGCCGAGCGACGTGATCCTCAAATTCGATGGAGAGCCGGTTGAGACGATGCGCAACTTGCCGCGGGCGGTTGCCTCCTCGCCCGTCGGCAAGGCCGTCGATGTCGAGGTCCAGCGCGCTGGCGAGGTGATCCACCTCACGGTCACGATTGGCAGGGTCCCCGAGGATGTCGAAAAAGCGGAGCAGGCCGAGGCGGACGCGAAAGCCGACACCGACGAGCAGGATGAAGGTGAGCCCGATCATGAGGAACTGCTTGGCCTTTCCATTGCCCCGCTCACCGACACGCTCCGCACGCAGTTTCATATCGGCAAGGGTGTCGAGGGGGTGGTGATCACCGACGTCGATGCCAACAGCCCCGCTGCCCAGAAAGACGTGAAGCCTGGCGACGTCATTGTCGAAGTCACCCAGGAGAAGGTGAACGATCCAGAGGAAGTCGTGGCTAGGGTGGCGGCGGTGAAGAAGTCCGGCCGGAAATCGGTACTGCTGCTTATCTCCGACGCCAAGGGCGGGCTCCGCTTCGTGGCCGTGCCTGTCGCCTGACCCATGCCGGTCAAGGCAGTTCTGGTCGCCGGCCCGACGGCGAGCGGCAAATCTGGGGCGGCGCTCGCGCTTGCCTTGTCCCTCGGCGGCACCGTCATCAACGCCGATTCGATGCAGGTCTATCTTGAGCTGAAGCTGCTCACGGCCCGGCCTAACGAGAGCGACGAGGTCCGCGCGACCCATCGCCTCTATGGCATCGTCACCGCGGCTGAAGCCTATTCCGTCGGCCATTGGCTCGATGATGTGGCTGCGGCTCTCGGCGAAGCACACGAACAGGGGAGGGTGCCGATCCTTGTCGGCGGCACTGGCCTCTATTTCAAGGCGCTGACCGAGGGTCTGGCAGCGGTACCGGATATTCCTCCCGAGGTGCGAGCCTATTGGCGGGAGCAAGCGGATGTGTTGAGCCGCAAAGCCCTGCATAAAGCGCTTGCCGCGCGCGATCCGGCCATGGCGACCCGCCTAAGCACGGCCGATCCGCAACGCATCGTGCGCGCGCTCGAGGTCATCGACTCCACCGGCGTCTCGCTTGCCGAGTGGCAGGGAGGAATCGCGGCTCCCATGCTTGCCCCGGGCGAGACTCTGCGGGTCGTCATCGCGCCGGAGCGGGAACCGCTCTATGCCGCCATCGATGCGCGCTTCGATTGCATGATCGAGCAAGGCGCGATCGATGAGGTGAGCGGTCTGCTCAAGCTCGAGCTTGATCCAGGTCTGCCGGCCATGCGTGCCCACGGGATGCGCGAGCTTGGCGCATACCTTTCGGGCGCCGTCAGCTTCGATGAGGCCGTGGTCAAAGCCAAGACCGAGAGCCGCCGCTACGCCAAGCGGCAGATGACCTGGGCGAGACGCTTCATGGCAGATTGGGTGTGGGTGCCTGATGCCGACGCTGCCGTTGCGGCGGTGAGCAACGCCCTCTCTACACGCTGACCTGCGTGCCGATCTCGACCACGCGATCTGTCGGTAGCTGGAAATAGCTCGACGCATCGTCGGCGTTCTGCGCCAGGAAGATGAACAGCCTGTCCTGCCAGATCGGCATGACGGAACGCGGGTCGGGCCGCACCACGCGGCGCGACAGATAGAACGAGGTGGACATGATGTCGAAGGCCCAGCCGAGCTTTCGCGCAATGGCGAGCGCCTTCGGCACGTTCGGCGCCTCCATGAAGCCGAAATGCAGCACCACCCGCTGGAAGCTGCCTCCGAGCGGCTCCATCTCCACGCGATCCGGGACAGCGACCCTCGGCACGCTCTCGGTGATGATGGTGAGGATCACGTTGTTCGTGTGCAGCACCTTGTAGTGCTTGAGGCTGTGCAAGAGCGCGGTTGGCGCGCTCTCCGGCGCGGCGGTGAGAAACACAGCAGTTCCCGGGACGCGGAGCTTCGGGCTCTTCTCCAGCGACTCGATGAGCGAGACGATGGGTGTCTCAAGCCGCCGTGTCTTGGCGGCGAGAATCGCCGCGCCGCGCCGCCAGGTCAGCATGATCACGATGACAAAGCCGCCGATCAGGAGTGGCACCCACCCGCCACTGAACACCTTGAGCATGTTGGCGGCGAGGAAGGCCGTGTCGATGAGCAGGAAGGGGACGATCAGCGCGGCAGCAGCCCATAGCGGCCATCTCCAGGACTTCCACACCACGACCACCGCCATCAAGGCTGTCACCACCATGGTCCCACTCACCGCGATGCCGTAAGCCGAGGCGAGCGCGCTTGAGGATTCGAACTCGGCCACGAGAAACAGCACGCCCACGAGCAGGATGCCGTTGACACGCGGGATGTAGATCTGCCCGGCCTGCGTCTCGGACGTGCGCCTGACGTTTAGCCGCGGTAGCAGGCCGAGCTGCACGGCCTGGTTGGTCAGCGAAAAGGCGCCGGTGATCACCGCCTGGCTTGCGATGACGGTCGCCGCCGCGGCGAGCCCGACCATGGGAAGAAGCGCCCAGTCCGGGTAGAGCAGATAGAACGGGTTCTCGATCGCGTCCGGGCGTGCCAACAGCAAAGCGCCTTGGCCGAAATAATTGAGCGTGAGCGCTGGCAGCGCCACGAAGATCCAAGCGGTCTGAATAGGACCTCTGCCGAAATGGCCGAGGTCGGCATAGAGTGCCTCGCAGCCGGTGACCGCCAAGAAGACGGCACCAAGCGTAGCGAGCCCGATCCGCCCGTGACCGGCGATAAAAGAAAGCCCGTAGGCGGGTTTGAGTGCGGCAAGCACGCCCGGGTTCTGCCCGATATGGGCAGTGCCGGCAGCGGCAAGGGCGATGAACCAGACAAGCGTGATCGGACCGAAAAAGGCTGCAACCCTTGCTGTGCCGCGTGACTGCACCGCGAACAGGCCGAACAGGATCAATATGGTGAGCGGGACGACATAGGACTCCAAAGCCGGGGTTGCGATCGAGAGACCCTCCACCGCGGACAGCACCGAGATCGCCGGCGTGATCATCGCATCGCCATAGAACAGGGCGGCGCTGACGATGCCGAGCATGACAATCATATGGCTCTTGCCGCCGAGCGCGCGATTGGCGAGCGCCATCAAGGCAAGCGTGCCGCCTTCGCCGTCATTGTCGGCGCGGAGCAGGATGAGCACGTATTTGACGGTGACGATGAGGAGCAGCGCCCAGACGATGAGCGACAGAATGCCCAGGATCACCGGCTCGGTCGCGCTCTGGCGGCCACTGGTCGCCGCCAGCACGGATTCGCGCAAGGCATAGAGGGGGCTCGTGCCGATGTCGCCATAGACGACGCCGATGCATCCAAGCGTCAGCGCCCAAAAATTGGGCCGAGCGAGTGCCTCGGAGGCCGCGCCGTTAGCAGCCGTGTTGGCGGTGAGGGTGTGTGGCATCTGGAAGTGTTGGGCCGCAAGCCGACCATGCATGAGCGCCGCGGCACTTGTGGTCTCCAATGAGCCGAGACGGCATAGGCCTGACCGTGACCATTGTCCATGTCCCGTGAGAGATTTGAGAAAATGGTGCCGACAGCGTCGCCGACCGAAACCCTAGACCGTGACCTGCGTTCCGATCTCGACCACGCGGTCGGTCGGCAGCTGGAAGTAGCTCGATGCGTCGTCGGCGTTTTGCGCAAGGAAGATGAAGAGCTTGTCTTGCCAAGCGGGCATGCCGGACCGCGCATCCGGTCTGACCGACCGCCGTGACAGGAAGAACGAGGTCGACATGATGTCGAAGGTCCAGCCGAGCTTCCGCGCAATGGCGAGAGCGCGCGGAATGTTGGGGGTCTCCATGAAGCCGAAATGCAGGATCACGCGCTTGAACCCGTCACTCAGCGGTTCCATCCCCACCCGGTCATGCGGCGAGACCCGGGGGACGTTCTCGGTGATGATGGTGAGGATCACATTGCTCTCGTGCAGCACCTTGTAGTGCTTGAGGCTGTGCAGCAGCGCCGTCGGCGCGCTCTCCGGCGCGGCAGTCAGGAACACCGCAGTGCCGGGCACGCGGGGAGGCTTGCTTTTCGCCAGTGATCTAAGCAGGAGATCGAGGGGCGTCTCCAGCCGCCGTGTTTTGGCGGCAAGAATCCGCGCTCCCCGATGCCAGGTGAGCATGACGATGAGCAGACAGACGCCGATCAGGAGCGGCACCCAGCCACCGTGGAGTATCTTGAGCAGGTTGGAGCCGAAGAAAGCGAAGTCGATCAGAATGAAGGGGACCATCAGCGCCATGGCCGCCCACAAAGCCCACTTCCACACCCGCCAGATCACGATGAGCGCCATCACTCCGTCGACCAGCATTGTGCCGGCGACTGCCACGCCATAGGCGGAAGCCAGGCCGTTGGAGGACTGGAACAGGACGACAAGGAGGATCGTGCCGAGAAGCAGGAGCCCTCTGATGCGCGGAATGTAGATCTGGCCGGCCTGGGTCTCCGATGTACGCCTGATCTGCAGGCGCGGCAGCAACCCAAGTTGCACGGCCTGGTTGGTGAGCGAGAAGGCGCCGGTGATCACCGCCTGGCTCGCAATCACCGTGGCCGCGGTGGCAAGCGTGATCATCGGATAGAGTGCCCATTGCGGCACCATCCGATAGAACGGGTTGGCAATCGCCGTCGGGTCTGACAGCACGAGCGCGCCCTGTCCGAGATAATTCAAGGCAAGCGCTGGCAGCACGAAATAGAGCCACGCCGTTTGGATCGGCTTCCGCCCAAAATGGCCGAGATCGGCATAGAGCGCCTCGGCGCCGGTAACAGCTAGGAATACCGCGCCGAGCGTCACCAGCCCGATGGTGCCGTGGGTGGTGAGAAAGCGGACAGCATGGACGGGGTTGAACGCCGCTAGCACACCCGGATGATCGGTGATGTGGATGAGCCCCGTCAGGCCAAGCGCGATGAACCACATCGTCATTACAGGACCGAAAAACGACGCAACGCGTGCCGTGCCCCGCGACTGCACGGCAAAAAGTGCGACCAGGATCAGCACCGTGAGCGGCACCACGTAGCTCTTGAGCTGCGGCGCCGCTACCTCCAAGCCTTCCACGGCCGACAGCACCGAGATGGCGGGAGTGAGCAGGGCATCGCCGTAGAACAAGGAAGCCGCGACCATGCCGAGCAAAAGCACCACGAACTGGGCGCGTGCCGAGTGCAGCGCCCGCTGGGCAAGCGCCATCAGGGACAATGTGCCGCCTTCACCCTTGTTGTCGGCACGCAGCAGGATGAGCACATATTTGGCGGTAACGACGAGGATCAACGCCCATAGAATCAGCGACAGAACACCGAGCACCGTCTCGCGCGATATGCCTTCCGCGCCCCCAGCCGCCTCCAAGGCGACGCGAAAGGCATAGAGAGGGCTCGTGCCGATGTCGCCATAGACGACACCCATACAGCCGAGCGTGAGCGGCCAGAACGCATGGCGGTGCGTCTCGCTTTCGGCACCGTTTACAGCAGAAGTTTCGCTAAGGGCCCGCGCCATTCGAGTTGAGCAAAGTGGATGGGAAGAGATTTCAGAGACTGAGCGCTAACGCCGTAAGGTGCCGACGCGATTCGTTGCGCGGATGCACATAGGCGCAATGCCATCGATTGTCCAGGTGGTGATCCTATTCAGCCCAGGGTGAAGGGCCACGAGGCGCAGGAAATAATATTTCGCCTGGGGATAGAATCAGCAATTTTCGGAAAGAGAGTTGGCGGCAAATTTTTCATTCATTTGCATTTAACGTTGACCCCCCGATCTCGAAGCCGTAGGGTCGCGCCCGCATTGGGCCACCCCGAGATTTCATACGAAGTGATCGCAAGGGCCCGTTCGCCAAGCGAAACTGTGAGTCGTAACGAATGTCACGCGCAATGACTGGCGCCGAGATGGTGCTGCAAGTTCTGGCCGACCAAGGGGTCGAGGTTATTTTCGGCTATCCCGGCGGCGCCGTGCTGCCGATCTATGACGAGCTGTTCAAGCAGGATTGGCTGAGGCACATTCTGGTTCGCCACGAGCAGGGCGCGGTCCACGCCGCGGAAGGCTATGCGCGCTCGACCGGCAAGATCGGGTGCGTGCTCGTCACCTCGGGGCCGGGCGCCACCAATGCCGTCACCGGCCTGACCGACGCGCTCATGGATTCCATTCCCATCGTGTGCATCACCGGCCAGGTCCCGACCCATCTCATCGGCAATGACGCGTTCCAGGAATGCGACACCGTCGGCATCACCAGGCCGTGCACCAAGCACAATTATCTCGTCAAGGATGTGAACAATCTGAGCCGCGTCCTACATGAGGCATTTTACGTCGCGCGCACCGGCCGGCCAGGGCCGGTGGTCGTGGACATCCCCAAGGACATCCAGTTCGCCAAAGGCATCTACACCGGCCTCACCAATTCGCAGCACAAGAGCTACCGCCCGCAAATTGACGGCGACGAGCGCGCCGTTGCGACTGCCGTCGACCTCATCACCAATGCCAAGCGGCCGATCTTCTACACCGGCGGCGGCATCATCAATTCAGGGCCTGAGGCGAGCAAGCGCTTGCGCGAATTCGTGCACATGACCGGCTATCCCATCACCTCGACCTTGATGGGGCTCGGCGCCTACCCGGCTTCCGACAAGCAATGGCTCGGCATGCTCGGCATGCACGGCACTTACGAAGCCAACAACGCCATGCATGATTGCGACGTGATGATCTGCATCGGCGCGCGCTTCGACGATCGCATCACCGGGCGTGTCGACGCCTTCTCGCCGGGATCGAAGAAGATTCACGTCGATATCGACCGTTCCTCGATCAACAAGAACGTGCATGTCGACCTGCCGATCGTCGGCGACTGCGCGCGCGTGCTCGAGCAAATGATCGAGATCTGGAAGGCAAGGAAGCCCAAGATCGACAAGGCGGCCCTCAAATCCTGGTGGGCCGAGATCGACCATTGGCGGGCGCGGAAATGCCTGCATTACAAGAAGCGCGACGACGTGATCATGCCGCAATACGCGATCGAGCGGCTTTACGCGCTGACCCGCGGCCACGATACGTACATCACCACCGAGGTCGGCCAGCACCAGATGTGGGCGGCGCAGTTCTTCAAGTTCGAGGAGCCCAACCGCTGGATGACGAGCGGAGGCCTCGGCACCATGGGTTATGGGTTGCCGTCGGCGGTCGGCGTGCAGGTCGCCCATCCGAACTCGCTCGTCATCGACATCGCCGGCGAAGCCTCGGTGCTGATGACCATGCAGGAGATGTCGACGGCGGTGCAATACGACCTGCCGATCAAGGTCTTCATCCTCAACAACGAATATATGGGCATGGTGCGCCAGTGGCAGGAGCTCCTGCATGGTGGCCGTTACTCGCACTCCTACACCGCGGCGCTACCCGACTTCGTCAAACTCGCCGAGGCCTATCAGGGGGTCGGCATCCGCGCCGAGAAGCCGTCGGAGCTCGAAGACGCCATTCGCGAGATGATCGCGGTCAAGCGGCCGGTGATCTTCGACTGCCGCGTCGACAAGCACGCCAATTGCTTCCCGATGATCCCAAGCGGCGAGGCTCATAACCACATGCTGATGGGCGACGACCTCACCGAGCAGGATCTGGAGAACGCCATCACCGAAGAAGGCAAAGTGATGGTGTAATGACGACGCACAGGCTTCTGACCTTCTTGCTAAGCTTGAGGATGATCATGCTGATCTGCTCAGCGGGCGCCATGGTTGGCGCGCTGCTGATTCAGGGCGGCGTGCTCCTGCACGAAGCCTGGCACACCGTCCTCGCCGAGGGCGACGCGGTGCAGAAGCAGGTCACCGTCCCCGTGCTCGAGGCCGTGGATTCCTTCCCGTTCGGCATCGTGCTGGTGATCTTCGCCTATGGCATC
>Ga0164301_10000351_pt1 | contig 13228 bp, 19 predicted proteins | sample Whisoiple_231_MG_FD_109711 | JGI IMG/M metagenome (GOLD analysis project Ga0164301, IMG submission 109711) | Unamended control soil microbial communities from upstate New York, USA - Whitman soil sample_231_MG | ecosystem: Environmental > Terrestrial > Soil > Agricultural land ... | reverse complement strand
CTGCTGCTAAAGATGGTTCGTTGGATGTCTCACCTAGTCCACGGGTAATTGACGAATGCATGCAGCAGCTAAACTACAGGCTATCGGTTAACGACTGGGGACAGTCTCGCTGGTTCCCTATCGACAAGTAGGTACACAAAAAATAAGAATACTATTATTAATAGTATTCTTGGAGATACACACACACTAAGAGGATGGCTAGCTCAGGCTATCCTCATTATCCTGTCTGGGGACATAACCTGTTTTGCCTAAGTAGAACTCTACCTGCCTGATACGCGTACTGTTGTACCCTACTCTCACTCGTAATTGCATCATTTCAGCCCTAATATGTTCAAAGCCTGTATCAAGCCGTGCATTGAGAGCATCATATTTCTGCTTAACGTCTGAATCTATATTCTCTAGTTTCTGACTAGTTACGGCTGCTTTGGTGTCCAATGCTTGACTTAGCTTTATGTCCATCATATCAAGGTCATTCTTAAGCCTACTAGCTTTAAGAGACAGGTTAATAATTCCACCTATCAAGCCTACAAATACAGCAATTAAGCTAGCTCCAAAAGCTATATCACCTAGGGTAATACTGGTACTCGATAAAGGTCTATCTAAATACTTAGGTTGCTCAGTTTGAGCTATTAGTTTTACATCCTTCCTCTCTAAATTAAAATCCATATTAAACCTTAGTAACCTAATAGCTGCTGTAGCTTAGCGTCTATAGCGACTAGCCTCTGTTCAACTGTATCGTTATCTTCTCCTATGTATTCCCAGATATTTAAATCTACATCGGTAAACCAATCAGGGACGATGATAGACATCGAAAACTCAGCAGTAATAGCAGGAAAAAAAACAACATTATTGTGGAACAGAAATAATGGTTGCCTAGTATTTGTAGCGGCATCCTGTCCACCACCATTACTAATACCAATATGGATGGATTGTTTAACGTATCCTCCGAACTTCCATTTCGCACCAGCAGGCTTAGTAGTGCCTATCAAAATTGCATAAACATACTTGTCTAGTAAGAATGGAACTTTTACTTCTCCTATTGGATTATGTAAGTACTTGCCATTACTAAGAGGTACTTGCATGGCAACTATATTGGCTGAGTGCTTTAGCTGCCAATTAGCACCATTCCCTAAGTTAAGTTGCCGCATGCCAAAATCGCCTCCACATGGTCTGAAAACTCATTCAGCAACTCATACGGGTCAACGATTCCCCAGCCGTGGAGTATTTCTAAATACTGTTCTGTGGTGATTTTAAAGCCTAACCAATCTCTACCTGCCTTGTTAATAGCTAACATACCTTCCCATTCAAAGGCGGTACAGATGCCATCAACAGAAACAGATAGAAGGTCGAGCGGGTCATCAGGAGACCATACGAAACCCGCTCTTTCCGCTATCTGTGATTGCATTAGATTCCTTCTGGGGTAATTTTGTAAGTGTTTTTCTGTCCACCCGTGTCAATAAAAGTCGTAAAAGCAGTAGAAGCTTTAATAGCAGCAATCACCGTCGCTTCATCTTGCCCTGCGGTTGCTTGACCGAACGGCGCTGACACAGAGTTACTAGCAGGCTTGTAGTAGAGTGCTTTCGTGATACGGCTTGATACCCGTGTGGTTGAAGGAATCTTTTGTGTCAACGTTAACTTAGCAAATTTAAACTTTTTAGGGTTTAATTGTGCTGCATTATCTGGCACGGCTGCATGACCATTAGCGCCCCAGTGGTAGGGGAGTACTACGTTTCTTACTGATACAGCGACAGTATCACCAGCGCCCGACTGTTGAGCAGATGGAATGTGAGTCTGTAAATAGACCATACTATTTGCAGCAGTACCAAACGGCGATACATACGAGGGAAGATAGGCAGTCTTGACTCTTTGTGCTGGAGGTGACACGGCTTCGTATGCCGCTTGACGTGCATCGGGACTTAACGCTTGCCAAGCTTTAAAGGCATCCAATCTAGCACGTGCATTCTCAAATCGTTGTAAATCTCTGAATCCCATAGGATGTATCTAACCTAATGGCTTATTGGTATATCTCACCATAACGCTTAAAACCTTTTAGAATCTTCCAGCTAACCCTCTTAGGTTTCTATCGCATGACTCCAGTTTTCTAGAACGTGAGTCTATGCATATTTCTAAAAATACTATTAATAATAGTATTTTTAAGCGAATGTATAGATAAGCCTAAGAAAACCAAACAAACTGCTAGCGCTACAGAGTAAAGCCGTGTTAGAACTTATGGTAGATTTCACCATAAAGAGGCATACATGGCAGAACGTACCATCCAGGAAGTTCTAGGAACATCCGCAACACAATCTAGCTCACAGGTAACTATCGCTAAAAGCGACCTAACAGGGTTAACAGCCTCTGAAAACAACACAGCAGAAAGCATCTTGGTAGGCGTGTTGCTTAAGGCTCAAGCGGTTCTGACACCAACTAACCAAGCCACTAACCCAGACCAATCAATAACCATCGTTACAGGTACACCAACACTTACAACCGAGTTTGACACGGTAACAGGAAATAGCACCGTCTACAAGGAAACGCCTATGACTATTACCTTGCGTAAGCTCTATTCAGATTCCGGGATTGACCCGGATGATTATTAATGAATTTCTCGATCCTGGGTACTCAAACTAGTACCCAAATTACAATTTTAATCCCTCACACCCTAACAGCAGAGGGAACCATAGCCTATATCCTCAAAGTAATTCTCGACAATATCAAAGGGTATTTAACTGATGAAAACAACGAATCCATTACAGATGAATTTGGTAATCTTATCGATTTTGATAATTACTCTTTCTACCCTTCTATGCCTCTCAGCCTTTGGCGAATAAGGATTAATGGTGTCTGGGTTGAAAAGCAAATTGTATTTCTTTTAAGAGAGTCTAATGCAACTTAAAGACTACCCAACAGAATTTACTAACCTAACTGGTGATGAATGGCTATTAATCCAGAACTCTGCTGGTCTTACTGGTAAGGTTAAGCTATCAACAATTAAAGCTTATATAGGCGTTCAGTCCACACCCACACCTACACCAACGCCTACACCTACACCAGCAGACAAGCTATTAACCTATGCTTCTGGAGGAGATAATAACGGCTTAGTTTATTGGTTAGGCACAATCAAAGGAACGACGACATTTAGCAACCCAAAAGGAAACTTATTAGACGTAACCGCTAGTAGTACTTATCCTCACCCTGCCTACGTTGTAGACAACTTAACAGAACGTACAGGCGCAACTTACGCTAACAATAACGCCGCTAATACTTCAGTAACTTTTGATTTGAAAACAGCGAAGTTAAAGGTCAGTGGATATTCAATCCGTGGTAGAGAAGACGGCTACAACACAGCCCATCTACGTAGCTGGAAATTGCAAGGAAGCAACAATAATACTGACTGGACAGATATAGACACCAAAAACAACGATACTTCCATCGGCTACGCTGCTTGGGCATACTTCCCAGTAGCCGGACAAACAACTTACTACCAATATTTGCGATTAATAACTACTGGCGCTGATAGCAGTGGCTCTAACTATTTCACAGCGTCAGAAGTTGACTTCTACGGGGCATTGCAATGACGCTCTATTGTAATGGCTCTACTGAGGCTAAAGTTACCTACCGCTTCGATGGTCAACCTGCTAAAGTCCTTAACTTTAAAAACTGTTGCCCTATAGAAGTTAATACTGGCTTTGCAGGATACCAAAACTACAATAGTGGAGGATTTCAGCTAACCTTTTACTCACCTAATAATGGGCGCATTGTCCAGTACACGGTCAGGGGATACAGCATCACTAATGGTGTAATCACGATGGTTGGCTGTGATGGTACTACACAGAATACAGGGATAGACCCAAACACATTAGTTATTGATAGCTCAGTTAAATGTAATAACACCGTTACAGCTAAGCAGTTTATAGAGGTGAAATACCAAGGAAATAGGCTTTTCTACGATGAACAAGAGGGCAATATAAGCTACACAGTAGGGTGTGGTGGTGAGTGTCCAGAAGGTTTTATGCGCTGTGAGTGTGACACTTATCCTGGTTACTCATGTATACCCTGCAATAGCCTACAAAGTGAGGTTGCAGCTATCAAGAATAGTGTCTCTGAATTAATTAAATGATTACTTCTGGGTATCAATAAAATGAGTTGTGCATGTTGCGATAGTTTAGCGAGTGAATTGGCGGCTATTAAAGCCATGCTAGCTGCCTATAAACCAGTAGATGAGAGCAAGATAAGAGCCTTAGCTGAGCAAGCGGCTAGCGGCGCTGTGGGTGCTGTTTTAGGAGGACTGGTAACTAAGGTAGCCTTTGACGCTTACAAGGGTACAGCAGCTACTGCTTTTGCGGGTAAAGCAGAGTTCAATACTTTTAAGGGAATAGCAGCTACCAAGCCAGAGCTTGAAGGATTGCGCGGTAACTTTGCTACCAAGCCAGAAGTACAGGCAGCATCAGAAGCAGCAGAAAGAGTCAGGGTTGATGCTGAGAACTTAAGAAAAAAACAGATTGAGTTAGATAACTTACTAGGGCATAAAATAGATGCTGCTGAACTAGCTCGTAGAGAAGCCGACTATCTCAAAAAGGCTGACGAGGTTGGGTTAGAAAGTAGACTGAGAGTGCAAATCTCAGAAGCTAAAAGCATAGCTAACGAAGCCAAAACGCTAGCTACTACAGCAACTTCAGAAACCCGCTCACTTGCCAGCAAGGTAGGCTCTATTATTGGACAAATTGGGCAAGAGATAGAGAAATTTTTAGCACCATTAAGGAATCAAATAGGTAAAATCTCTCAAACAGTCGAAAACCTATTTAGCAAGCTTCTAGGCGTTTTAGATGAGTTAAGAATTCTGTCACCTCTCAAAGCACTTGTGGGACTGGTGGGAAAGTTGCTTTGGGTGATAGATGTTGTTACCGCTTTCTTGTCATTCGATACCTATGCAACCGTTAAAGGTATCGAAATTCGCATGGACGCAGTCGAAAGTAGAGAGGACGGCTTAGGACAAGAGATTAGTAATTTTTACTCTCAATTACAGATAGTCAAGAATCGAATTGGTGGTGTGCAGAGTATTGCCGAAAAAGCCGCCAATGAAGCAGGTAAGGCGGCTAGTGAGGCGGCGAGTGCCTCTGACAGAGCTAGTAGTGCCATAGCCAAGGCTTTGGCTGCTAGTGGAGATGCGGCTAATGCTGGTAGTAAAGCATCATCAGCTATCCAAGAAGCAGAGGCAGCTATCAGAGAAAGTACAGCAGCAGAAGCCAAGGCTAGTAATGCTATTAACTACGCTGGGGACGCAATTAATCAGATAGGCACGGTTAAAGGCGGCTTAGCCGATGTAACCGCTAGAACTAAACAGATGGAGGGACAGTTAGCAGGGTTACATGGCGAAGTAGAACAGGCACGTAATGAAGCGTTCGGTGCATCTGGTCTGGCACAGCAAGCCTTGACAATTGGCACAGGACTACTCGCTAGCTATGGCGTGTTAAAGGGAACTCAAGCCTTGTTGGGTTCCAGGGTAGGACGACTAGAAAGCGAAATCCAAACCGTTAAGAATCGACCGGGTATACCAGGTCGCAATGGTAGGGACGGACGGAACGGTATTGACGGTAAAAATGGCTTACCAGGTAAGGATGGCAAGAATGGCATCAATGGGTTGAGAGGCTTACCGGGTCTTCGAGGACTACCAGGGTTAAACGGTCGTAACGGGAAGGATGGCGTTAAAGGTAAGGACGGCTTACCGGGTCTTCGAGGACTAGACGGAAAACCAGGGAGGGATGGAAGGGATATGTCGCCAGCAGACTTAGCAGCTATAAATGCCAAGCTTGATAGGAATTACGCTGAAATACAAAACACCCATGTAGAGGTTGCTGGAGTATCTAATAAAGCAACAATTATTCAGCGCTCTGTAACAGGACTAAATAGTTTTGTTGTTGCCAATTTTGGGACAACAATTAACCTAATAAAAGGCGTAGGAGAGCAACTAGGACGGTTTAGCAGATGGGCTAGATTAGGTCAAGTTTTACAGATTTTAACGTTTGCGGCTACTGTACATAATGCCGTTATGCTGTCCAACGATATCCTTCAGACATTGGGAGGAGCGTTAAATAATGTGCTAACTTTTATCCTTCCTAAAGATGCTGAAGGCAAGGCTATAAATGTTGGAGAAGTGATAGGAACCGAAGTGCAATATGCACTAAAAGGTATCCTTGGTGAGGATGTTTATACAGGTGTAAACCAAAACTGGTTAAAAGCAAATCGTATCTATCAAGCAGCAGCTAATTCTCTGAACGCTGTAGTCGGATTACACAGCATCCTAGAACAAGCTTCTGAAATGATGGCAGGGAATATAGGGCTAGTTGGGAATGCTTTAAAAAAAGGCGGAGTAGTATTACAGGATGCCTATAACTGGCTCAACCCACAGCCTAAGTTTAATCGTGCTACCGAGTTGCTGCAAGGGTTCCAGCAAGGCGCGTCTACTGTAGCTATGGTGGCTCAAGTACCAGTTGATATTGTGCAAGCGCTAACTCAATTGAATGAGTCAAACACTGAGTTAGTTAAGTCTTTAAAAGAGGATACTAAACCAGAGAATAAGGGTGCCGTGATTCCACCTCCAGATAGTTTGGTACAGAAAGAGGTGTTGTCTAAAGCAGTGTCAGGAGCCGTCAATTATGATGTTTCAGACCTCTTTGATGGTAGTGACTTATGACGGACTTACCTGATGGCTTTGACCCGTTTGAACATCTTCAAAGTACTTATCGACTGGAGTACAACAAACGGATTGACCGCTATTTTAAGGACGTTGAGGGTAACGGCGATTTAAGTACTCCTAGGGCATCCTTAAAACTAGCTTGCCGTATTGTCGACAACGATAACGATGCAATGATGGCTATGCGGCGATCGCTATTTTTTGACGTGCTAGGAGCTAGCAAAAAAGGTCTAGCTGTGGTGTATGGCGATAAATGGGACGTTGCACCACCTGTAGCAGGTCATCCTTTGTTGTTTGTCGTGTTTACTCAAGATGAATCCTCTGTCGTACCTGGTGAACAACCGCTTATTAAAGAGAAGTCTGTAAGACTGATGAAATATGCAGTTGAGAGTGGACACCTTAAGCCGCCAATTACTAAGGAGATAATGCACGATATAGCGGTAGAGATTAAATCGTTATTCATCAGCGCTAACAGAGGCATTACTTACACCTGCGGCAACAAATCAGCTAGCTACACTGACCCTGACAATGGCTTTGCGAAGGGTAACTATATGCTGGTAAATAGTAAGGCTGACGCTACCGAGATCTACTCCAAGCTATGCAATGCGATAGACGTACCCTATTTAGGAGATAGTCACGTACTAGTTAATGACCCTGATAAGCCATCAACTACTAGCGCAACTGCGGGGCATAGAACCGTGCTAGGTAAGCAGGTACAGAATAAGCGATTCAGACCTGTGGGTGTATTGCGCTTCAGGTATGCCTATATCGGTCTAGGAACCATCGTCCCTCCTGTAATGCTGATTGATACCACACTGAGACAACCGGGTCTAGTGAAGTTTCCTTAGCAGTCATATAGGCACAAAAAATAGGAGGGCTTTTTAGTTCCCTCCCGCTTCACACTACATGGATAGAGTTTAGCTTTTTAGCTCTCTCACGTCTATGTTTTTCAAATAATACTATTAATAATAGTATTCTAGAGGAAATGCATTCACACAGGCTTAAGGTTACTCTTTCCTAGATAGTGTTTTTCAATCATCTTCACTGATGTATCACACCATTGAGCCACGATAGCAGGCGGCACACCTTTAGCTACTTGCAGGCTAATAAAGGTGTCACGACAGCAGTAAGGAGTTGTGCCAGCCTTCATCGGGTCAACGATTTCATCCCATGCACGTCTATAAAAATTGTTATAGTTAATCGGCACATCTACACCTTTAGGCGCTGGAAATACTAATTGAGCGTCACCAGACTTTAAGTCGTAATTTGCTAAATGATGCTTTTTCAGGAATTCAACTAATACACTATTCATCGGAAATATACGGCTCTTATTTGTTTTGCTTCCCTTATTTACTACAACCTTGCCTTGTGGTAGTGTAATGCTACCAGCAAAACAAATAGTATTATCTCTAAACGAGATATCTATCCACATTAGCCCTATGGCTTCAGATGGACGGCAACCTGTATAAAAGAGAAATTTCACAAAATTAAAGTAACGCCCATACCTAGGGCTATCCCAAAAAGCAATTAGGATATCCTCCATTTCATCCTCAGTAAACGGGTTGGGCTCGGTTCCTAGCTCATAGCCTACCTTTGGTAAATCTGACACCATACCATCGTAGGGATTATTGGTAGCCAGACCATGCTTGATTGCCCATTTATAGCAGGCTGACAGTAGCCCTAGTATTTTCTTAGCCCAATGCATGCTTGTTAGCTTTAATAGGCATTCTCTAATCTCTAGAGCGTTAGTGGTAGCACATTTAGCAAGGATACGACGCGCTTGTGCATAGTTTACTAATGTGCCGACTTTTAAGGATTTAGCTTTATATTCGACCCATCTATCCCACAACTCTAAAAGGCTTAGTTGAGGCTCCTCGCTGAACTGCTTAGGGATTGCCTTGTACTTAGCTTTCCCCACACCGTAGCGCTCTAGTGAGCTATCAAAGCGGTTTAAGTCGATATCAGACTGTATACCTCGCGCGATTGCCCAAGCTACCTTTTGTCTGTCCTCTGAATCTTCCATATTCAGAGACACTTTTTTCTGATTGACACCATACACCTCTTGTGATAGCCGACATGGGAAGGTGAGGTAAAGCTTACCTCGGTCTGAAATGACCTTAACTATATTTCGCGCCATGGATGCGATTACTCAGTAAATTGCACCAATAATCTATCACACACACCTGTCCAAGGTGTAGTAATTAGAGGCTGTAACCCTTACACAGTAACGCTTGGACTGCATATTTATTACGGAAATACTAACTATTGAGTATTAATTGAGTGTTAGTGGCACTAAGCGGCTACAGAATGAGCATAAATACCTATTGACATTAGAGCCAAAGTAGTATCTAAAAACCTACGTGTGGTGAGTGTATCAAAAAACTATCAAAATTAGGTGTATTTACTTATTTACAGTTAGTTGAGAATAGTATTATATTGAGTACATCGAAAGACAGAACGCAGTCACCGAAAGGCATCCAGCGATTAGCTAGCCATCAAAACTGACAGACTGTTAGGCGATAGCCACGCACACTACACACAGGACAGGACGATGACAGACTACACAACCCTTACTAGAACTGAGCTTTGGGATTTAATTGACTCTCGTTTTATGGAATTAATAGAACTAGAGGGGAGGTTAGAAATTCCGTCCTTTATTTCCAAAAAGACACCTAGAAGCAAAGCTGATTGTATTGGACACCTCTCTGTGATAGAGAATGCCATGAAGTCAATCAAAGAGATGCACGAATCTAGGCAGCGTACTAAAGCCTCATCTAACCTCAGTGAATCGCCACAAAAATCCGACGTGCAAGTGACACTTGCACAACGCCAAGCGCGTATTACAACCGCTAACGCGAAAACACGATTGTTTAACTTGCTACTAACGGCTAGCTTGACTAAAGTCCTGGCTTGCAAGGTAGCTTTTGAAGTCGCTTGGCATGAATACAGGCTAAACGAATATGAAGGTGTTTTTGGAAAAGCTCAAACCGCATGGTATAAGTTACTTTCGTCTCTAAGACATCAGTTAACTTCTTTTGAAATAATGTATAGAACTGAGTTTTGCCATTGTTTAAGCCATGGCTTTAGTGACTCTTACAGTGAGCAACAGCGCCTAGTCTTACTAGCTGAGTTCAATAAACTGAATCAGTGTTTTGAGCCTGTGAGGTATCCATCCATGGCGCGATTGTCTTGTACATACTGTTTTGATAATCACTCTATTCGCGAATGGCTTGAATCAGCTAAAGATAGCTTATCAAAACGTTTCCAGCGTTCGCTTTTAGAAACTGATATCGTACTTAGCAATTTACAAAAGCAAGCCAGCTTAAGAGAGGTAATAGTAGTCAGGGCTATGGCTCTCTGTTAGTTCACCGATGGGAACCCTTAACCCGGTTCCCTCAAATAGGGTTAGAGCGGAGTCATATTCTAGCCCTATATATACAGTTTAAATAGAGGGAAAGTGAGGGAATTTTGGCGGGTTAAAAATAGTTGAAAAATTACGAGGTGATACAGGATGAGTGGTTACTTAGTACTACTTCAAAGAGATGGAACGACACAGGCTACGCCCTATTACTGGACACTCCAACGAGTAATAGGTCAAGACCGTAGCGGCGTCTTGTGTAAGGGTTCGCTAGCTGACATAGCGCTTTACCTTTGGAAGGCTTACAAGCGCACCCAGAACGGGAAGGAGAAGCGCAGGAAGGTCAACGCATACGCTCGGAAGTTCACAGGTTATCAAGAACAAACAATTGAGGAGAATAAGAATGCTGTTTCAAGTTAGAACTGGCAGCGAATGGCATAGCACGGAACGGCGTGGATGCATGGTAACGGTAAACAATCAACCTATTTATCAAGCACTTAAGCCTATTGATGGCGAGTGGCTAGAGGTTGGCTCTAAAGGACGGCATGGCAAATGGTTTACGGCTGAGTATGAAATCCCAATAGATAGCAAGGTAGTGTTTAAAGCCTCTGCCAATAGCAAGCCTGATATTGTTCAAGAGTTTGTGGTGAGTGCTGACAGTGATGTTGATATTGATGGGTATGAGTACTCAGGTAGGTTGTGCGGTTGGATTGTAAGCCTGTGAGTATATCCTTTCAATAATACTATTAATAATAGTATTATTCTGAAAGCATATACAGGCACTAACGAGAATACGTTGTTTCAGCGCGACCTAAGCAAGTCCTAAAACTGCCTTAAGTGAACCTTGATGAGCGAATAGAGGATTAATCATGAGTAGAGCAAGACTGACCTTTGAGGACTTCCAAGAGCGTTCTAAAGCAACGGCTATCTATCCAGTGATACACGAGGAACTACCCTTGTATGCTGTCCTAGGGTTAGCTGGTGAAGCTGGTGAAGTATGCGAGAAAGTGAAAAAAATACTACGTGATAAGGGAGGGGAACTGGATTATGAAGACACCATGGCTATCGCTAAAGAACTAGGTGACTGTTTGTGGTATATCAGCCAAATCGCCTCAGATATGGGTTTAAGCCTGGAAGCTATCGCTTGTACCAATCTCAATAAAATAGCCAATCGCCAACAATCAAACACACTTTCAGGCAGTGGCGATGATAGAGAAAGCGCCGTTTATCCTATCGCACTAGACGTTTACGAGGAAATGTAATGCCTCAATTTAAGTTGACAGATGATCAAAAACGACTAATGCAGTGTCTAGAAACCGCATTTTTAACCAATGCTGAATGGAACGAGAAACTAACAGCTTGCAGAAACGAGGCTACTAGATGGAAGCAAAGGGCATTAGCAGCAGAAGAGGAGCTAAAGACCATCAAGGATGCAATCAAAACCATTAGCAAGGATTAACCACAGTGAATGAACACGTTCACCGGGGTTGCACAAATAACTCTGACAATTATCGGAAAAATAACGGCATGGATACACGCGACTTACTTTCAATGATACAAGGGCTATGCCTACGTATAGAAGCGCTAGAGGCATCACAACAAAAGACTGAGCAAGTTAACAAAAGTACGGATGAGTGCTTAGCTAGGATTGTTAGACGAATCTCTGATGTAGAAGAGTCAATCAATCTAATGATTGACAAAGTTAATGAGATGGTGGCTAATCAAAATACCTCGTTTCTTAACTTTAAGAGCGACATAGCTGCTGTCAATCAAAACGCCTTCAGTTCCCACTTAGAACTAGGAGGTAGGTTACTTCAGGTGGAAACCGAGGTAAAGCAATTAGCTAGCAGTTTAAGCCGCTTTATCGAGCTATCCACACAAGCCGAATTAAACCGTCAAGCTAAGGAGCAAAATAATGGAAACTAATCTAGAGCCACGGTTAGAAGTTACGAGGGAATTAGTATTCCGTGAGGCTACGAGCGTCTTACAAGACGGCAAGAAACCCAAATTGAGCGATATAGCTTACCGCTTCAAAAAGCCGACTTCAGCAGGTTTAAGGGTCTATTTCAATGAATGGAAAGAGGCTAATGCTGACAAGCTGAAAAATCACTCTGAGATGGAGTTAATGTTACTAGCCAAGTTAGAGCAAAAAAACGCCATTATTGATGAGCTAGAGGATACAGCTAACAGGCTAAAGATAGACCTTACGTTGCTAGAGCAAAAACATAACAACGTATTAGCTAATCAACAGTCAAGAACATCAGAGCAACATGACCACGAATTAAGACACAAGGACGAACAGATTAAGCGGTTAAAGGAGACATTAGAGCAATATAAGCTTGTAGACTGTGAAGACTACAACGGTGTAGCTACTACGGTTGTAAACCTACAAATTGAGCTACAGCAAGCAAAGAACGACTTAAAAGCATCAGAGCTTAATTATGAGGCAATCATTGAGCAATATAAGCAAGAACTACTTGCTGCCAAAGTTGATAGCGTTGATACCGTTGTTAGGACTATTAACGAATCTGAAATGTTTGGGATAGTAGAAGACCAATATAACTATTATTGGTTTTTTGGACAAATCGAGAGTAAAAAACGATTTGGCTCTTATCAAGAGGCATTAGTTGATTACATTACTTGGTCGCTGGAAATACTAGAGGAGTATCACGACAAAATAGTACTCAATCATCAAGCAAACAATCCTGGTACGATTGAGTACTAACTAACACTAGCAAGGGTCTAGTTAGTCGCTAGACCCTTATGAGGAGATAGATGAAACCTGAACCAAAAGCCACAACTTATTACGAGGGCTCCTCGGTTGTCATTCATGTCGTAAAGATTGGTTTTATTCCTCACACGACTGTCGTAGAAGATAAAAGAGACGGTTCTAGATACGCTTGCAAGAACTTTGGTGAGGCTGTCTTAAAGCGTCGAGAATTGATGAGTAGCGAGGTTTAAAGTGTCTAACCTATTAGCCAACCTTTACACACGAGATGACCTAGGGATGTACTTTATGGACTGCATCGAGATAACTATTTACGAGTTGCACAAGCGACGACAACGGCTTAAAAGCCAGGTAGACAAAGCAGGCTACAAACTAGCATTAGAGATACTTAGAGAGGTCTTAGAAGATATCAGAAGCAAGCAATCAAAGCCAGCAAAATCCTACTCAG
>Ga0164301_10000350_pt1 | contig 13232 bp, 8 predicted proteins | sample Whisoiple_231_MG_FD_109711 | JGI IMG/M metagenome (GOLD analysis project Ga0164301, IMG submission 109711) | Unamended control soil microbial communities from upstate New York, USA - Whitman soil sample_231_MG | ecosystem: Environmental > Terrestrial > Soil > Agricultural land ... | reverse complement strand
GGTGGTGATGGTCACCCACGACCCGGTCGCCGCCGCCCACGCCGACCGGCTGATCACGCTGCAGGACGGGAAGATCGTCAGCGACGCCGCCCCCGGCTCGGCCGACGACGTGATCGAGCTGCAGAAGCAGATTGACTAGCCTCGGCCTCAAGAGCCTCTGGGCTCGCAAGGTCCGGGCCCTGCTGACGGCCTTCGCCGTCTTCCTCGGCGTCGCCTTCGTCGCCGGGTCCTTCGTCCTCACCGACACGATCTTCGCCGCCTTCGACGAAATCTTCAGCGAGTCGCTGAAGGGGACCAGCGTCGTCGTCAGCGCCGAGAACCCGGTCAAGCAGGAAAGCGGCGAAATCCCGACCCTGAGCGCCTCGCTGCTGCCCCGGGTGGTGAGGACGCCGGGCGTGCGCGAAGCCGCCGGGGCGATCTTCACCCCCGGCGCCTTCTTCAACGCCGAGAACGAAAAGATCGGCAACAAATTCGCGCCGAAGTTCATCTCCTCGACCCAGCCCGGACAGCTGGAGTCGCTCACCTACGTCGACGGCCACCGGCCGCGGGGGCCGACCGAAGCCTCGATCGACAAGGCCGCGGCCGACGCGGCCGACCTCAAGATCGGCGAAAAGATCAAGCTGATCGGCCAGGGCAATCTGGAGAGCTTCCGGCTCGTCGGCCTGACCCAGCTCGGCAGCGCCTCCTTCGGGGGCGCCTCGATCGCCCAGGTGACGCTGCCGGTGGCCCAGCGCCTGACCCACAAGCGCGGCCGCTTCGACCAGATCTCGGTCGCGGCCGATGACGGCGTCTCGGCCGAGGCGCTGAAACGCCGGATCGCCGAGCGGATGCCGGCCGGGATCCGGGTCGAGACCGCCGCCGAAAACGCCGATCGCGCCTCGGAAGAAATCCGCGACAACCTCGGCTTCCTGCGCATCTTCCTGCTCGTCTTCGGCTTCATCGCCGTCTTCGTCGGCTCCTTCCTGATCTTCAACACCTTCTCGATCACCGTCGCCCAGCGGGTCAGCGAGTTCGGGATGCTGCGCACGCTCGGCGCCTCCCGGCCCCAGATCCTCACCGCGGTGATCGTCGAGGCGGTGGCGATCGGCCTGATCGGGGCGCTGATCGGGATCCCCGGCGGGTTCCTGATCGCGAAGGCGATCAACGCGTTGTTCGAATCCTTCGGGATCGACCTGCCGACGACGAGCCTGGTCCTGGAGTCGCGCACGGTCGTTGTCGCCCTGCTGGTCGGGGTCCTCGTCACGCTCGTCTCCTCGCTGGTGCCGGCGCTGCGCTCGACCCGGGTGCCGCCGATCGCCGCCCTGCACTCCTTCCAGCCGACGCCGACCCGCCGCCGCCGGCTCGTCTACCTCGCGCTCTCGATCCTGCTCGCGGTCGCCGGGCTGGGGATGGTGCTGCTCGGCCTCTTCGGCAGCGGCGGCGCCGGCGCCCGGGCCGGCCTGATGGGGGGCGGGGCGGTCGCCGTCGTCTTCGCCGTCTCCCTGTTCAGCCCGCGGCTGGTGCCGCCGCTCGCCTCGGTCGCCGGCTGGCCGCTGGAGCGGCTGCGGCGCCTCACCGGCCGCCTGGCGCGGGAGAACGCCGAGCGCAACCCGAGCCGCACCGCGGTCACCGCGGCGGCGCTGATGATCGGCGTCACCCTGGTCGCCTTCGTCACCGTCTTTGCCGCCGGCCTGAAGAGCACGGTCGCCCAGGTGGTCGACGAAAATTTCGCCGGCGGACTGGTGATCCAGAACACCGACGGCTTCTCGCCGATCCCGAACGCGACCGCGGCGGCGGCGGAAAAGGTCCCCGGGGTCGAGCTGGTGGCGACGATCCGCGGGGCCGAAGCGAAGGTGCTGGAACGCGGCGGCCTGGGCTCGACGACGCGGGTCAACGCACCGTCTCCCGACATCGGCCGCACCGTCAACATCGAATGGAAGCAGGGCGGGCCGGCGGCGCTGCGCAACCTCACCGATAGCGAGGCGATCGTCTCCGACGACTTCGCCAGCTCGCACGACCTCGGGCTCGGCGATCGCTTCGGGCTGCTGACCCAGGCTCTCGCCCACCCGAGCTTTCGCGTCGTCGGCGAGTTCGACTCCAAGCTCGGCGTCCTCGGCAACGTCCTCGTCACCCAGCGGGTGATGGCGCGCGACTTCGACCAGACCCAGGACCTGACCGATTTCGTCAAGCTCGAAGACGGGGCGGACGCGGCCCGGGTGCAGGCGCTGCTGACGAAGGGGGTCGAAACCGCCTTCCCGGTCGCCGAAGTCCTCAACCAGGAGGAACTGAAGGAAAGCCGCGAAGAACAGATCAACGGCCTGGTGATGCTGGTCTACGCTCTGCTCGCCTTCGCGGTCCTGATCTCGCTCTTCGGGATCGCCAACACGCTGGCCCTCTCGATCCACGAACGGACCCGCGAGCTGGGGATGCTGCGGGCGATCGGGATGTCGCGCCGCCAGGTGCGGACGATGATCCGCTACGAGGCGGTGATCACCGCCCTGATCGGCGGCATCCTCGGCCTCGTCCTCGGGTTGATCTTCGCCAGCCTGATCGCCCAGCCGCTGAAGGACGAAGGCTTCACCCTCTCCTACCCGGTCGGGTCGCTGATCCTGCTGATGGTCCTCGCCGGCCTCGCCGGTGTCCTTGCGGCGATCCTGCCGGCGCGCCGCGCCTCGCGGCTCGACGTGCTGCAGTCGCTCCAATACGAGTAGCCGCAGGTCAGCCCGCCTCTGCGGGGCCGACCCTTCCATCTCGAAGCATCAAGACCTCGTCGAAAATCTCCGGTGCTTGCAGCTCGTGGGTGATGAGGAGGACCCCGGGGCCGCCTTCGTGGGCGAGCGAGGCGAGGCGGCGCTGGAGGGCGGCGGCCCCGTCGGGGTCGAGGTGGGCGGTCGGCTCGTCGAAGATCAGGAAGCGGGCGTCGGCGAGCAGCAGGCGGGCGGCGGCGATTCGCTGGCGCTGGCCGCCGGAGACCATCGCGCCGGCCTCGCCGACCTCGGTGGCGAGGCCCTCGGGGAGGGAGGCGAGCCACTCGCCGAGGCCGACCGCCTCGAGCGCGGCGACGATCTCCGCGTCGCCGGCGTCGCCGCGCCCGACCGCGACGTTGTCGCGCAGCGTCGTCGTGAACAGGTAGGCGTCCTGGGGCGCGAGGCGGATCGCTTCGCGGACCTCCTCGCCGTCGGCCTCGCGCAGCTCCACGCCCCCGACCGCGATCGTCCCCTCCCCGGGGTCGCGGAAGCGGACCGCCAGCTCCGCCAGGGTGCTCTTGCCGCTGCCGCTGGGGCCGAGCAGGGCGACCGAGCGGCCCGGCTCCAGCCGCAGGTCGAGGCCGTCGAGCAGCCACGGGCCGGTCGCGCCGTAGCGGAAGCGGATGCCCCTCATCTCCAGGTCGCCGAAGGCGCCAAGGGGGCGCGGGCGCTCCGGCTCGGCGACCGCCGGTTGGCGCTCCACGACCTCCTCCAGCCTCGTCGCCGCCGCCGAGCAGGAGTCGATCGAGGCCGCCGCGGAGCCGAGCGGCGCCACCGCCTCGAAGGCGCCCATCGCCAGCAGCGCCAGCGCCGCCAGCATCACCCCGGCGAGGGCGCCGCTCTGCACGGCTGGGATCGCGACCGCGGTCATCGCCACGGCGCCGCCGGCGGCGAGCGCGGTGCCGAGGCCGGCGGCGAGGCCGCCGCTGAGCGCGTCGCGGCGCTGCAGGCGGGCGAGGCTGGCGCCGTCGCGCTCACTGCGGGAGATCCAGTCCGCCTCGCGGCCGGCCACCGCCAGCTCGGCCGCGCCGGAGGCGATCTCGACCAGGTCGGTCTGCAGGGCGGCCCGCGCCTCGGCCTGGCGCCGCCCGGCGCTGCGCGCCGACCAGCGGACCAGGGCGGGGGCGAGGACGCCGCCGGCGAGCAGCAGCGCCAGCAGGGTGAGCCCGGCCGCCGGCAGGATCAGGGCGGCGACGAGGACCGAGACGGCGCCGGCGAGAACCGCCGCCAGCGGCGGGCCGATGGCGCGCAGGTAGAGGTCCTGGAGGCGGTCGACGTCGCCGACGAAGCGGGCGAGCAGGTCGCCGCGCCCCTGGCCGCCGAGGCCGGCCGGGACCAGGGGGACGAGGCGGGCGAAGAAGCGGGCGCGCAGGTCGGTCAGGGTGCGGAAGGCGAGGTCGTGGGAGACGAGCCGTTCGGCGTAGCGGAGCAGGGCGCGGGAGATTCCGAAGAAGCGGACGCCGACGATCGCGACCCCGAGCGAGAGGATCTCCGGCTGCTGGGCGGCGCGGCTGATCAGGTAACCGGAGGTGGTCAGCAGCCCGACCGCGGCCAGCACCGCGCCGGCGGCGAGCAGGACCGAGAGGGCGAGCAGGCGCCACCGCGGCCGCGTCGCCCCGATCGCCCGCCAAAGCGGCCCGCCGGGCGAGTTTGCAAACCATTGGTTGACAAAGTCGCTCACGCCGCCACCGCCTCTGGGGCCGCGCGCCGCGCCTCGTGGAGCAGGCCGTCGCGCAGTTCGACGACGCGGTCGGCGCGACGCGCCAGCTGCGGCCGGTGGGCGACGATCAGCGCGGTGCGCTCCGCCGCCAGCTCCTCGACCGCGTTGGCGATCGCCAGCTCGGTCTCCTCGTCGAGGTTGGCGGTGGGCTCGTCGAGCAGCAGCAGCGGCGCGTCGCGGAGAAAGGCCCGCGCCAGGCCCAGCCGCTGCGCCTGGCCGGCGGAGAGCCTCCGACCACCCTCGCCGACCACCGTCTCCGTCCCCCGCGGAAGGGAGGCGACGAAGTCGGCCAGGCCGGCGCGCCGTAGGGCCCCGTGGAGGCGTGCCGGCGAGGCTTCCGGCGCGGCCAGCCTGACGTTTTCCCCGAGCGTCCCCGCGAACACGGTCGGGCGCTGCGGCACCCAGGCGATGCGGCGGCGCCAGGCGGCGGGGTCGAGGTCGAGAAGGTCGGTCCCGCCGCAGGCGATCGTCCCCGCCGCCGGGTCAGCGAGGCGCATCAGCAGCGAGAGCAGGGTCGACTTGCCGCCGCCGCTGGGGCCGACCAGGGCCATGGTCTCGCCGGGCCGCAGGGCGAGGTCGACGCCGCGCAGAACCTCGCTACGGCCGGGGTGGGAGAAGCGCACCCCGGCGAGCACGAGGCTCTCGTCGGCCGGGTCCGGGCTCGGCAGCGGCCGCGCCGGGACCGTCACCGCGGCCGGCTGGTCGAGCACCTCGAAGATCCGTTCGGCCGCCGCCATCCCGTCGGCGCTGGCGTGGAACTGGGCGCCGAGCCGGCGCAGCGGCATGTAGACCTCGGGGGCGAGGATCAGGACGGTCAGCCCGGCGGTCAGCCCCAGCGCGCCTTCGGCGAGCTGGATCCCGACCGTGGCGGCGACCAGGGCGACGCCGATCATCGCCAGCAGCTCGAGCACCAGGGCGGAGAGGAAGCCGATTCGCAGGGTCGCCATCGTCTCCCGCCGGTAGGCCTCGCCGGCGGCCGCGATCGCCCGCGTCTGCGCCTCAGCCCGGCCGTTGGCGCGCAGCGTCTCGAGCCCACCGACGAGGTCGAGGAACTGCGCCCCGAGGCGCGAGAGCCGGCGCCAGCGCCGCCGCGTCGAGCCCTCCGCCAGCCTGCCGATGAGGACCATGAAGACGGGGATCAGCGGCGCGGTGACGGCGAGGATCGCCGCCGCCTCCCAGTCGCGGGGCAGCGTCCAGGCGAGGATCGCGATCGGCGCCAGGGCCGCGAGGAAGACCTGCGGCAGATAGCGGGCGAAGTAGGCCTCCAGCGCGTCCACGCCCTGCACCGCTGCGGTCGCCAGCTCCCCCGAGCGCTCCGCTTGCAGGGCGCCGGGCCGGACCAGCAGCAGGTGGCGGGCGAGGCGGGAGCGCAGCTCGGCCATCGCCCGGGCGGCGCCGATCCGCCCGCTGGCCTCAAAGCCGGCGTCGACCAGGCCGCGGGCCAGGGAGATCGCCAGCAGCCAGAGCAGCAGCGGGGTGACGTCGGCGAGCGATTCGCCGCCGAGGAAGGCGCCGGCGATGACGTGGGCGAGCAGGGTCGCCTGGGCGACGATTAGCGCCGTCGCGACCAGGCCGAGGACCGCGGCGGCCCCGAGGTGGGCGCGCGCGGCGCGGCTGGAGCGGGTCAGGCGGCGCTGCGCCTGCCGGGCCCGCGAGCGCGAGTCAGGATCCGGCGCCGGCGGGCTCACCGGGGGTGTCCTCGTGCCGGTCGCCGCCGCGGGCGCGGTCGATGTCGGCCTTCGCCTGCTTGACGACGTCGAGCGGCGAGCCGCCGTCGCTGGGGTCGGCCGAGACGCGCTGGCGGAAGACCCAGTAGGTCCAGGCCTGGTAGGCGAGTACCACCGGCACCAGCAGGACGGCGACCACCGTCATCACGGTCAGCGTGTAGTCGGAGGAGGCCGACTGGCTGAGGGTCATGTCGAAGGCGGAGCTGGTGCTGGAGACCATCGCGTGCGGGAAGAGGTCGACGAAGAGCGAGGTGAAGAAGGCGAGGATGCCCAGGGTGGTGGCGACGAAGGCCTGGCCGGAGCGGACGCCGGCGAGGACCGCGGCCGAGACCAGGGCGAGAGCCGCGAGGACGGCGAGTACCGCCGAGGCGGCGTCGACCCCGCCCCGGCGGGAGAGGACGGTCCAGGCAAGGAAGGCGATCCCGATCGCCGCCGCGACCGGCGTCGCCCGCGCGGCGATCGCCCGCGCCCGCTCGGCCACCGCGCCGGTGGTGCGCAGGTCGAGGAAGATCGCCCCGTGGGCGAGGAAGATCGAGAGCGTCGCCAGCCCGCCCAACAGCGCGTAGGGGTGGAGCAGGTCGAAGAGGGTGCCGGTGTACTCGTGCCGGGCGTCGATCGGGACGCCGTGGACGATGTTCGCCCAGCCGACGCCCCAGAGCAGGGCCGGCAGGAAGCTGCCGAAGATCAGCGCCCACTCCCAGCGTTCGCGGCCGCGGTCGCTCTCCGCCTTGCCCCAGAACTCGAAGGAGACGTTGCGGACGATCAGCCCGACCAGGATCAGGAAGAGGGCCAGGTAGAAGCCGGAGAAGAGGGTCGCGTACCACTGCGGGAAGGCGGCGAAGGTGGCGCCGCCGGCGACCAGCAGCCAGACCTCGTTGCCGTCCCAGACCGGGCCGATCGAGTGGATTACCGCCCGCCGCTCGGCCTTGTCCTTGCCGACGGCGCGGATCAGCATCCCGACCCCGAAATCGAAGCCCTCGAGCACGAAGTAGCCCAGCCAGAGGACCGAGATGAGGACGAACCAGAGCGCTTGCAGGAAGGTGTAGGCGTCCATGGTCAGTAGGCGAGCGCCAGCTCCTGCGCCGGCTCCTCGGCTTTGCCGGCCTCCACCGGCCCGTTGCGGACAGCCTTGACGAAGACCCGCCCGGCGATCGCGGCGAGGACGCCGTAGAGCAGGGTGAAGCCGACCAGCGTGATCCAGATCTCCGCCGCGCTGACGCTCGGCGAGTTGGCGACGTCGGTTTTCAAGAGGCCGAACACCGCCCACGGCTGGCGCCCCATCTCGGTGAACATCCAGCCGGTCGCGCTGGCCAGGAAAGGCAGCGCCGTCGCCGGCAGGGCGAGCCGCAGGAACCACGTCGACTCGCGCAGCCGGCCCCTGCGGAGGAGGAACCAGCCCCAGGCGGCGAAGGCCAGCATCGCGAAGGCGCAGCCGAGCATCGCCCGCCAGGTCCAGTAGGTGATGCCGACGATCGGCGAGTAGTTGCCCGGGCCGTACTTGCGCCGGTACTCGCGGTTGAGGTTGTTGATCCCTTGGATCTCGCCGTTCGGGTAGCCGGTCGAGATCCAGGAGAGGAGCTGCGGGATCTCGACGTTGCGGTTCAGCCCTTCCGGGTTGGACTTGAAATCGCCGGTCGCGAAGAGCGAGAGGCCGGCGCCCTTCTTGGTCTCGAAGACGGCGTCGGCGGCGGCCATCTTCATCGGCTGCTGGTGGCTCATCAGGATGCCGTTGAAGTGGCCGACGAAGACGGTCGCGATCGCTGCCAGGGTGACCAGGGGAAGCGCCAGGCGCATCGAGGCGGCGAAGACCTCGGTCTCGCTGCCGCGCCGCAGGTGCCAGGCGGAGACGCCGACCAGGACCATTCCCGCGGTCAGCAGCGCCGCCAGCATCGTGTGGGCGAAGGCGTAGATCGCGGTGTTGTTGAAGAGGACCGAGGCGATGTTGGTCAGTTCGGCTTTGCCGTCGGCGACGCGGTAGCCGACCGGGTGCTGCATCCAGGAGTTGGCGGCGAGGATGAAGTAGGCCGAGAGCGCGGTCGAGCCGGAGACCAGCCAGGCGCAGGCGAGGTGGGCCCGCTTCGAGAGCCGGCCCCAGCCGAAGATCCAGAGCCCGAGGAAGGTCGACTCGACGAAGAAGGCGGCGAGCCCCTCCATCGCCAGCGGCGCCCCGAAGATATCGCCGACGTAGCGCGAGTAGTTCGACCAGGCCATCCCGAACTGGAACTCCTGGACGATCCCGGTGGCGACCCCGAGCGCGAAGGAGACCAGCATCAGCTTGCCCCAGAAGCGCGTCAGCCGCAGCCACTGCTCCTCGCCGCTGCGGTGCCAGCGGGTCTGGAAGAGGGCGACGCAGAAGGCCAGCCCGATCGTCAGCGGGACGAAGATGAAGTGGTAGAGCGTGGTGATCCCGAATTGCCAGCGGGCGAGTTCCAGGGCGGTCACGCGGCCAGGCTATGCATGGTCGTGCGGGCCTCCATCCGGCCTCGACCGGCGCCTTCTTTGCGGCTAACTACGGAGCGCCCGGGGCGAGTCCCATCCGCAGGGCGCCGCATGCCTCGAGCACGGCGCTGCGCGAGGACGGGCAGATCGCGGTGAAGTTGACGAAGCTGTGGACGAGGCCGCGGTGGCGGCGCAGGGCGACCCGCACGCCCGCCTCACGCAGCCGCCGGGCGTAGGCCTCGCCCTCGTCGCGCAGCCGGTCGAAGCCGGCGGTGGCGACGTAGGCGGGGGGCAGGCCGGCGAGGTCGTCGGCCTGCAGGACGGCGACCCGCGGGTCGTTGCGGTCGCTGCCCGGCGGCAGGTAGCGATCCTCGTAGTAGGCCATGTCACGGCGGGTGAGGAGGAAGCCCTCGGCGAAGGCGCGGCGGGAGGGCAGCTCGCGGCCGGTGTCGGCGACGGGGTAGATCAGCAGCTGCATCGCCGGCGCCGGCGCGCCCTCGTCGCGGGCCTGCAGGCAGACGACCGCCGCCAGGTTGCCGCCGGCGCTGTCGCCGCCGACGGCGATCCGGGTTGGGTCGACGCCGAGGCTGCCCGCGTTCTCGCTCGCCCAGCCGTAGGCGGCGCAGGCGTCCTCGACCGCGGCCGGGAAGGGATGCTCGGGAGCGAGGCGGTAGTCAATTGCCAGCACCGCGACGCCGGCGTGGGCGGCGAGGAAGCGGCAGGGGCTGTCATGGGTGTCGAGGTCGCCGATCACCCAGCCGCCGCCGTGGTAGTAGACGAGCAGCGGCTGCGGGCCCTCCTCGGCGGGGCGGGGAACGTAAAGGCGGGCCGGGATCGCGCCCGCCGGCCCCGGGATCTCCACCGGCACGACCCGCGCCATCGGGATCGTCGGCCGCTCGGCGACGATCCTCGCTTCGGCCAGCCGCTGCGCCCGCGCCTCGGCGGGATCGGTTCCCGAGGCGAGGCTGTCGCTGCGCGCTCGGGCGGCGATCGAGATCAGGGTGTGGATGTCGGGCGCCAGCTGCTGGCCGTCGAGCACCGGCGGCGGGCCGAAGAGGCGGCGCTGGAGGCTGGGGCGGAGGTGGCAGGCGAAGCGGAGGACGTGGTGCTCGACGGCCGGGGGAAGGCGGGGGATGGAGGCCACGGAGGGCAGGCTATCCCGGGGACGAACGTCACACACGACGCGATCTCGCCGGGCGTAGGGTGGGAAAGATGGAGGCGGCGGCCAAAGTTCGGGCTTCGACCGGCGGGCTCGGTGCGGTGAAGGGGCTGCCGCCGGGGCCGCGGATGCCGCGGGTCCTGCAGACCGCGATCTGGTCGCGCGAGGCGCAGTGGTTCCTCGACCAGGGCCGCGCCCGCTTCGGCCGGATGTTCTCGATCAAGATCGCCTACGAGGGTGACTGGGTCGTGCTCGCCGATCCCGAGCTGGTGAAACAGGTCTTCACCGGCGATCCGAAGGTCTTCCACGCCGGCGAGGGCAACCAGATCCTGCGCCCGATCCTCGGCGAGAACTCGGTCCTCGTCCTCGACGAGAAGCCGCACATCAGCCAGCGCAAGCTGCTGCTGCCGCCCTTCCACGGCGAGCGGATGCAGGCCTACGGCGAGAAGATGGCCGAAATTGCCGCCCGCGAGATCGACGGCTGGCCGACCGGCGTTCCCTACAAGCTGCGGCCGCGGATGCAGGCGATCACGCTGGAGATCATCATCGAGACGGTTTTCGGCGTCCACGACGGCGAGCGGATGGAGCCGCTGCGCGAGGCGCTGCGAGACTTCCTCGACCTGACCACCAACCCGCGGCTGCTGCTGCCGGTGCTGCTGGTCGGGCCCGAACGCGTCAACGCGATCCCCGCTTTCCGCCGCCGGGTCGATCGGGTCGACGCGCTGATCGCCCGCGAGATCGGCGAGCGCCGCGCCGCCGAGGATCTGGCCGAGCGCGACGACGTCCTCTCGCTGATGCTGCAGGCGCGGCACGAGGACGGCAGCCCGATGAGCGACGCCGAGATCCGCGACGAGCTCCTCACCCTGCTGGTCGCCGGCCACGAGACGACCGCGACCGCGCTCTCCTGGGCGATGGAGCGGCTGACCCGCCACCCCGAGAAGCTGGAGCGGCTGCGGGCCGAGGTCCTCGACGGCGAGGACGAGTACCTGACGGCGACGATCCAGGAGACCCTGCGGCTGCGGCCGGTGATCTCTATCGTCGTCCGCAGGCTGACCGAGGCGGTCGAGCTCGGCGGCTACGAGCTGCCCGCCGGCGCCGGCGTCACCCCCTGCATCCACCTGATCCACCGCGACCCCGGCATCTACCCCGACCCCGACCGCTTCCTGCCGGAGCGCTTCCTCGACAACCCGCCCGGCACCTACACCTGGATCCCCTTCGGCGGCGGCGTCCGCCGCTGCCTCGGCGCCGCCTTCGCCCAGTTCGAGATGGCGGTCGTCCTCCGCGAGCTGGTCCGCCGCCACCAGATCGCCCCGGCCAACCCCGCCGACGAGCGCAACTACCGCCGCGCCATCACCGAGACGCCCCGGCACGACGCCGAGGTCGTTCTCCACTGAGCACGGACCCCCTGTCCAAGCGCGGTTGTACCGTTACGGATGTGAAGTCAACGAAGCGGACCGGCAATTGGACGCCCGACGGCAAAGCCGAGCTCGCCGCTCTGCGACGCGATTACACGGATCTCACGCCCGCCCAGCGCACCGAACAGGTCTTCGAGCTCTCGCGGTTCATGTCCCAGTTGGCTGAGGCCGGCCGTCGTCAGCGCCGTGGCTGAGCTCGATATTCGCGGGATCCTCGACGAGCTCAACCGCGCGGGCGTCGAGTTCCTGGTGATCGGCGGTGTCGCGGTCGGTTTCCACGGTTACGTGCGGGCGACGAAGGACGTCGACATCGTGCCGGCGCCGGATCGCGAGAATCTCGCAAAGCTTGCCGCGGCGCTTGTGAACCTCGATGCTCAGCTCGAAGGAGCGGACGATTTCGACGATGGCGAGATTCCCGATCCGCTAGACCCGGAGGCTCTCGCGCTCGGGGGGAACTGGGTGCTGCGAACTCGGCTCGGGCGCTTCGACATCATGCAGTGGATCGGCGAGGACGAACTCTGGGGGAGGCTCTCGCCGACCGCCATCGAGGCTGAGATCGGAGGGCTGGTCTTCAGGATCGTGGGCTACGAAGAGCTCGTCGCCCTGAAGGAGAGCGCGGGGCGGCCGGAAGATCTGATCGACCTGCAACGGCTGCGCCAGGCGCGTGGTGAGGATTAGCGTCTCCCCGCCACGATCACCCTGTCCCGAGCCCCCCGAGCCCCCCGAGCCCCCCGAGCCCCCCGAGCCCTGCCTCCCTGACTAGCCCGAACCGATCCGTGCGGTCGGGGAGGCTGTCGGTTGGATCGAGGCTCAGCCGCAGCCGGTGTTGTTGCCGCAGCTGCTGCACGTGTAGCAGGACCCCGTGCGCTGCATCATGCCTCCGCACTGGTCGCAGGCGGGGCCGAGCTCCAGGCCCTGCATCTTCGCCGGGCGGACCGGGGGGGTTTCGGTCAGCGCCGCGGCCGCAGGCACCGGAGCAGCGGGCTTTGCCGCCGCCTCGCCGTTGCCGTTGCCGCCGTTCGAGTGGCCGTTGCCGTTGGCGGGGCCGGCGGTGTCGGTCGGGACCCCGAGGCCAAGCTGGGCGGTCTCGGCTTCCTTTTTGCTCCGCACCTCGGAGGTCATGATCCCCAGTTCCTCGAGGGTTTCGGTGTCCTCGATGAAGCGGCTCGCGACCCAGCGCATGATGTAGTCCGGCAGCGATTTGGCGAAGGGGATCTCCGGGTTCTGGGTCATCCCCTCCGGCTCGAAGCGCATGTAGCTGAACTTCTGCACGAAGGTCTCGAGCGGCACCCCGTACTGGAGGCCGAGGGAGATCGCGGTGGCGTAGGCGTTGAGCAGCCCGCGCATCGTCGAGCCCTCCTTGCCGATGTCGGTGAGGAAGATCTCGCCGACCGTCCCGTCCTCGTATTTGCCGGCGGTGATGTACCCCTCGTGGCCGCCGACGTTGAACTTGTGGGTGATCGATTCGCGCTCGCGCGGCATCTTCTTGCGGACCGGTTGGGCCATCTCGACTTCGGCCTCGGCCTCCTTTTCGTCCTGGGCGTCGGTGCGCAGGGCCTGCGCCGTCTTCGAGCCGTCGCGGTAGATCGCCAGCGCCTTCAGCCCGCCCTTCCAGCCGCGGGTGTAGGCGTCGGCGATGTCATCGACCGTCGCCGTCTGCGGCAGGTTGACCGTCTTCGAGATCGCCCCAGAGATGAACGGCTGGGTCGCGGCCATCATGTCGATGTGGCCGGTGTGGGAGATCGCCCGCTCGCCGACCGCGACGTCGAAGACCGGCAGGTGCTCGTCCTTGAGGCCCGGGGCGCCGACGATCTTGTTGTTCTCGGCGATGTAGGCGTTGATCTGGTCGATCTCCGCCTCGCCGTAGCCAAGCGTCTGCAGGGCCAGCGGCACCGAGCGGTTGGGGATCGTCATCGAGCCGCCGCCGACCAGCTCCTTGAACTTGACCAGCGAGAAGTCGGGCTCGATCCCGGTCGTGTCGCAGTCCATCAGGAAGCTGATCGTCCCGGTCGGGGCCAGCACCGTCGCCTGCGCGTTGCGGTAGCC
>Ga0164301_10000349_pt1 | contig 13236 bp, 10 predicted proteins | sample Whisoiple_231_MG_FD_109711 | JGI IMG/M metagenome (GOLD analysis project Ga0164301, IMG submission 109711) | Unamended control soil microbial communities from upstate New York, USA - Whitman soil sample_231_MG | ecosystem: Environmental > Terrestrial > Soil > Agricultural land ... | reverse complement strand
TCCTCAAGCGGGTCGAGCGGACCGGCTTCGGCGAGTTCCTCTTCTACGACTGGATCCGCGACGGCGAGATCGAGCTGGAGCCGAACCCGATCCTCGTCACCGGCGCCAACTTCGGCTGCGGCTCCTCCCGCGAGCACGCTCCCTGGGCGCTGGAGGACTTCGGCTTCCAGGCGATCCTGGCGCCGTCCTTCGCCGACATCTTCTACTCGAACTGCACCAAGGTCGGGCTGCTGCCGGCGATCCTCGACGAGGAGCACTGCAAGGCCGTCGCCGAGGCCGGCGAGGCCCGCATCGACCTCGACGACGAGAGCGTCAACTGCGCCGCCGGCGTCTTCCAGTTCCAGATCGAGCACGAGGTCAAGAACCGGCTGTTGAACGGGCTCGACGACATCGGGGTCACGCTCGGGAACGACGAGGCGATCGACAAGTTCGAGTCCGGCCCGGCGGCGTCCCTGGGCCCGGTCACGACCGCCCTGTAGAGAGAGGAAGGCCGCGATGGCCGATCAGTTCTCAGAGCCGATGAACACCGGTGCCCGCGAGTGGGACGCCGAGACCTACGACGCCGTCTCCGACCCGCAGTTCGAGTGGGGGATGGAGGTCCTGGAGCGGCTCGATCTGCGCGGCGACGAGGTCGTCGTCGACGCCGGCTGCGGCTCGGGACGGGTCACCGCCGAGCTCGCCGAGCGCCTCTCCGGCGGCCGGGTGATCGCGGTCGACGGCTCGGCGGCGATGGTCGAGAAGGCGAAGGAGCGGCTCGGCGACCGGGCCGACTACCTCGTCTCCGACCTGGTCGAGCTGGAGCTCGACGAGCCGGTCGACCTGATCTTTTCGACCGCCACCTTCCACTGGATCCCCGACCACGAGGCGCTCTTCCGGCGGCTGCGCGCGGCGCTGAAGCCTGGCGGCCGCCTCGTCGCCCAGTGCGGCGGCTTCGGCAACGTCGCCGAGCACACCCAGGCGATCGCCGCCGTCGCCTCCGACCCGGAGTACGGGCAGCACCTGGGCGGCGCCAAAGCGCCCTGGAACTTCGCCACGCCGGAGGAGACCGAGCCGCGGCTCGCCGCCGCCGGCTTCGCCGACATCAGCTGCTGGCTGCAGCCGAAGCCGGTGCAGCCGTCGCGCCCGCTCGAGTTCGTCTCCACCGTCACCCTCGGCCCGATCCTCGACCAGCTGCCGGAGGAGAAACGCCGCCCCTTCGCCGAAGCCGTCCTCGCCCGGGAGGGCGACCCGCTGGTCCTCAACTACGTTCGCCTCAACATCGAGGCGCTCGCCGCTTAGCTGTTCCTTATCCGTGTCAGGCAACGGAAAGGAACAGACGAAAGACGAGGTGCGTAGAGTGCGGCGCCGATGAGCGATGCCCCCCGCATAGTCGTCCTCCCCGGCGACGGGATCGGCCCCGAGATCGTGGCCGCCGCCCGCGAGGTGCTCGACGCTCTCGGCGAGTTTTCCTACGACGAGCGCCTGATGGGCGGCTGCTCGATCGACGAGCACGGCACCGCCCTGACCGACGAGGTCCTCGACGCCTGCAAGGGCGCCGACGCGGTCCTGCTCGGCGCCGTCGGCGGTCCAAAATGGGACACCACCGACCCCAGCGCGCCGCGCCCCGAGCAGGGCCTGCTCGGCCTGCGCAAGGGGATGGGCCTCTACGCCAACCTGCGCCCGGTGCGGCCCAGCCCGGCCCTGGTCGGCGCCAGCCCGCTGCGCGAGGAGCGGATCGCCGGCACCGACCTGCTCGTCGTCCGCGAGCTGACCGGCGGCATCTACTTCGGCGACTCCGGCCGCGACGGCGACGTCGCCCACGACACCTGCGAGTACTCGGCCGAGGAGATCGACCGGATCGCCCGCACCGCCTTCGACGCCGCCCGCCGCCGCGCCGAGGGCTCCGGGCGCAAGGCCAAGGTCACCTCGGTCGACAAGGCCAACGTGATGGAGACCTCACGCCTCTGGCGCGAGGTGGTCGGCAAGGTCGCCGCCGACTACGCCGACGTCGAGCTCGAACACCTCCTGGTCGACAACGCCGCGATGCAGCTCGTCTCGCGCCCGGCCGACTTCGACGTCGTCCTTGCCGAGAACCTCTTCGGCGACATCCTCAGCGACGAGGCGGCGATGCTGACCGGCTCGCTGGGAATGCTGCCCTCCGCCAGCCTCGGCGCCGAGGGCGCCCCCGGCCTCTTCGAGCCGGTCCACGGCTCGGCCCCCGACATCGCCGGCAAGGGCGTCGCCAACCCGCTTGCGACCTTCCTCTCGGCGGCGATGATGCTGCGCCACGGGTTCGGCCGCGGCGACGACGCCGCCCGGATCGAGGCTGCGGTCGACGCGGTGCTGGAGCGTGGTCTCCGCACCCCCGACCTCGCCTCCGGCACCGTCGTGGAGCCGCCGACCAGCGGCGAACCGATGGGGCAGACCGCGGTCGGGACGCGGGAGATGACCGCGGCGGTCCTAGAGGAGCTCTAGAACCGCCGCAGCGCTGGAGCTACGGGGCGGTAACCGCCCACATCCCCTGGATGTAATGCAATTTGTCGGGTTCGCCTTCGAAGGCGACGATGAGGCCGAAGCCGAGCCGGTTGACGCTTTCGAGGGCGAAGTTGATGTCTTCGAAGCGTTCTTTTTTGGTCAGGTAGACGCAGAGCTGCCCGGGCGCCGCCTGGGGGGTCGCGGCGTTGCCGCCGGTGATCCCGGGGCAGTTGGCGGTGGTCTGGCCCGGCTGCAGGATGTTGGCTTCCTCCGCGCTCGGCGAGTTCAGGAGCGGGAACTGGAAGGTCTGGGACCAGAGGTACTCGCGCTCCCCGCCGGTCGCTTCGCCGGCACCGCCGATCGTGAACACCCCGCGCAGAGTCTGGCCGCTTTTCAGCGTCCCCAGCAGCGGCGGCACGTCGGCGCTGAGCTTGCCGAGGGTGACCGAGCCGTCGCCGAGCTTCGCCGTGGTGACGGCGCCGTTGTTCAGTTTGTTGGTGGTGACGACGCCGTTTTTGATCTTCGAGGCGATCACCGCGGCGTCGGAGAGCTTGTCGGTGGTGATGATCCCCTTGCCGAGGTTGCCCGGCAGGACCGCGTTGGCGCCGAGCTTGCCGGCGACGACCGACTTCGGGGCGAGCTTGCCGGCGGTGACGGCGGCGCGCTTGATCTTCGCCGCGCTGACCGCGCCGCGCTTCAACTGCTTCGTCCCGACGCTGTTCTTCGGCAGCCCGGCCGCGACCGCGGCGCCGCCGAGGGCGACGAACAGCGCGATCGTCGCGATCACGTTCGCGTAGCTGAGCTTGGGGCGGGGGAATCGCATGAAACTCTCCTCTCGTTCGGTTCTGGGGGACCATTCGCGCCGGCAGAGCTGAAGCCCTGCGTTTGATCGGGCATAATTCCCCAACATGGATCCGGTCGATTTGATTTGGCGGAACGGCGAGTTCGTTCCCTGGGAGGACGCGCAGACCCACGTGCTGAGCCACGGCCTGCACTACGGGACCGGCGTTTTCGAGGGCATTCGCTGCTACGAAACCTCGCGCGGTCCAGCGGTTTTCCGCCATCACGACCATCTCGACCGGCTGGCGAAATCGGCCGAGCTCTACTACCTGGAGCTGCCGTACTCGGCCGAGGAGATCCGCCAGGCGACCCACGAGCTGCTGCGCCGCAACGACCTCAAATCCGCCTACATCCGGCCGCTCGCCTACCGCGGCTACGGCAACCTCGGCCTCTACGCCAAGGACGCCCCGATCGACGTGATCATCGCCGCCTTCCCCTGGGGCGCCTACCTCGGCGAGGAGAGCAAGAACGGCGGCATCCGCGCCAAGGTCTCGTCCTGGCGCCGGATCAGCCCCGGCGGCTCGATCCCGCACGCCAAGGCCTCGGGCTCCTACCTCAACTCGATCCTCGCCAAGACCGAGTCGACCAACGCCGGTTACGACGAGGCGATCCTGCTCGACGAACGCGGCTTCGTCTGCGAGGGCTCGGGCGAGAACATCTTCGTCGTCCGCGACGGCCAGATCGTCACCCCGCCGCAGGTCGCCTCGATCCTTGACGGGATCAACCGCAAGTCGGTGATCCAGATCGCCCGCGACCTCGGCTACACCGTGGTCGAGCGGGACATCGCCCGCGCCGAGCTCTACCTCGCCGAGGAGGTTTTCCTCACCGGCACCGCCGCCGAGCTCGTCCCGGTCCGCGAGATCGACGACCACCCGCTCGGCGAACCGGGCGAGATCACCCGCCACGTGCAGGCCAAGTTCGAAGACGCGCTCTGCGGCAAGGCCGAGGAGTACCTGGAGTGGCTCGACTTCGTCGAGGCCCCCGCTGCCGAGCCCGAGCCCGGCTCGGAGTCGATCGGGCGAATTACCCCCGCCGCATAGGCGGCCGGCGCGGCATGTCCGCGCACGCGGGGTCTTGAGGACCCACCCGATCTTCTTCGAATCGAAAGGCAGTAAGCAGATGGAACAGGTGAAGCTCTACGACACCACCTTGCGCGACGGGATGGGCGGCCGCGGCATGTCGCTCTCGGTCGGCGAGAAGCTCAAGGTCGCCCAGGCCCTCGACGCCCTCGGGGTGCATTTCATCGAGGCCGGTTTCCCGAGCAGCAACCCGAAGGAAGCCGAGCTCTTCGAACGTCTCGCCGAGGTCGAGCTGCGCAACGCGACGGTTGTCGCCTTCGGCATGACCCGCCGCCGCGACCGCGCCGCCGCCGAGGACGAGGCGCTCGGCGAGGTGGCCTCCTCCTTCGCCCCGGCGGTCTGCCTGGTGGGCAAGAGCTCGCCGCTGCACGTCGAGAAGGTGATCCGGGTCAGCCGCGAGGAGAACCTAGCGATGATCGCCGACTCGATCGCCTACCTCCGGGAGCAGGGCAAGCGGGCGATCTTCGACGCCGAGCACTTCTTCGACGGCTACCGCGAAGACAGCGCCTACGCACTGGAGTGCGTGGCGGCGGCGGCCGGCGCCGGAGCCGAGAACGTCACCCTCTGCGACACCAACGGCGGCAGTCTGCCGAGCTTCGTCACCGAGGCGACGGCTGCGGTCCTCGCCGCCGTCCCGGGGGTCGAGATCGGGATCCACACCCACGACGACGCCGGCTGCGGCGTCGCCAACTCGCTGGCCGCGGTCGAAGCCGGCGCGCGCCTGGTCCAGGGCTGCGTCAACGGCTACGGCGAGCGCTGCGGCAACGCCAACCTGGCGACGATCCTGCCGGCCCTGCAGCTGAAGATGGGCTTCGACGTCGTCGCGCCCGAGCAGCTCGCCGGCTTGACCTCGACCGCGCATTACCTGGACGAACTCTGCAACCTGACCCCGGACCCGGACCGGCCCTACGTCGGGCGCAACGCCTTCGCCCACAAGGCGGGCATGCACGCCGCTGGCGTCGCCGCCGACGCCAGCACCTTCGAGCACCTCGACCCGGCCGCGGTCGGCAACGAGCGCGACATCGTCGCCTCCGAGCTGGCCGGCAAGGCGACGATCCGCAGCCAGGCCGAGCACGCCGGGATCGAGCTCGACGACGAGGCGGCGACCCGGGCCGTGCAGCGTCTGAAGGAGCAGGAGCACCGCGGCTACCACTACGAGGCGGCGCCGGCCTCCTTCGAGCTGCTGCTGCGGCAAGAGGCCGGCACCTACAAGCCACTCTTCCGGCTCGAAAGCTTCCGGGTCGTGGTCGAAAAGCACGCCGACGGCGAGGTGACGACCGAGGCGACGATCAAAGTCGAGGTCGATGGCAAGCGCTACTTCCAGGCGGCCGAGGGCAACGGCCCGGTCAACGCGCTGGACAAGGCCCTGCGCGGGGCGATCGCCGACCGCTACCCGCATCTGGCCGACGTCGAGCTGACCAACTACAAGGTGCGGATCCTCGACGAAGCCCACGGTACCGGCGCCGTCACCCGGGTCCTCCTCGACTCCGCCGACGGCGAGCGCGAGTGGGGGACGACGGGCGTCTCGGAGAACATCATCGAGGCCTCCTGGCAGGCGCTGGTCGACTCGCTGGAGTACGCCTTCCAGTGAGCACCGACAACCAACAGATTCAGCAGCAGATCCCCCTCGCCCAGCCCGACGTCGGCGCCCGCGAGGAGGAGCTGGTCCTCGAGGTCCTGCGCTCCGGCCGCCTCTCGCTGGGCCCGATGGGCGAGCGCTTCGAGCGCGAGTTCGCCGCCTGGCTCGGGGTCCCCGACGCGGTGATGGTCTCCAGCGGCACCACGGCGCTCCACCTCGGGGTGCGGGCGCTCGGCTGGGGCGGGGGAGACGAGGTCGTGACCAGCCCGTTCAGCTTCGTCGCCTCGGCCAACTGCCTGCTCTACGAGGGGGCGCGGCCGGTCTTCGCCGACGTCGAGGAGGAGACGCTGGACCTCGACCCGGCTGCCGCCGCCGACGCGGCCGGCGAGCGCACCGTCGGGCTGCTGCCGGTTCACATCTTCGGCTACCCGGCGGCGATGCCGGAGCTGGAGGCGCTCGCCGCCAAGCACGATCTGGGAGTCCTCGAGGACGCCTGCGAGGCGCTCGGCGCGGTCGACTCCGAGGGCCGCAAGGTCGGCGCCCGCGGCAACCTCGCGACCTTCGCCTTCTACGCCAACAAGCAGATAACCACGGGGGAGGGGGGGATGATCGTCCCCCGCGACCCCGACGAGGCCGCCCGCCTGCGCTCGGAGCGCAACCAGGGCCGCGCCGTCGACATGGGCTGGCTCGACCACGACCGGCTCGGCTTCAACTACCGCCTCTCCGACCTCGCCGCCGCCCTCGGCGTCGCCCAGGTCGAGAAGCTCGACTCGCTGTTGAGCCGGCGCGCGAACGTGGCGCAGATGTACTCGGAGCGGCTGGGGGCGATAGAGGGGCTGCGGACGCCGATGCCCTCCCACGGCTCGGAGCTGCGCAGCTGGTTCGTCTACACCGTGCGGCTGCCGCGGGGTGCCGACCGCGACGGGATCGTCGCTCGCCTCGCCGAGCGCGGCGTCGCCTCCAAGGCCTACTTGCCCTGCATCCACCTCTTCCCGCACCTGCGCGAGCTCGGCTACCGCGAGGGCCAGTTCCCGGTCGCCGAAGCCGCCGCCGCCGACTCGCTGGCGCTGCCTTTCTTCCCGGCGATGGCCGAGGCGCAGGTGGAGCGCGTCTGCCAGGAGCTGGCCACGGCCCTCGGCCAGAGCCTCTAGCGGCATAATCGCCCGCCCATGGGACGCTTCCACAAAGAGCCGGACCCGCGCTTCTGGCGCCTCAACCGCTCGCTCGCCTTCGACGCCTGGCTGGCGCCGTACGACATCGACCAGTCCAAGGCCCACGCCCGCGGCCTCTGCGGGATCGGCGTCCTCAGCGAGGACGAGCTGGCGCAGATCGAGGCCGGCCTCGATCGGGTCCGCGCCCGGATGGCCGAGCACGGCTTCGAGTTCGATCCCGCCGACGAGGACATCCACATGGCGATCGAGCGGCTGCTCGGCGAGGAGATCGGCCCGTTGGCCGGCAAGCTCCACACCGGCCGCTCGCGCAACGACCAGGTCGCCACCGATGTGGCGATGGTGGTCCAGGCCCACTCGCTGCGGGCGATCGAGCTCTGCGGCGCGGCGATGGAGCGGCTGCTGGCGCAGGCCGAGGCGCACCGGGACTGGACGACGCCCGGCTACACCCACCTGCAGCGCGCCCAGCCGGTCTACCTCGGCCACCACCTACTCGCCTACTTCTGGATGCTGGCCCGCGACGTCCTCCGTTTCCAGTTCGCCCTCGACAGCGCCAGCGTGATGCCGCTCGGCTCCGGCGCTCTGGCCGGCGTCAACTGGGAGATCGACCGCGACTCGGTCGCCGGCGACCTCGGCTTCGCCCACGTCAGCCACAACTCGATCGACGGCGCCTCCAACCGCGACTTCGTCCTCGACTACCTCGCCGCCGCCTCGACCTGCGCGATGCACCTCTCGCGCCTGGGCTCGGAAATCGTCATCTGGTCGAGCAGCGAGTTCGGCTTCTGCGAGCTCGACGAGTCCTTCTCCTCCGGCTCCTCGATCATGCCGCAGAAGAAGAACCCCGACTCGGCCGAGCTGCTGCGGGCCAAGAGCCCCCGCGTCGCCGCCTCCCACCAGACCCTGCTCGGGGTGATGCACGCGCTGCCGCTCACCTACGGCAAGGACATGCAGGAGGACAAGGAGCCGCTCTTCGACGCGATCGACACGATCGAGGCGCTGCTCGACGCGACCGCGGGGATGCTCGACGGGATCGAGTTCGACCGCGAGCGGATGGAGGCGGCCTCCGGCGACGAGATGCTGGCGGCGACCGAGGTCGCCGACCTGCTGGTCCGCCGCGGCGTCCCCTTCCGCGAGGCGCACGGGATCGTCGGCGGCCTGGTCCGCGACGCGGTCGAGCGCGACAAAAGCCTCTCCGAGTTGACCCAGGAGGAGCTGCGTGAGCGCTCCGAGCACCTTGATGACTCCTACTACGAGGTGCTGCAGCGCAGCAGCTGGCTGGAGTCGAAGCGGATCGCCGGCGGCACCGGCTCGACGCCACTGGCGCGCCAGATCGAAGAGGCGCGGGAGACGCTCGCGGCCGTCCAGACGCGGGCGCAGGAGGAGCGCGGCTGAAGCGCCTGCGGCGCGACTTTTTCGATCGCTCGGTCCACGACGTGGCCCGCGATCTCGTCGGCTGCACGCTCCTCTACGAAGGGCGCGGTGGCATCGTCGTCGAGACCGAGAGCTACGAGGCGGACGATCCCGCCTGCCACGCCTACGTCGGCCTCACCGAGCGCACCCGGGTCCTTTTCGGCCCGCCCGGCCGCGCCTACGTCTACCTCTCCTACGGGATCCACAGCCTGCTGAATGCGGTCGCCGAACCCGAGGGCGAGGCGGCCGCGGTCCTGATCCGGGCGCTGGAGCCGACCCACGGGGTGGAGGAGATGCGCGCCCGCCGCGGCGGCAAGCCGGACCTCGACCTCTGCTCCGGGCCCGGCAAGCTGACCGAGGCGCTGGGGATCGACCTCTCCGACAACGAGGCCGACCTCGGCCGCGACCCGTTCCTGCTGACGGCGCCGAGCGGCGAGCACCCGCCGATCGTCGCCGGCCCGCGGGTCGGGATCACCAAAGCCGTCGAGCGCCCGTGGCGCTTCAGCGCCGCCGGCAGCCCCTACGTCTCGCGCCCTATCCCGCGGTGATGCCGCCGCCACCGCCGCCGGATTCGGGGGTGGCTTCCGGCGTCGCTTCGGGAGTCGCTTCCGGCGTCGCTTCGGGTTCGGGCGTCGGTTCGACTTCTTCGGGTTCCGGCGTCGATTCGTATTCGCCTTCGGGTGCGTAGGTTTCGGTTTCCGGCGCGGCGTAGCTTTCTTCGGCTTCGATTTCCGCTTCTTCGGGGTCCTTGCCTTCTTCCTTGGCGGCCTTGCGCGCGGCGCGTTCCGCGGCGTGTTCGGCCTGGATGTCCTCCCAGGCGGAGATCACGCTGGCCCAGATCAGGGCTGGGAAGGTGCCGCCCATCACCGGGCCGCCGTTGTAGAGGGTCGTCATCGGCGTCGTCGTGTCCGGATAGCCGACCCAGACGCAGGCGGTGACTTCGTCGCCGACGCCGCCGCAGAACCAGGCGTCGCCGTTGTTCTCGGTCGTCCCGGTCTTGCCCCACTGGCCTTCGGCGCCGATCTGGGCGTTGGTGCCGGTGCCGGTGGAGACGACGGTTTCGAGGATTCCCTTCGCCGTTTCCACCGTTCCCTGGTCGAAGACCTGTTCGTGCAGGGAGTCGTTGTCGCCGCCCTTGATCGTCTCGCCGTCGTCGTTGGTCACCTGCGTGTAGGCGACCGGGCTGTCGCCGGGACGGGGGGCGAGGGTGCCGCTGACGCGATCGCCGTTGTTGCCGATCGTCGAGTAGGCGTAGGCCCAGCCGAGGGGGGTGACCCCGAGGGTGAGACCGCCGAGGACCATCCCCGGGTTGGTCGAGATCGGATCGTCGTAGCCGGCCTTGTGGATTGACCCGGCGATCGCCCCGGTCCGGTCGCGCACGGTCTTGCCCTGCAGCCCTTCCAGCGCCAGCGCCGCGTAGATCGAGTTGTCCGAGTAGGTCGTCGCGCAGACGATGTCGCAGGAGCCGAGGTATGAATCCTCGTCGTTGGTCACCCGGTACGTTTCCTGGTTCTTCTTGCCGAAGTGGAAGAAGCGTTCTTCGGAGGGGTAGACGGTGTACGGAGAGATCCCCTGTTCGAGCGCCGTCAGCAGGGTGAAGGGCTTGATCGAGGAGCCGGGCTGGCGGTGCCCCTGGGTCGCCAGGTTGAACGGCTTGGTGTCGAAGTCCGGGCCGCCGACCATCGCCTTGATCCCGGCGTTGTGGTTGTCGATGACGACGACCGAGGCGGTCGCCGGCGAGTAGCCGAGGTAGGAGTTGACCGCTTCTTCGGCCGCTTCCTGCAGCCGCAGGTCGAGCGTCGACTTCACCGTCAGGCCGCCGAAGAAGGCCTTCGCGGCGCCGTAGCGGTCGACCAGCTGCTGGCGCAGGTAAGCGGTGAAGTAGGGGGCCTTGGAGTCGAGGCTCGGCGGTTCGATGCTGGCGTCGGGCGGCAGCGCCTGCTCCTGGCCTTCCCGCATCTGCTCTTCGCTGATGTAGCCCTGTTCGGCCATCTTTTCCAGCACCACGTTGCGGCGGGCGAGCGTGTTTTCGGGGAAGACTTTCGGGTCGTAGGCCGAGGGGGACTGGATGATCCCCGCCAGCATCGCCGCCTCCCAGGGCTCCAGCACCGAGGCGCAGGGGTCGGTTTCGGTCCCGCAGCCGGGGTGGGCGTAGCCGAAGTAGGTGCGCGCCGCCGCCTCGATCCCATAGGCGCCCTGGCCGAAGTAGACGGTGTTCAGGTACTCGGTGATGATCTTGTCCTTGCTCCAGTGGCGCTCAAGGCGGTAGGCGAGCGCCGCCTCCTTGAACTTGACGAAGAGCGAGCGGTCGCCCTGGGCTTCGAGCGCGTTCTTGACGAACTGCTGGGTGATCGTCGAGGCGCCCTGCGCGGCGCTGGCGCTGAGGATGTCTTTGACCAGGGCGCGGCCGATGCCCTCGAAATCGACGCCGTTGTGCTCGTAGAAGCGGGCGTCCTCGATCGAGACCACCGCGTTCTTGACGTTGGGCGAGATCTGGCCGGAGCTGAGCAGGATCTTGTTCTGGTCGCTGCTGAGGGTGCCGATCTCTTCGCCGTTGGCGTCGACGAGGACGCTGTTCTTCGAGGCCTTGTACTGGGCGAAGTCGTAGATCGCCGGCAGATCCTGGGAGACGGCGGCCATCATCCCGAAGACCATCGAGACCACGGCGAGGACGCCGAGGCCGAGGAGCACGAAGAGGACGCGCAGCTTCTTCAGGCGCGGTTTGCTCTTTGGTGGAGCCGGGGGGGCGGGCGGAAGCTCGCCGCTGCCCTGCCGGCGCTTTAGTCCTAAGACGGCCATCAAGAAGGAACCGCTGCAACGTAGCTCGGCCCGCTGCGCGGAGGCGGCAGTCTAGCATTGCGCCGATGCCGGATCTGACCCGAAACGCCGTCGACGTGCTGCCCGAGGGGCGGCTGGCGGAGCAGCTGGAAGCCGATCGGCCGCTGCGGATCAAGCTCGGGATCGACCCGACCACCGCCGACATCCACCTCGGCCACACGGTCGTCCTGGAGAAGCTCGCCGAGTTTCAGCGGGCGGGCCACCAGGTCATCCTGATCATCGGCGACTTCACCGCCCAGGTGGGCGATCCCAGCGGCCGCTCGGCGACCAGGCCGGTGCCCACGGCCGAGGAGATCGAGGCGAACGCGACGACCTACCAGGAGCAGGCCTTCAAGATCCTCGACCGCGAGCGGACCGAGGTCCGCCGCAACAGCGAGTGGCTGCGGATGGCGCCCGAGGCGCTGCTCGGCCTGCTGGCGCAGACGACGGTGGCGCGGCTGCTCGAGCGCGACGACTTCCAGAAGCGGCTGGCGGCGAGCAAGCCGATCGCGGCGCTGGAGCTGCTCTACCCGCTGCTGCAGGGCTACGACTCGGTCGCGATCGAGGCCGACGTCGAGCTCGGCGGCACCGACCAGAAGTTCAACCTCCTCTTCGGCCGCGACATCCAGACCGCTTACGGCCAGCAGCCGCAGTCGATCCTGACCATGCCGATCCTGGTCGGCACCGACGGCGTCCAGAAGATGAGCAAGTCGCTCGGCAACTACGTCGGCGTCACCGATGCGCCGGAGGAGATGTTCGGGCGGCTGATGAGCATTCCCGACGAGGCGATGGCCGAGTACTACCGGCTGCTGCTCGGCTCCGAGCAGCCCGAGGCGCCGCCGAACGAGGCGAAGCGGGAGCTCGGGCGCCGGATCGTCGACCGCTTCCACGGCGAGGGGGCCGGCGCTGCTGCGGAGGAGCACTTCAACCGGATCCACGTCCAGCACGCGATTCCCGACGAGATCCCGGAGATCGACCTGGGCGAGTACCGCGCCGACGGCGACGGCCTCGTCCACCTGCCGAGCCTGATCCGCGGCGCCTTCGGTCTCAGCGGCAGCGAGGGCCGTCGCCTGATCCAGCAAGGAGCGGTCAGGCTCGACGGCGAGCCGTTGCCCGCGGAGCCCCTCGATCTCGCTTTGGATAGCCTTGACGGACGCGTGCTGCAGGTCGGGAAGCGGCGCTTCTGCCGCCTTAGGGCCACCCCCTAGGCAAAGCCCTGCGCAGGCGCTATACTCCTTCGTCCTTCTGGGGTTGCCGTAGGCGACCCCGAGCGTCGAGAGCGGCGAGTCCCGCCGTAGAGAGCGCAGCGGTCTTTGAAAACTGAGCAGCGTGCATCTCCGCGGACTTCGGTCTGCGGAATGTTCAGCCCGACCCATTCGGTGCGCCAGCGTGCCGGATGGTCTTGATTTACCTCGTCATGTCGGTCGTCGTACTTGTGTACTCGACGGCCACTGAGATATGACAGGCTCTCTGTAGAAGTACATTTCACGGAGAGTTTGATCCTGGCTCAGGACGAACGCTGGCGGCGTGCTTAACACATGCAAGTGGTGCGACGAACCAGGGCTTGCCCTGGGGCAAAGCCGCGAACGGGTGAGTAACACGTGAGTAACCTGCCCCGATGACCGGGACAACCCGAGGAAACTCGGGCTAATACCGGATGTGGCGCACAGGCGTAAGCCTGTTCGCTAAAGGAAGCTTCGGCCTCCGCATTGGGAGGGGCTCGCGGCCCATTAGCTTGTTGGTGGGGTAACGGCCTACCAAGGCAACGATGGGTAGCTGGTCTGAGAGGACGATCAGCCACACTGGGACTGAGACACGGCCCAGACTCCTACGGGAGGCAGCAGTGGGGAATCTTGCGCAATGCGCGAAAGCGTGACGCAGCAACGCC
>Ga0164301_10000345_pt1 | contig 13283 bp, 9 predicted proteins | sample Whisoiple_231_MG_FD_109711 | JGI IMG/M metagenome (GOLD analysis project Ga0164301, IMG submission 109711) | Unamended control soil microbial communities from upstate New York, USA - Whitman soil sample_231_MG | ecosystem: Environmental > Terrestrial > Soil > Agricultural land ... | reverse complement strand
TGTTCAAGAAGATCCTCGCCGACGAAGAGGACCACATCGACTACCTGGAGACTCAGCTGCAGCTGATGGACAAGCTCGGCGAGCAGCTCTACCTCGCGCAGTGTGTGTCGCGGCCCCCGACGTCGCTCTACGTCGAACCGCACCGTTTCCACCCGCGCCGGATCGGTAACCCTTTCGTCGCCGGTAACTTTTCTAGCCTGCCTAACGATATGAGCTATAGAAGTTTCTGTAGCCGACGAGAGGCAGGCATGACAACTACGGCAGCGACGGCCACTGCCACCGATCCCGACTCCGGCAGTGCGCTTATCAGTCCCCAGCGCCGCAACTTCATCTTTGTTGCGGTGCTGCTCGGCATGCTGCTGGCAGCGCTGGACCAGACGATCGTCGCGACCGCGCTACCCACGGTGGTCGCTGACCTCGGCGGCGCCGGCCACCAGTCCTGGGTGGTGACCAGTTATCTGCTCGCGTCGACGATTGTCACCGCGATCGTGGGCAAGCTCGGCGACCTGTTCGGCCGTAAGGCGGTGTTCCAGGCATCGGTTCTGTTCTTCCTCGGCGGCTCCGTCCTGTGCGGGTTGGCCGGCTCGATGACCATGCTCGTGGCGTCGCGCGCCCTGCAGGGCATTGGCGGTGGCGCGATCATGGTGACGGCGATGGCCGTCATCGGCGAGGTCATCCCGTTGCGCGAACGAGGGCGTTACCAAGGCGCACTGGGCGCGGTATTCGGCGTCACGACCGTGATCGGCCCGCTGCTGGGCGGGTTCTTCACCGATCACCTCACTTGGCGCTGGGCATTCTGGATCAATATCCCCGTCGCGATAGTCGTGCTGGCCGTCGGAGCGGCCGCCATTCCGTCCCTGGCGAAGACCGCCAAGCCGGTCATCGACTACGCAGGCATCCTGTTCGTCGGACTTGGCGCATCGGGGCTCACACTGGCGACCAGCTGGGGTGGCGGCACCTTCGCGTGGTCTTCACCGGCGATCATCGGGCTGTTCGCAGCCTCCGCAGCGGCACTCGCGATCTTCGTGTGGGTGGAAACCCGTGCAACGGAACCAATTCTGCCGATCCGCCTGTTCGCAAGCCCGGTATTCACTATGTGCTGCATCCTCGGGTTCATCGTCGGCTTCGCGATGCTGGGTGCGCTGACTTTCCTGCCGACGTTCATGCAATTCGTCGACGGCGTCTCGGCAACGACGTCCGGACTGCGCACACTGCCGATGGTCGCGGGCATGCTCATCACCTCGATCGGCAGCGGCAACCTCGTCGGCCGCACCGGCCGGTACAAGGTGTTCCCCGTCGCCGGTACCGCCATCATGGCGGTGGCGTTCGTACTGCTCTCCCAGATGGACGCCGCTACACCCACATGGCAACAGTCGCTGTATCTTTTCGTCCTCGGCACCGGCATCGGCTTGTGCATGCAGGTCCTCATCCTGGTCGTCCAGAACACCTCCAGCTTCGCCGACCTCGGAGTCGCGACGTCGGGTGTGACGTTCTTCCGGACCATCGGAAGTTCCTTCGGGGCAGCCATCTTCGGCTCCCTGTTCGCCAACTTCCTCGCCAGCCGGATAGGGCCTGCGCTCGCCGCCGGCGGGGCCCCGCCGCGCGCAGCACAATCACCGCAGGTGCTCCATGCGCTGTCACCGGAGATGGCCGCGCCGATCGTCAACGCGTATGCCGAGTCGCTCGGCAAGGTATTTCTGTGTGCGGTTCCCGTCGCGGTCATCGGCTTCATCGTCTCGCTGTTCCTGAAGGAGGTGAGGCTGCTCGAGGTCGAAACGGTCTCAGCAACCGACCTCGGCGAGGGCTTCGGAATGCCGTGCACCGAGTCGCCCGAGAAGATCCTGGAAGTGGCCGTCGGGCGGCTGTTCCGGGACTCGCCGGACATCCGGCTACGCAGCCTTGCCCAACAACCCGGATGTGAACTCGACGTCAGCCAACTGTGGGCGCTGCTACAGATCTACCGGCAGAATCAGGTGTTCGGGTCGGCGACGCTCACCGACATCGCCGAACGCCTGCGGGTGCCTCACGAGGTCCTCGAACCCACCTTCGACGGGTTGGTCCGATGTGGTCTCGCGCTGCGGACCGGCGGGCGACTGTGGCTCACCCAGGCCGGGATGAAGCAGGTTGACGCCATATCGACCGCCATCGTCGGACGCATCGTCGACAAGTTGGCCACGTCGCCGTCGTTCGAGGGGCGCCCGGACCGATTGCAGGTAGAGGCCGCGCTGGAACGCATCGCACACCGGATCCTTGTGCAACGGGACTGGACAGACGACCGCGGGCAACTGGTAGCCGCCGGCTGATCCGGAAAACTAGAACGTGTTCCAGATTTGTGTCTTTCGGCGTACGATGCGGCCATGAGCCGAATTGGAGCCTTTGCCGACGACGACGCCGCTGCGTGGGTCAAGAAGTCCCCGGACATCGGAATCGGCATGGTCGGCTTCATGAGAGCGGTCTACGACAAGAACCGCCTGCCGATGCGAGTCCGCGAACTCGCCCGGATGGTCATCGCACTCGACAACGAATGCGTGGTGTGCCAGAACACCCGTGACGGCGAGGGCATCGCGGCGGGCGTCGACGAGGACCTCTACGACCACGCTGCCGAGTGGCGGACATGGCCCGGCTACAGCGCACAAGAGCGCATCGCCGCTGAGTTCGCCGAACGCTTCGCCCGCGACCACACCAAGCTGCGGGACGACGAAGGCTTCTGGGAGCGCTGCGGCGAGCAGTTCGACGACGAACTCCTGACGGACCTGGCGCTGTCGTGCGCGATGTGGTTGGGCGTGGGCCGGGTGCTGCGCACGCTCGACATCGGCCAAACCTGCAAGATCACGCTGTGATTCGCGGCTGAGCGCTGCAGAATGGCTGCTGTGACATCGCGGGCAGCCAAACCCCTCGCCGCCGCGGCGATCGCCCAATTGGAGGCCGACGGGGTCGCGACGCTGATCGGCACGGTCGTCAACCCCGCCGGGCTCACGCATGCCAAGACGGTTCCGCTCCGCCGGATGGGCGCGTTCGCCGATCCCGGACTCGGTGCGAGCCCGGTCTGGCACGTCTTCACCATCGACCAGGCGGGCATCGTCTTCGGCGACGGCATAGGCGTGGTGGGGGACCAGCGGATCCGCATCGACCTCAGCGCGCTGCGGATACTGGGCGACGGATTAGCTTGGGCCCCTGGCGCTTTCTTCAATCAAGACGGTTCGCCTGATCCGTATTGCAGCCGCGGTGTGCTGCGCCGGGTCGAGGAGCGATTGTCCGACGCCGGCATCGAAGCCGTCGTCGGTCACGAAATGGAGTTTCTGCTCGTCGAGCCGGACGGCGGTCGGCTGCCAGCGCACATGTGGGCGCAGTACGGTCTGGCCGGGGTGCTGGAATTCGAGGGCTTCATACGCGACGTGATGAACGCGGCAACCGGTTCTGGCGTCACCATCGAACAGTTCCACCCCGAGTATGGAGTGAACCAGTTCGAGATCTCACTGTCGCCACAGTCACCCGTTGCGGCAGCGGACCAACTGGTGCTGATGCGCGTCATCACCGGAAGAGTGGCCCGGCGATACGGGTTGCGAGTCAGCCTGTCCCCGGTACCGTTCGCAGGCAGTGTCGGGTCCGGTGCGCATCAGCACTTCTCGATGAAACGCGGCGAAACTCCGCTGTTCTCGGGCGGAGCCGGAATCGGCGGCATGACGCCCGATGGTGAATCGGCGATCGCCGGGTTACTGTCGGGCCTGCCCGAAGCAGAGGGGGTATTGTGCGGCTCCGTCGTGTCGGGCCTGCGGATGCAGCCGGGTCATTGGTCGGGGGCATACGTGTGCTGGGGGACCGAGAACCGGGAAGCCGCGGTGCGGTACCTGATCGGCGGGCCGAGCAATCCGCAAGGCGCGAACGTCGAGGTGAAGGTCATTGATCCGTCGGCCAATCCCTACTACGCGACCGCTGCGATACTCGGACTCGCCCTCGATGGCATCGAACGCAAGCTTCCGCTTGCTCCCGAGACGACCGTCGACCCCGCCACACTCACCGATGAACAACGCAAGCAGGCGGGCATCAAGCTGCTGGCGTCGAGCCAGGCGGACGCGCTTGATGCTCTCAACCAATCCGCCTTGGTGCGTGGCATTCTCGGCGACGAATCCGTCGAAGCGGTGGTCGCTGTGCGGCGCTACGAGCAGGAGAACTTCGGCGATCTGAGCCCCGACGAGCTCGCCGAGAAGTTCCGGCTGGCCTGGAGCGTATGAGGTTGCCGCGCACGTGAGGAGCGAATCAGCACCAGCGCTGGGCGAGCACATCGAGAACGTGCCGCTGGTGGACCACCACGTGCACGGCTGCTGGCTGGAAGCCCGCGACCGCGCACGGTTCGAGAACGGTTTGAACGAGGCCAACACCGAACCACTGGCGGACTTCGATTCGGCGTTCGACACCCAGCTCGGGTTCGCCGTCCGAGCGCATTGCGGACCGCTGCTCGGGTTGCCGCGGCACGCCAACGCTGACGTTTACTGGAACCGTCGCAGCGAGCACACCGAGGGCGCGCTGGCCAAGCTGTTCCTGTCAGATGCCAAGGTGTCGGACTGGCTGGTGGACACCGGATTCGCCAGTGGCGTCGCCGATCTCGACGCATTGGCCGACCTGTCGGTTGGGCATGTCCACGAGATCGTCCGACTGGAGTCGGTTGCTGAAGAGGCCATCAAGGAATCCGGCGACTACGCCACGGCATTCGCCCGCATCCTGGACGGTCGGGCGAAGACCGCGATAGCGACCAAGTCGATTCTGGCCTACCGTGGTGGCTTCGACGGCGATTTGAGTGAACCCACACCCGTCGAGGTGGCCGAAGCGGCGATCAGGTGGCGCGACAGTGGGGACCCCCGGCTGACCGACCGGGTGCTGCTGCGATTCGGGCTCTATCAGGCTCTGCGCCTCGGCAAGCCGCTGCAGTTTCACGTCGGGTTCGGCGACCGCGACTGCGACCTGCACAAGACGAATCCGCTTGACCTGCTGGACTTCCTGCGCAAGAGCGGCGACACCCCGATCATGCTGCTGCACTGCTATCCCTACGAACGCGAGGCCGGATATCTGGCGCAGGCGTTCAACAATGTATATCTCGACGGCGGGTTGTCCATCAACTACCTCGGCGCGCGCTCGGCGGCGTTCATCGGACGGCTGCTGGAGATGGCGCCGTTCCGCAAGATCCTGTACTCGTCGGACGGGTTCGGTCCGGCCGAACTGCACTGTCTCGGAGCCCGGCTGTGGCGCAACGGAATCCGGGACACGCTTCAGGAATTCATCGATGCCGACGAGTGGAGCGAGGCCGACGCGGTCCGTGTCGTCGACCTGATCGCCCGGGAGAACGCGCAGCGGATCTACGCGCTGGCCTGACTACCGCACGCCCCGTATCAACTGGCCCGGCCTGGCGCCGGTGTCAATGCCGTGGCGCCGGGTCACCGCTCCGTTGACCACGGTCGCATCGTAGCCCTTGGCGCCCTGGATCAGCCTACGGCCGCCGGCGGGCAGGTCGTAGACCATCTTCGGCAGTTCGAGGGTCAGTGCATCCATGTCGATGACATTGATATCGGCCTTCTTGCCGACCTCGATGACCCCACGATCGGAGAGGCCGAAAAGCGTTGCGGTGTCGAGGGTCTGCTTGCGAACCACGTATTCGAGTGAGAGCTTCGGCCCGCGGTGGCGGTCGCGGGCCCAGTGGGTCAGCAGGAATGTGGGGTACGAGGCATCGCAGATCAGCCCGCAGTGGGCACCGCCGTCGGACAGTCCCGAAATGGCCGCGGGGTGCGTCAGCATCTCGTAGATCGCATCGTGGTTGCCCGCGGCGTAGTTGTAGAACGGCAGCATCAACAGCGCCGAGGCATCCGATTCGAGCATCAGGTCGTACATGGTGGCCAGCGGCTCCTCGCCGCGGCGTTCGGCGATGGCAGCGACGGTCCGCTCGGACGTCGGTTCGTAGTCGGGCGGGTCGCCGATGGCGTAGATGCGGTCGGCGCTGTGCTGGATCAGTCCGTACATGCCGTCGAATAACGGAAGCGGCTGCGGCGGAAGATCGTCCTCGGCCAAGATCGCCGCGCGCACCGCCGGGTCGGCGAGGCGGCGCGCCAACTCCTCGCGATCCAGTTCCGCCTTCAGCTTGCGGTAGGTGGGTCGGTGAGTGAACGCGTGGTAGCCGGGGAAGCCGAACAACATCCCGAACGGGCGGGCCGCGATCTGCGCGTAGACCTCGATCCCGTTTTCGAGGGCCTTACCCGCACGATCCAGCAGTTCCTGCCAGAGGTCGGGGGCCCCTGGCGTCTGAATCATGGCGAACGACACGGGCCGTTCGATCTCGGCCGCCAGCCTGGTCATCCAGTCGAGTTCCCGTATCGACGCCTCGGCGGGGCTCTCGCCGGCTACACCCTGCGGAGCCACCTCGAACACCGCACGGCCACCGGCGGCCATCGCCCGGCCAAGGCCGAACAGTTCCTGTTCGGCGGCGTACGTCCCGGGGACCGCCTCGCCGTCGACAGCTCGATGCCCCTCTGTGCGTGACGTCGAGAATCCAAGTGCGCCTGCTTCGATGGCTTCCTGGACGATTCGGGCCATCGCCGCGATATCGTCTTCGGTCGCCTCTTCGTTGCGGGCTCCGCGGTCACCCATCGCATAGCCACGAACCGCGCCGTGCGCGATCTGCGTGCCGAAATCGACGGCGAGCGGGCGTTTCTCGATGGCGTCGAGGTATTCGGGGAAGCTCTCCCACTGCCACGTGATGCCCTCGGCAAGCGCCGAGCCCGGAATGTCCTCGACGCCTTCCATCAGCTCGATGAGCCACTGTTCGCGGCCTGGAGTGACGGGCGCGAATCCCACGCCGCAGTTTCCGCCGACCACGGTGGTGACTCCGTGCAGGCTCGACGGCTCCAGCAGCGGATCCCAGCTGACCTGGCCGTCGTAGTGGGTGTGGATGTCGACGAACCCTGGCGCGACTATACGACCCGTTGCGTCGAGGGTGTCCGCGGCCTCACCTTCCAGGTCCGCGTCGTTCCCGTTGAGACGGCGCACTTCGACGATCCGACCGTCCTTCACGCCGATGTCGGCGCGGAATCGGTCGGCTCCGGTCCCGTCGACGACGGTCCCCCCGGTGATTTTCAGGTCGTACATCGGCGCTCCTCAGACCAGGCCGGTGGCGTCGAACACCCACGACATGTCGGACTTCATCAAGTCCTCGGTCCAGGACGGCGGGGCAAAGTTGGCCAGCGCCCCCATGTCCCAGTAGTCCTTCCACAGGGTGATCTTGCCGTTCTCCACACGGTGCACGGTGACGAAGCGGTTGACCGCCGATTCGCCCGTGGGCCAGTGCCATTCCTCATGGTGCTCGTACATGACGTCGGTGCCATTGTCGACCAACAGCCCGGGGAAGTTCTCGTAGGACTCCAACGGCTCGAGTGCAATTTTGATCCGCTTGACGATGTCCTCCGGACCGCGCGCGGCCGCGACCGGGCCGACCGGCACGTCGAAGTAGATGCAGTCGTCGGACAGAAACTGCTTCATCCCATCCCAATCCCGAGCCGACAGGGCCCTCCACATGCTCAGAACCGTATCCTCAACCGACACTTGCCAACTCACCTTCCTGCGACGTGACCGCGGGGGCCTTGTGCGCGGCACGCAGGAACCGACCGGTGCGCTGTTTGCCGACGAGATCGCTGGCCGTGCCGTCGATGAAAACCGCGCGCCCGCCAACGAACACGGCATTGACGGTTCGATCATTGCGGTTGACCATCCGGGACAGCCCGCCGTACTGCTCGACCTGTTCCTCGGCGTAGTCATCAAGCGACTCGTCGAGCCGTTCGGGGTCGATGATCACGACGTCGGCGCGGTCGCCGATGCGCAGATGGCCTGCATCGATGCGGTACCAGTCGGCGAGCTCACCGGTCAGCCGGTGCACGGCCTGCTCGATGGTCATGAACGGCTTGCCGGCCTTCTCCGCGTCCAGCACATGGCGCAACAGCCGCAGGCCCATGTTGTAGAAGGCCATGTTGCGAAGGTGTGCCCCCGCATCCGAGAAGCCCATCTGGATGCCGGGGTCGCGTGCAAGCATCTTCAGCACCTCGGGCCGGTGGTTGGAAATCGTGGTGCACCACCGCAACGCCCTGCCGTGCTCGAGCACCAGATCCAAGAACGCGTCGACGGGGTGCAGCCCGCCGCGGTCCCGGCCGACCTCGCCGAACGACTTGCCGACCACCGACGCGTCGGGGCAGTCGACGATTTCGGCGTCGAAGAAGTCGCGGTGCCACACCCGCACACCGAACTTGCTCTCGTACTGCTTGCGGAACTCGCGGCGATACGACTCGTCGCGCAAAAGTTCGTTGCGCTCCAACTCGTCGCGCAGGTGCAGCGCCGCGGCGCCCGCACCGAACTCCTCGAAGACCACGAGGTCGATGCCGTCGGCGTAGACCTCGAACGGCACGGGCAGGTGTTGCCAGCGGAAGTTGCCGCCGAGGCGGTTGATCAGCCGCGCGGCCGGTCCCATGGCCCAGATGGCGTACGGGTTGGCCTTGACGTCGGCCGCCGACAGCAGGCTGGTCTTGAGCGGGTTGCGGACGATGCCCAGTGACTGGGCGAGCTGTGAACCGAGGTTGAGCGGATTCTGAATGTCGGGGCCCGACTGCAGGATCCGTCCGGCGCGCCGCAGCAGCGACTTCAGCCGACGCAGTTCACGCGGCCTGGCATACGTCGACGGCAGTGTGCGCGAGCGGCAGACGTCGCCGTCGAGCTTGTCGAAAAGCAGTTGCTGCGAAGACATTCCGACAAACCCTGCCCGCAGCGCATCCGACAGCATCCGCTCCATCTGAGCCTGCTCGCTCTTGGCCGGGCGTTCGCGCTTCTGCGTGGCCCGGTCCAAGCCCATGGTGGCAGCGCGCATGTCGGAGTGCCCGATGAACGCCGCCAGCTTGGGGCCGAGGGGTCGCGCTTCCAGCGCCTGGATGTACTCCTCGGCGTTCGTCCAGGACTTATGCTCGTCGATGGCGCTGATCACGTGTTCGCGGGGGATCGCCTCGACCCTTCCGAAGATGTCGGCTGCGTCGGTGCCGTCGACGTGGACGGTAGACAGCGAGCACGAGCCCAGCATCACGGTCGTCACGCCGTGGCGTAACGACTCCGACAGCGACGGGCCGTTGAGCACTTCGACGTCGTAGTGGGTGTGAATGTCGAGCATGCCCGGCAGCACCCACTTGCCGGTCGCATCGATGACCCGCGGGCAGTCTGTGTCGTCGAGGGCTTGCGGCGAGATCACCACGACATGGCCGTCGCGGATGCCGATGTTGCGCACCGCCGACGGTGCGCCGGTGCCATCGAACCAGCGGCCGTTGCGAATGATGGTGTCGTAGGTCACCAAGTCATAGAACAGCGCGTGCTGGCGGGTGTCAACGAAATCGGTGAACAGATTCGAAGGAATGTCTACTTTAGATGCTGACCTGGGGTTATACTTCCGCCCAGCCGTCCGGCTGGTGGCCATCGATGTCGGTGACGCCGTACTCGCGGGCCAGCTCGGCGGAGGTGACCGAGCGCTGGTTCCAGCGCGACCGGTTCTCGTCGGCGGCAATCGCGGCAACGCCGCGTCCGACGTATCGCGGCGACTCTGATATGGCGAATCCCGGGGGCGCGGTGGGGCCGTCGGATCGGTTCGGGTCAAGCGCGATGTGCCAGTTCTCTTCCGTGACGCCCCAGTTGTCGAGCATCATCTCCGACCGCAGCCAGCCCGGCGTCACGGCGACGGCAGTGGCACCGAACCGCGCGAGTTCGTGGCCGAGGCTGTAGCCGAGCCTGTTTACCGCGACCTTCGACAAGTCGTAGAAGACTGAGATTCGGTACGTGTCATCGTTGTATTCCTTTGTCCCATCGGTCACTTCGACGTGCAGCCCGCCGGGCCGCGCGACCAGTAGCGGCAACAGGCAGTGGGCGGTGATGAGGTGGGTGTCGATGGCGAGCCGGAGTATACGTAGCCCGTCGTCGAGGCTGTGCTCCCAGATCGGCCGGTTCCATGTCGGCGGATGACCCTTGAGCACCTCGGCGCCCCAGATGTCGTTGACCAGGATGTCGATGGCGCCGTGGTCGTCCCGGATGCGGTCGGCGAGGGCTTGCACCTGTGCGATGTCGAGGTGGTCGACCTGGATCGGGACGCCGACGCCACCGAGTGAGGTGACCAGTTCCGCTGTCTCTTCGATGGTTTCCGGACGGTCATAGTCGGACTGCGCGTTGCCGGACACACTGCTGCGGCCGGTACAGATCACCGTCGCGCCGGTTTCGCCGAGCGCGGCGGCGATGCCGCGCCCGGCTCCGCGGGTGGCGCCTGCGACCACCGCCACGCGACCGTGCAGCGCATCCCCATCCGGTATCCAATCCATAGGGGCATACTCGCGAATGTGACACCGTTACAGCGCTATATCGCCGAAGAAATTGCCACCGATCACGTTGACGGCCTGTTGTCCCGACGCGAAGCCCTGCGCAGGCTGGCGCTGCTCGGGGTAAGCGCGGGGGCGGCCACCGCCCTGATCGCCGCCTGCAGCGAAAGCAACCAGAACAGCAAGCCCACCGCGAACGCGCCGGTGACCTCCTCCGGAGCTGCCACCTCGAGCGCCAAACCCCCGGGGATGGACACCGCGCTGACCACCACTCCGATCACCTGGGCCGGCCCGCAGGGAGAACTCCAGGCGGCGTGGGCCGAGGCGCCGAACGCGCGCGGCGGGGTGCTGGTCATTCACGAGAACAAAGGCCTCAACGACTGGGTTCGGTCCGTGGCGGCCCGGTTCGCCGGCATCGGCTACTCGGCCTTGGCGATCGACCTGCTCTCGGCGCAGGGTGGGACGGCGAAGTTCGCCGACCCGGCGCAGGCCACCGCCGAGCTGGGCAAGATCCCACCCGACGTGTTCGTCGCCAACTTGAAGTCCGGTGTCGGCGAGCTGCAGCGCAGGGTGCCAGACAAGAAGATTGCCGTCATCGGATTCTGCATGGGCGGCGGGCTGACGTGGCAACTGCTGGCGGCGGGCGAGCCGCAACTGGCCGCGGCCTTCCCGTTTTATGGTCCTGCACCGGACAACCCCGACTTCGCCGGCTCGAAAAACGTTGCCGTCCTTGCCTTCTACGGCGCGCAAGACCAACGCGTCAATGCCACCGAACCGGTTGCCAAGGCGGCGCTGGAAAAGGCCGGGCTGGTCCACGAACTCGTCACCGAACCCGATGCCAACCATGCGTTCTTCAATGACACCGGCGACCGCTACAACGCAGCGGCTGCCGACGACGCCTGGCGCCGCGTACAGGACTGGCTCACCAAGTACGTGGGTTGAGTCCCTGCGCGAGCGACCGTGTTTGTGCGCAACTTCCCAGCGTGTCGCGGTACGAACACGGTCGCTCGCGGCAATTCATGACCTGTTTTCCTGCCGGTTGGTGTCGCGTTGTTGACCGCACACGCGTAGAGGTTCTGATCAGCTCATGCGGGTTGTGCAGGTTGCGAACTTCTACGGCCCGCGTTCGGGGGGCCTACGTACGGCGGTGGATCGCCTCGGCGCGGAATACTGCGCCGCCGGGCACGAGGTGTTCCTTGTCGTGCCCGGACGTTACTCGGACTGGCGCGAGCTTCCCTCGGGAGTCGTGCGTGTTTCCCTACCCGCCAGGCTGATCCCCTTCACCGGCGGCTATCGAGCGGTGTTGCCGGGCCCGGTCACATCACTGCTCTCGCAGCTCTCGCCCGACGCGCTGGAGGTCTCGGACCGGCTGACCCTGCGATCGCTGGGCGGATGGGGCCGCCGACACGACGTGGCCACCGTCATGATCTCCCACGAACGCCTCGATCGCCTTGTCGGACAGATACTTCCGGCGTGCGTGGCGCGGTCGATCGCCAACGTGGCCAATCGCCGGACCGCCGCCAGCTACGACGGGGTGGTATGCACGACGGCGTTCGCCCGCGAGGAATTCGACCGCATCCACGCACCGAACGTCGTGACGGTGCCCCTGGGTGTCGACCTCGACCAGTTCCATCCTCGCCGCCACTCGGCAACAGTGCGACAGCGCTGGGCGCGGCCCGAACAGACCCTTCTGGTGCACTGCGGGCGCCTTTCGGTGGAGAAACATGCCTACCGCAGCATCGATACCGTTGCCGCGCTGCGTGATTCGGGCGTCGATGCCAGGCTGGTAGTGGTCGGGGAGGGCCCGATGCGCGCCCGGCTCGAACGTCAGGCCGCCCGCCTACCCGTCGACTTCACCGGGTTCATCGGCTGCCGCGACACCGTCGCGACCATCCTCGCCACGGCCGACGTCGCGCTGGCGCCCGGACCGCATGAAACGTTCGGGCTGGCGGCACTGGAGGCGCTGGCCTCAGGCACACCGGCGGTCGTGTCACGGACGTCGGCGCTGGCCGAGATCCTGACCACCGACAGCGGTGCCACCGCCGACAACGACGCGGGCGCCATCGCCCGCGCGGTCACCAAGGTCATCAGCCGGCCGGAACGGCTGCGCCGCAACAGCGCACGCCGCCGCGCCGAACAGTTCACCTGGCCCCGGGCGGCCGCGGGCATGCTCGACGCACTGGGCGCAGGCTAGGCAGGGCGCGCGGCCCCGGCTAGGTTGGCCGGATGGGTGGCCCCGACACCAGACCGAAGGACACCGAACGCACGAGAAGCCTTTGGTTCGCCCTGCTGCTCACCCTGGCCAACGGTTTCCTCGACGCCCACACCTACATTTCGCGCGGCGGGGTGTTCGCCAACGTGCAGACCGCGAACGTGATCTTCGGCGCCATCGACACCTCGAAGCGGGAATGGACATTGGCGCTGGCCCACCTGTGGCCGTTGCTCGCGTTCATCGCCGGTGTCGCGCTCGCGTCGCACATCAAGTCCGGTCGCGTCGAGCGCGCCGTGCCGCGGCCGTTGATCTGGACGATGGCGATCCAGGCCGTAGCGCTCGCGATCATCGGCTTCGTCCCGGCATCGGTGCCGCACAGCTATGTGACCGTGCCGATCTCCTTTCTGGCGGCCGTGCAGATCGGCCTGTTCCGCAACATCGGGGACCTGGTCTACCTACCTGTGGCCACCACCGGCAACCTGATGCGGTTCGTCGAGGCCGGATACGACGGATTCGTCGAGAAGCGGGCGGAGTCACGCCGGGCCTGCGGGGTCTACGGCGCACTGATCCTCGCGTTCGCCTGCGGCGCGCTGATCGGCGCGATCGCCAGCCGGGCGTGGGGGGTGCACGCGATCTGGCTGCCTGCCGGGTTCCTTACCGTCACCCTCTGCTTGTTCATCATCGATGAGCGGCACCTG
>Ga0164301_10000343_pt1 | contig 13286 bp, 12 predicted proteins | sample Whisoiple_231_MG_FD_109711 | JGI IMG/M metagenome (GOLD analysis project Ga0164301, IMG submission 109711) | Unamended control soil microbial communities from upstate New York, USA - Whitman soil sample_231_MG | ecosystem: Environmental > Terrestrial > Soil > Agricultural land ... | reverse complement strand
CCGTCGCCGTCGCCCCGGCTCTCCAGCGCCTGCACGGCGTTGCGGCAGAGATTGCTCAACACGCGAAAGAGCTGGTCGCGGTCGGCGTCGACCTTGAGGTCGGCCGGGATGTCGAGGATCCACTCGATGCGATCGGTGCGCGGCAGCCCGAGCCCATCGCCAACCTCGGCGACGAGCGGGGCAAGCGCGAATTGCCTGCGCCTCGGCGGCATTTCCTGCGCCTTACCGAAATCGAGCGTGTGAGCGCAGAGCCTGATGGCGCGATCGAGCGAGGCGAGAAGCTTCGGCACGAGCTGCTGCACGCGCTCGTCCTTCACGCTGCGCAGGCGATCGGAGAGGAGCTGCGCGCTCGACAGCATGTTGCGCAAATCGTGGCTGATCTTGCTCACCGCCAGGCCAAGGGCAGCGAGCCTATTCTTCTGGCTCAGCATGCCGGCAAGCTCGGCCTGCATGGCGGCAAGCTCGCGCTCGGCGGTGCCGATCTCGTCGCCGCGCCCAGACGGCGTGACGATGCGCGTCGGGTCCTCAGGGCGCTCGCTGAAGCGCACCATGTTACGGGTGAGCTTGGTCATGGGCTTGACCAGAAGCGTATCGAGCGTGAGGTAGACGAGCGCCGCGGTGATGATCGAGATCAGGATCGACAGCCCGAGAATGTCGAGGCCGTAGCGGATCATCGCCGCCTTTAGCGGCGCCTCCTCCATCACCACCTCGATGAACTCACCGGTGGCAAAGTTCGGCTTGCCGACGACACGGACCACCCGGTCATTGGTCTGCGCGAACACCAGCATGGCATCGGAGATGAGGCTGAACCAGGTCGCGTCGCGGAGATCGTAGGACGCGTCGATCTCGGCCGGCATGTCCTCCTCGAGAATCAGCCGGCGAGAGTCGGTTCGCTTCACGGCGACGGCCTTCACCTTGACGCTTTGCAGAAGCTCATCGCGCAAGGCCTTCGGCAGCTGGCCGCCTGGGGCCGCTTCGGCGGCAAGCGCTGCGATCTGCGCGTCCTCGAGCCGCGCCATCAGCCATTGCCGGCGAAAGTTCGACACCGAGGGCACGAAGACGAGCACCTCGGCTACCATGATGAACAGAATCGTGAGCAGCAGCAGCTTGCCGGAAAGCCCGGGCCCGTAGCGCCGCCGCCTTGTGGCTTGGTTGCCGCTCTGCTCGATATCGTCGCTCACGTCCAACGCTATCCTGGTCACGCGCAAAGGCGCGGGGAATGGGCGCCTTACCCCATGCTACCCGAAGCGGCGCAAGAAATCGATGAGGCGCCGAAGCGTGCGTTTGGTCAGGGAGGGTTGATAGAAAGCATGGGCCACGCGCTTCGACAGTTCCGACAGCGTCGGATAAGGCAGAACAAGGCCGGTCAGGTCGCCGATGCGCAAGCCGCGCTCGAGCGCCATCACCCAAAGCTGGAGCAATTCCCCCGCCTCGGCGCCGACGATGGTGCAGCCGAGGATCTGCCCGTTCGGCCTGGTGATGACCTTGATGAAGCCGTGGGTCAAGCGCTCGGCCTGGGCGCGGTCGTTGTCGGCATAGGGCCAGCGCAAGATGCGAATGCGACGATATTCGTTGCGCGCTTCCGCCTCGGTCAGGCCGATCTGAGCCAGCTCAGGGTAGGTGTAGGTGACGCGGGGGATGGCGGCGGTGCTGGCCCGCGGGCGCATCCGGAACAGCGCGTTCCTGATCACGATGCCGGCGTGATAATTGGCGAGGTGGGTGAACTGCGCACCGCCGGTCACGTCTCCGATGGCATAGACGCGCGGATTGGTGGTCTTGAGCTGCTGGTTCACCTTGATGCCGCGGGCATCGTAGACGATGCCGGCGCGCTCCAGGCTCAGGCCCTTGACGTTGGGCTTCCGCCCGGTGGCGACGAGCAGATGGCTGCCCTTGATGACGTCCGTCTCGCCCTGCTTGCCGATATGCACGGCGACGCCCTGGATGGCGCGCTCCACCCGCTCTACCCGCGTGCCTTGATGCAAGATGACGCCCTGCTCGGTGAGGCGGTCGATGAGCACGCGAGTCGCCTCCGGATCCTCATGGGCAAGGAAGGTCGCGGCGTCGATGACGGTGACGTGGGCGCCAAGCATGCGGTGAGCCTGCGCGATCTCGACGCCGATGGGGCCGCCGCCGAGCACGATCAAGTGCTGGATCCTCTCGCTTACGTCGAAGATCGTCTCGTTGGTGAGATAGGGCACCTCGTCTAGACCGGGGATCGGCGGAATGACCGGAGACGAGCCGGACGCTACGACGAAGCGGCGGGCGCGAATGAGGAAGTGCCCGGCTTCCACGGTGTTCTTGTCGAGGAAGCTCGCGCTCGCTTGGAGGACGCGGACGCCGAGGCCGGTAAAGCGCTCGACGGAATCGTTCGGGGCGATGGCCGCGATCACGCCATGCACGTGATCGTGCACGCGGGCGTGGTCGACCTGCGCTTCGATGACGTCGATGCCGAAGGGTCCCGCGGTGCGTACGGCCTCGGCGCGCTTACCGGCGGCGAGCAGCGCCTTCGAGGGCACGCAACCATAATTGAGGCAGTCGCCGCCCATGCGGCCCTTCTCAATGAGCACGACTGGAACACCGAACTGAGCCGCCGCGGCAGCCACAGAGAGGCCCCCAGACCCTGCGCCGATTACGCAGAGGTCCGGTTGAAGCACCTCTTCCATGTTATGCCCCTCTTCCCCGTGGGCTTCACGCCCTAAACTGCCTTGCGCCTGAAGCGCTTGACCGCAATCGGGATCAGCGCAACGAGCCCAAGCGCCACAAAACCCGCAACGAGCCCGGGCGTGAGCAACGCCCTAGGCTCAAGCACGAACGGACATAACTTTTCCGCATCTGGTCCCATCTTGGCAAGGCAGGATTGGTGGGCGGCTTGCTGAGCAAGGATAAGGCTGTCCAGGCCCTCGCCTGCGATGGAATAGGCAAAACTTCCGGGGATGATACCGATTGCCGTGGCAAGCGCATAGGTCGATAGGCTTACGCCAAGGAGTGCGGGGGCGAGATTGACGAGCCAAAACGGGAAAACGGGGACCAGGCGCAGGAACAGGAGGTAGTTGAACGCATCCTCCTGAAAGCCTTGGCGCAGCCTGGAAAGCCAAGGGCCGACGCGGGCGGCAAGTGTCTCGCGAAGGGCGCTCCTGGCGATGAGAAAGACGATGATTGCGCCGATGGTGGCGGCGATCATGGAGGCGAGCCCGCCCCAGAACCAGCCAAATAGGAATCCGCCCGCCAGCGTGAGCACGGCGGCTCCAGGCAAGGACAAGGCGACGGTCGCGACATAGATGGCCATAAAGATCAAGAGCGCCATCAGCGTGTGGCCGGCGATCGCTATACGCAAGTCCTCGCGGCGATCCACCAGTTCCCGCAAGGTGAGATAACGGTGCCAGCCAAAAGCGAATACGAACACCGTGGCGGCGAGCAGCAAAAGAACCGGCCAGAGCCGCTTAACCCAGGCGAGCGCGGTGGGATCTCTATCTTGCGCGACCGCCATGGGAATCAGCCCCTAAATTCTGGATTTCCGGTACACATAGGCCACAGCAAACCGCCGAGCGATACCGCCCATCGCGCCGAATTGATGGCCTGTAACCACAGTTGATGACGGGACGGCGCTCTTGTCGCAGCTTGACGATTCCGCAGCCCTGTATGATGCCGCAATTAGGCATCCAAGCCTGCAAGACAAGGAGGGTAGCATCATGGTCCTGCGTCTTTATGCTGTTGCCTGCATTGCGTTTGCTGCTTTGCTTCTGGGGGGAAACGGTATCGCTCGCGCTGGCGATACGGATGATTCTTATTCGCACCCGCAATCCGACGATTCCTATGCGAAGCCGGATACTGCCGAAGAGCCTGCTCAGCCCGATGACGCAGCACCTGCGCAGGAGGACGACAGCGCCGCCCCACCTGACGATAGCGGCGGTGACGACGCCAACGCCCCACCCGCGAACAACGAACCGGAGTGAGGACGTCTTTTCGCTGACCGCATCCCTCCCCCACTTTGGGGGGAGGGATGCGAACCGGCAGGTTCCGTGGCTCCGCATTGACTTGGCCGGTGGCTGCACCTATAAGCCGCCAAACCTGCATCCATTGGAGATTTGGCGTGAAGCGCACCTATCAACCATCTCGGCTCGTCCGCAAGCGGCGGCACGGCTTCCGCGCCCGCATGGCGACCAAGGGCGGCCGCAAGGTGCTGGCACGGCGCAGGGCCAAGGGGCGTAAGCGCCTGTCGGCTTGACCGGCCGCTGAAGCGCCCCGCCCGCCTCCACGGTGACGGCAATCGGACGTCTCAAGACCCGCGCCGAGTTTCTGTATGTGAGAGAAGGCTCGCGCTTCGCCGCGCCCTCGCTCGTGTTGCAGGCACGTGCACGCGGGGAGAAGCCTAGGGCCGCAAGTGACCTTGCCCGCTTCGGCTTCACCGCGAGCAAAGCCCTTGGCGGCGCTGTTAAGCGCAACCGGGCGCGCCGGCGGCTGAAGGAGGCGGCGCGCATCGTAGCCCCCAGTCACGCGGTGCCGGGCTACGATTATGTCTTGATCGCGAGGGCAGGCACGGTACAACGGCGCTTCACCGAGATTACCAAGGACCTTCAGCGGGCGCTGACCAAGGTTCACCAAGCGCCGAGGCGCTAGACAGCGCCGAAAGCCTTCAGACAGCCTTTGAGGCCCTTGCCACACTGACCGCGCCAGCCCGCGGCCGACAGCGAAAGCGACATGGACGAAAACAACCGCAATTTCATCCTCGCCATCGTTTTGTCCATCGGGGTGCTGTTCGGCTGGCAATATTTCTTCGTGCCAAAGCACCCCCCGCAAGCGCCGGGAACGCCAACTGCTCAGCAGCAGCCGGCGCAGCAACCTGTCCAGCCTGGGCCGCCGCAGCCCTCCGGCGAAGGCGGTGCTCCAGCGCCGGCCCCTGGTGTGCGGCTGCCTGCCGGTGCTCCCGAGACTTCGACGCTGACAAGGGACGAGGCGCTCGCCTCAGCACCGCGCCTCGCCACCGACACGCCGGGCATGACGGGCTCGATCAATCTGAAGGGCGCGCGCATCGACGACGTCGTGCTCAAGAAATATCGCGAGACCGTGGACCCGAGCAGTCCGAATGTGGTGCTGCTCTCGCCGTCAGGCTCGCCGCATCCCTATTATGTCGAGCATGGCTGGGTCGCAGACCCTGGCAAGGATTTGGCCGTGCCGGGACCAGACACGGTGTGGAAGGCTGAGTCGACCGGCCCTCTCACTCCATCGATCCCCGTGACGCTCAGCTACAACAACGGCAAGGGCCTCGTCTTCACCCGCACCATCGCCGTCGACGACAATTTCATGTTCACGGTCACCGACGCGGTGGCCAACAGCGGGTCCGAGCCGGTGACGCTTTACGCCTACGGCCTCGTGTCGCGTCTCGGCGTGCCGCCAACGCAGAGCTATTACATCCTGCACGAGGGCCTGATCGGCGTGGTCGACGGGGGGCTTGAACAGATCACCTACAAAAAGGCAATCGGTCAAACGCAGGCGGCACCCGTCAATGGCAAGTCAGGCTGGCTCGGGATCACCGACAAATATTGGGCGGCGACGGTCGTGCCCGAGCAGGGCAAGGATTTCAAGGCGCGTTTTTCAGGGACATCCGGCGCCGCCGGGGCCGACCATTTTCAGAGCGACTATCTGCTGAGCGGGGTGTCGATACCTGCAGGTGGCAAGACGGAGACCAAGGGCTACGTATTTGCCGGCGCCAAAGAGGTCCATCTCGTCGACCGCTACGCCGCCAAATACGCGATCCCCAAATTCGACCTGCTCATCGATTGGGGCTGGTTCTATTTTCTCACCAAGCCGATGTTCTACGCGCTCGACTTTTTCTACAAGCTCGTCGGAAATTTCGGTGTGGCCATCCTCATCGTCACGCTGGTGATCAAGCTCGTGCTGTTCCCGCTTGCCAACAAGTCCTACGTGTCGATGAGCAAGATGAAGAAGCTGCAGCCGGAGATGCAGCGGATCAAGGAGCGCTTCGAAGACGACCGCGTGCGCCAGCAAACGGCAATGATGGAGCTGTACAAGAAGGAGAAGGTGAATCCGGCCTCAGGCTGCCTGCCCATCCTCGTGCAGATCCCGGTGTTCTTCGCGCTGTACAAGGTGCTGTTCGTCACCATCGAGATGCGGCACGCGCCCTTCTTCGGCTGGATCCAGGATTTGTCGGCGCCGGATCCGACATCGGTGTTCAATCTGTTCGGGCTGCTGCCGTTCGATCCGGCGACCGTGCCGGGGATCGGGCATTTCCTAATGCTCGGCGCGTGGCCGTTGATCATGGGCGTGACCATGTGGGTGCAGATGAAGCTCAACCCGGCGCCGCCAGACCCGGTGCAGGCCAAGGTGTTCGCCTGGATGCCGGTGTTCTTCACCTTCCTTCTCGCGGGCTTCCCGGCGGGGCTCGTAATCTATTGGGCGTGGAACAACTCACTGTCGGTGCTCCAGCAATCGGTGATCATGAGCCGTCAGGGGGTGGAGATTCCGCTGCTTGAGAATCTTGGATTCAAGAACAATAAGAACCGCGCCAAGGACGAGACCAAGAGCATCACTAAGGCGGAGACCAAAGGCGCCAAGGGCGAGACCAAAGGCTAACCCGGCGCCGCGACGTTGAGCATTTACGTCACGGCCGGGCTTGTCCCGGCTGTCCACGTCTCTAATGTCACCTCGCTAAAGATCCGTGGATGCAGGGCACGAGGCTCACCCAAGTGCTGGGCATGACAACGGATTCCTTTGCGGCGCAGGTGACAATGACGATCCCCGAGTTCGACCGAGCCACAGCGGCGCAAGGCGAAGCCCTGTTCAGGGCGCAGTCCACCTTCGTCAAGGGCGTGGTTCGCGTCGCCGACCTGCCGCAGGATGGACGCGCCGAGGTGGCCTTCGCCGGGCGCTCCAATGTCGGCAAGTCCAGTCTGATCAACGCGCTCACCGGGCAGAAGAGCCTCGCGCGGGTGTCGGTGACCCCAGGGCGGACGCGGGAGCTCAATTTCTTCACCCTCGGCAAGGACGGGCAGCTCCTGCTCGTGGACATGCCAGGCTATGGATATGCGCGCGCCACCAAGGCCGAGGTTAAGGGCTGGACGCGGCTCATCCGCGATTACCTCAAGGGGAGGCGCGAGCTGAATCGGGTGTTCGTGCTGATCGACGCGCGGCATGGGCTGAAAGAGAACGACCGGGAGATCATGACCCTGATGGACGAGGCAGCGGTCTCCTATCAGGGGGTGTTAACCAAGGCCGACAAACCAAAGGCCGAAGAGCTTGCCACCAATGAGGCAAAAGTCGCTGCCGAGCTCGCCAAGCGCCCGGCAGCTTATCCACAATTGATCGTCACCTCGGCGCGCAGCGGGGTCGGCATCCCGGAGCTCCGCGCGGCCATCGCAGCGTTAGTCCCAAACCCGATTGTACCTTGAGCCTGTGCACCGCTATAAGGCGACCGGTGAGCAAGACCAAATCATCGACGGCAAGAACGAAGAACGCTGCTCGCCCAAGCGAGGCGGACCCCGGGCTCGCGGCCGTCTACGCCAACGCCAAGATCCTGTCGGAGGCGCTACCCTTCATGCAGCGCTACGACAACGCCACGGTGGTGGTGAAATATGGCGGCCACGCCATGGGCGACCCCGAGCTCGCCGCGAACTTCGCCCGCGACATCGTGCTGATCAAGCAGGCGGGCGTGAACCCCATCGTGGTGCATGGCGGCGGCCCGCAAATTGGCTCTCTGCTCGATCGGCTGAACATCAAATCCGAGTTCAAGGGCGGCCTGCGAGTCACCGACCGGGAGACGGTCGAGGTGGTCGAGATGGTGCTTGCAGGTTCAGTCAACAAGGAGATCGTCGCCGCCATCAATGCCCAAGGCGGCAAGGCGGTCGGCATCTCCGGCAAGGACGCCAATCTCATGCGGGCGCGGCGGCTCGAGCGGCGCGTCCGCGATCCTGAGTCCAATATCGACACCATCCTCGATCTCGGCTTTGTCGGCGACCCCGTGGGCGTCGATCCGCACATTATCGACGTGTTCATCCATTCCGATCTGATCCCGGTGATCGCGCCGATCGGCGTGGGGCCGGAGGGCGAGACGCTCAACATCAACGCCGACACCTTCGCCGCGGCGCTTGCCACGGCGCTCAAGGCGAAGCGGCTGTTGCTCCTAACCGATGTCGAAGGCGTGCTCGACAGACACGGCAACCTGATCAAGTCGCTGAGCACGGCGGAGGCGCAAGAGCTGATCGAGGACGGCACGATCTCCGGCGGCATGATGCCCAAGATCGAGAGTTGTCTCGACGTGATCGCCGAAGGCGTCGAGGCGGTGGTGATCATCAACGGCAAAGTGCCGCATGCGCTGCTGCTCGAGCTGTTCACCGAGCATGGCGCCGGCACCTTGATCGAGCGGCGCGTGCGCAAGAACAGCGCGAGGAAAGCGTGATGATCGCAAATCCAGAGCCAAGCCGCGGCTTCGATCATGTCGAGGCATGGGTGTTCGACCTCGACAACACACTCTACCCGGCCGACTGCAACCTCTTCGCCCAGATCGACACCCGCATGGGCGATTTCATCGCCGACCGCTTCGGCGTCTCGCACGAAGAGGCGCAACGCATGCGCAAGACCTATTACTATCAATATGGCACCACGCTCGCCGGGTTGATGCGGCTGCACGATGTGTGCCCGAACGCGTTCCTCGATTATGTGCACGACATCGACTTGAGCGTCATAGCGCCGGCGCCTGAGCTGCGCGACGCGCTCGATGCGCTGCCAGGCCGCAAATTTGTCTTCACCAACGGCTCGCGCAAGCATGCCGAGTCGGTGATTTCACGGCTCGGGCTCGACGGACGCTTCGACGATCTGTTCGACATCCATGCCGCCGAATTCATCCCGAAACCGGAGCGCGCGGCCTATGAGCGCTTCATGGGGGCGCATGCCATCACGGCGAAGGGCGCCGCGATGTTCGACGATTTGCCCCATAATCTGCGCGCAGCGCACGACCTTGGCATGACCACGGTGCTCGTGGCCTGTGGGCATACCGACCATCCTGAGCATCGGGCCATCGCCGACTGGGGCGTGCTCCCCTCGCACATTCACCACCGCACCGATGCGCTTGCCGCCTTCCTCGCCGGCATAGGGCTCTCGCGTACGTACGATGATAACCGCGCCGAGGCCGCCGGCGCCTATTGCCGCCTTTAAGCCTTGAGGCTGACCCGACATGACGCATGAGCATCTGAAGAGCTTCATCGACAGCGCCTATGAGCACGCAGGCGACATTTCGTCCAAGACCAAGGGCGTGGTACGCGACGCCGTGGAGGAGACCCTCGACCTGCTCGACAAGGGCGTGGCGCGCGTCGCGGAGAAGATCGACGGCCAATGGGTGGTCAATCGGTGGCTAAAAAAAGCGATTCTGCTTTCCTTCCGCCTCAACGATCCCGAGAAGGTCGATGGCGGACCGGCGGGCGGCGCCTGGTGGGACAAGGTCCCGACAAAATTCGCCCATTGGAAGGCCAAGGACTTCAAGGAGGCCGGCTTCCGCGTGGTGCCGGGCGCCATCGTGCGGCGCTCCGCCTATATTGCGCCGGGTGTGGTGCTGATGCCCTCTTTCGTCAATCTCGGCGCGCGCGTGGATAGCGGCACCATGGTGGACACCTGGGCGACCGTGGGCTCCTGCGCGCAGATCGGCAAGAACGTGCATCTGTCGGGCGGCGCCGGCATCGGCGGCGTGCTCGAGCCCTTGCAGGCGAACCCCGTGATCATAGAGGACAATTGCTTCATCGGCGCCCGCGCGGAGGTTGCCGAAGGGGTGATCGTCGGCGAAGGCTCGGTGTTATCCATGGGCGTGTATCTCGGTCAGTCGACCAAGATCGTCAACCGCGCCACCGGCGAGGTCTTGCAAGGCCGGGTGCCACCCTACTGCGTGGTGGTGTCGGGGACGATGCCCGGCAAGTTGTTGCCCAACGGCGCGCCGGGGCCGTCGCTCTACTGCGCCGTGATCGTGAAGACGGTGGACGAAGGCACCCGCGCCAAGACCTCGATCAACGAGCTGCTCAGAGATTGATATACTTCAGGGCGATCCCATGAGCCTGACCGAGCTTCTGTTCAGATCGTGGTGGCTGGCCAGTCTCGCTGTAGGAATAGCAACGAGTCTCATCACAGCGATTCTCGAATTCGCCGCGAGGGTCTCCGGCAACACGGTCCTCGACCCCGGCACACAGCTTTCGGAGCCGATTTCGATTATTGGGTTTGCGGTGCTCGCCGTCGGGCTTGCCAATACCTGGATCGCCTTCGCCCTTTGCGTCAAACGCCTCCACGACCGGGACCACACTGGCTGGTGGCTTGTGTGGCAATCGCTGGTCTTGATGCTCGCCGTGATCCTGATCGTGGTAGCCATCGCCGTACCTAGCGAGCAAGCGCCGCTGTGGTATGCGCTCGCGGGCGGCGCGAGCGTCGGCGCCTTTGCCATCAGCGTCTGGCTGTTCGTGGAGATCGGCCCTGCGCGGAACGCAAGGCCCCAACCGCTTTGGCCCAGGCCCGCTCGGCGCAGCAAGGGCCGACGCGCAACTCTAAGTCAGGCTGCATCTGCCCCTCGCTGAGGGTCCGGCAAGCGGCTATACAGGGCGGCAAAAGCAGGGTGCCGCACCATGACAGATTTGAACGAAAGTCCCGTTGAGCTTGCGAGAGGCCTGATCCGCTGCCCGAGCATCACCCCAACCGACGCCGGCGCCTTGGAGCTACTGGAGCGGGCCTTGGCTGAAGGCGGCTTCCAGTGCAGGCGGCTCACCTTCAGCGATGACGGAACGCTCCCGGTCGACAATCTCTTCGCCCGCATCGGCTCCGGCATGCCGCATCTGTGCTTCGCCGGGCACACCGACGTGGTGCCCCCCGGGGACGAGGGCCTATGGACCTATCCCCCCTTCGGCGGCGTGATCGAGGACGGCGTGCTTTATGGGCGGGGGGCGTCCGACATGAAGGGCGCCATCGCGGCCTTCGCTACCGCGGCGCTCGATTTCGCGCGCTCCAAGGACGATGATATTCCCGGGTCGATCAGCCTGCTCATCACCGGCGATGAGGAAGGTCTGGCGATCAACGGCACGCGCAAGGTACTTGACTGGATGGCCGCAAATGGCGAGCAGCCGGACCACGCGCTGGTCGGCGAGCCGACCAACGCCACGCGGCTCGGCGAGGCCATCAAGATCGGCCGCCGGGGCAGCCTCAATGGGCGTCTCCTGGTCACCGGCGTTCAGGGTCACGTCGCCTATCCGCACCTCGCCAAGAACCCGCTCAAGGGCCTCGTCGCGGTGCTGGCGCGTCTTTACGATGCCCCGCTCGATTTCGGTAGCGCCTATTTCTCGCCCTCGAATTTTGAGGTGACCAGCATCGACGTCGGCAATGCGACCACCAACGTCATCCCGGTCAAAGCGGAGGCCATGTTCAACATCCGCTATAACGACCGCCACTCGGTGGAGTCGCTGAAGACCAAAGTGTGGGAGGTGGCGGCAAAGATCCTCGAGCCGAGCGGTCTGGAATTCGAGCTCGCCTTCGAACCGCCGAGCCACACGTTCCTGACCGAGCCGGGCCAACTCGACTCGATCCTGACGCAAGCGGTGCGCGAGATCACCGGAGTCACGCCGTCGCTTTCCACCGATGGCGGCACGTCTGACGCGCGCTTCATCAAGGAGCTCTGCCCTGTCATTGAGTTCGGACTCCTCACCAAGACCATCCACAAGATCGACGAGCACGTGAGCCTCGCCGATCTCGAGCAGTTGACCGCAGTTTACCGACGCTTCCTCGATCTCTACTTCGAGGAGTTCGGGATCTTCGAGCTTGTCTGATCCGCGCCCGATCGGGGTCTTCGACTCCGGCATGGGGGGGCTCACGGTGCTGCGCGCGCTTACAGCGCGGCTGCCGCTAGAGACCTTCGTCTATCTCGGCGACACCGCACGGCTCCCTTACGGCACCAAGAGCGCCGAGACGGTGCAGGCCTATGCGCTGCAGGCGACGCGGTTCCTCATCGCCGAAGGCGTGAAAATGGTCGTCGTCGCCTGCAATACCGCATCCGCAGTGGCGCTTACGCCGCTCGCCGAGGCTTTGGCGCCGGTGCCGGTGATCGGCGTGATCGAGCCCGGCGCGCGTGCCGCGCTCGCCGCCACCAGCAACCAACGCATTGCCGTGATCGCCACTGAGGGCACGGTCAAGGGCGAGGCCTACCCCCGCGCCATCCGCGCACTGGAAGGCAAGGCAAGCGTGGTGCAGCGGCCGTGCCAAGTGTTCGTGGCCCTCGCCGAAGAGGGTTGGACCGATGCCGCCGTCACGGTTGCGGCGGCCGACCGCTATCTTGGCTCGCTGTTCGAAGGGACAGCGGCGCCCGACACCATCGTGCTCGGCTGCACCCATTTTCCGGTGCTTGTTACAGCCATCCGCCAAGTGATCGGCGATGATGTTGCCATCGTGGATTCCGCAGAGACCACGGCGTCGGCGGTGGCCGCGGCGCTTGCCGCCAAGGGCATGCGCAATGCGGACGATATGGGCGATGCTCCTTCGATGCGCTTTTTCGCCACCGACTCGCCTGAGCGTTTTGCGCGGGTGGGCGCGATCTTCTTGGGTCGCCCGATCGATGTTGCCGACGTGGAGTTGATCGACCTTCGATCCGCGCCGTAAGTCGCTCCTCTTCAGGTTGAGCCGGCACCGTCATACCGGCAAAAGTTGGTATTCATTTTTCATTTATGCTTCGCGCGCCGGATTCCGACTTTCGTCGGAATGCAAGGTTCGGGCTAGACGCTGGGCGGAGGCTGGTCGTCGGGCAGCGCGGCGGAGGCCGCGGTCGGATCTGGAGTCTCCGGCGTCTTCGGTGAGGGAGCGTCGGCCGCGCTGCCCACGTCCTTGAACAAGTTCTGAAGCCAGCCGCGCCCGAGCAGTAGAACGACGAGCGCGATATAAACGACAACTCCGATCATGAGCAGAACCGCGAGCGTAATCTCCTCGCGGAGATGGTGGATGCCGGCAAAGGCGCCGTCAAGCAGCAGACTGCCGAAGTAGAGCGTGGCGGCGAGCCCCAAACCCGCAAGGAGCAGCCTGATGACCGGGCGAAGGCCGGCCCCCGACACGGCAAAACCTCGCCTCCGGGCGAAGATGGTGAGAAGGCTCAAATTGATCCAGGCGCCCATGCTGGTGGCGAAGGCGAGGCCCACTTGTGCGAGCGGCCCCATCAGCATGACCTTGAACGCGATGTTCACCGCGGCGGCGAGAAGCGCCGCCTTGACCGGGGTGAGCGTATCGCCGCGCGCATAGAAGGGGGCGGTGAAGCTTCGCATCAT
>Ga0164301_10000341_pt1 | contig 13309 bp, 16 predicted proteins | sample Whisoiple_231_MG_FD_109711 | JGI IMG/M metagenome (GOLD analysis project Ga0164301, IMG submission 109711) | Unamended control soil microbial communities from upstate New York, USA - Whitman soil sample_231_MG | ecosystem: Environmental > Terrestrial > Soil > Agricultural land ... | reverse complement strand
CAGCCCGCGCCACGATAACGCGAATTCGGCGTTACGATCAGCCGAAGCGTCGTTGGCCGCCGCTGCGGCCGTGTCCGCCGCCGCCGCCACCACCAGGACCACCACCAGGTCCCGCGCCCGGGGCGATGCGGGGCTTCATCGGCAGAAGACCCTCACGCTGCATCTTCTTGCGCGCGAGCTTGCGGGCCCGGCGGATCGCTTCCGCCTTTTCCCGCGCTTTCTTTTCGGATGGTTTTTCGTAATGGCCGCGGAGTTTCATCTCGCGGAAAATGCCCTCGCGCTGCATCTTCTTCTTGAGCGCCTTCAGGGCCTGGTCGACATTGTTGTCGCGAACGAGAACTTGCACGCCTGCTCCTTGGTTGTTGCTCGGACGGGTTAAGGCAAAAGCCCCGGAAAACGGGGGCTTTGAGTCGCGCGGCTCTAGCAGAAAAGGCGTTAAGAGTCCATTCGTGCCGCTGTCACGGGGGTTTTTGTATGGGCCGTCGAGGCTTAGCCGGCAGGCTCACACCGGCACATATTTAAGGAACGGCTCGGCATCCTTGAGCGCGCGTGCATAAGACGGCCGCTTCATCAGGCGGTCGAGATAGGCGGCGACATTGTCAAAAGTTCCCGCCAACGGCTGCACCGCTCTGTTGGTGTAGAACAAGGCCGGCGCGGCGGCACAGTCGGCCATCGTGAAGGCGTCCCCGGTCGCCCAGGTTTTCTTTGCCATATCCCGGTCGATGATGCCGAAGGCTGTGCGAAGCAGGGCCCGCGCTTGCTCGACACCGAATTTGTCATTCTGTCCGGCCGGCCGGATCCGGTCGGTGATGACCTTCTGCGTCAGCAAATGGACGTTGAGATCATAGAACCGGTCCTGCGCGCGCACGGCGAGGGCCGCGTCGGGGTCCTTCGGAACAAGCTCCACCGGCCCCGGATAATGCTGCGCCAGGTATTCGATGATCGAGGTCGATTCCGGAATTGTCTTTCCATTCTTGTCGTCGCGCAGCACGGGGAACTTGCCGACCGGCCAGATCCGTTTGAAATCCGCGCTCTCTTTCTCGTCCATCAGGTCCACTTTTTGCGGCGTGAACGGCGTGCCGTTCTCGTAAAGCGCGATCAGCGCCTTCTGGCAGAACGAGGAGAGCGGGTGGAAGTAGAGCGTCAGCGCCATCACTATTTTCCCGGCCAGACGCGCGTCACATGTCCCATCTTGCGGCCCGCGCGCGCCTCGCTTTTGCCATAGACGTGGACCGATGCGCCCGGCACCGTCATCCAGCGCGCGGCCTCGTCTATTTCCTGGCCGATCAGATTGGTCATTTCGACGCGGCTGCCGAGACGCAGGGGCTTTGCCAGCGGCCATCCGGCGACCGCGCGGATGTGCTGCTCGAATTGCGACACCGTCGCGCCGTCGATCGTCCAGTGGCCGGAATTGTGCACGCGGGGCGCGATTTCGTTCACCAGCAGCGCCCGGCGCGCGCCCTTGCGCACGACGAACATCTCGACGGCCAGCACGCCGACATAGTCGAAAGCTTTGGCGATTCGCGTTGCGATCTGGCGTGCCTCGCGCGCCAGCGCCGGCGTGACGTTCGCAGGCACCCGCGAGGTTTTCAGAATGTGGTCGCGGTGCTCGTTCTCCGTCACCTCGAAGCATTCGACCTTGCCGTCGCGGCTGCGCGCCGCAACAACGGACACTTCGCGCTCAAAATCGATGAAACCTTCGACGATGCAAGGTGCGTTATGCAAGGACCGCCAGGCAAAACTGGGGTCGCCGCCTTTCGCGATCTTGGCCTGGCCTTTTCCGTCATAACCAAGCTGGCGGGTCTTGAGCACGGCCGGCAGACCGGTGATGCCGATGCCGTCGGACAGCTGGGTTGCGCTGTGGACCGGGCCATAAGGCGCGGTCGCGATCTTCAGCGCGCTGATGAAATTCTTCTCGACCAAGCGGTCCTGCGTCGTTTCCAGCACCTTCGGGTCCGGCAGCACCGGCCTGCGCCTAGCGAGAAAGGCCGCGGTCTTGGCCGGCACGTTCTCGAATTCGTAGGTGACGACATCGACGCCGCCGGCGAACCGGCCGAGCGCGCCCTCGTCGTCATATTTGGCGCAGGTGCCGGCATGCACCACGTCAAACGCACAGGAATCTTTTTCGGGCGAATAGACGTGGCAGCGCAGCCCCAGCGGAGCCGCTGCAAGTGCGAGCATGCGGGCGAGTTGGCCGCCGCCGAGTATGCCGATGGTCGCGCCGGGCTTCAGCACAACAAACTCCGCTCATTCCCGCGTAAGCGGGAATCCAGGGCCCAACGTAAGGCCTGAGATGGTCGCCCTGGGTCCCCGCTTTCGCGGGGACGAACGGAAGAAGGACGGTTCATCATGCTCAGTCTTTAGGCCGCTTGCCGACGGCCTTGGTCTGGCGCGCGCGCCAGGCGTCGAGCCGCTTGGCAAGCCTGCCGTCCGAAAGCGCCAGCACGGAGGCCGCCAGCAAAGCCGCATTGATTGCACCGGCTTTGCCGATGGCGAGCGTGCCGACGGGAATGCCGCCCGGCATCTGCATGATCGAGAGCAGCGAATCCTTTCCCGCGAGCGCGTGCGTCTTGATGGGAACGCCGAAGACCGGAAGCGGCGTCAGCGATGCGGTCATGCCGGGCAGGTGAGCGGCGCCGCCGGCCCCGGCGATGACCACCTTGAAGCCGTTTTTGCGGGCGCTGCCGGCGAATTCGAACAGCCGTTTCGGGGTGCGATGGGCGGAGACGATCCGCGCGACGTGGCCGATTTTCAGGGCATCGAGCGTCTTGGCGGCGTGCTTCATCGTGGCCCAGTCCGACTGGCTGCCCATGATGATCGCCACAGGTTTTGACGCCATTGCGCTCCCCGAATCCGCCAAAGCCCGCGGAAGGAAGCGGGGGATTATAGGTCGAGACCCCCTACTGGCAAGGCGAAAGGGGTATTCTTGGCCGGACAGTTAAGATTCGCGAGAGCAGAGATCATGGGCCTTCCGCAACCACGTGTGGACGACGAGTTTCCATCGATGACCGCGGTGCTGGCCGAGAACGAGCGCCTGAAGCGCGAGCTGGCCGTCGCGCGCGCGCGAGTCGGCGAGCTTGAGGCGCGTGCGGACATCGATCCGCTGCTCGACATTCTCAACCGGCGCGGCTTCGAGCGCGAGCTCAAGCGGGCGCTCTCTCATGTCAAACGCTACGGAACGCAGGCCGCCTTGATGTTCGTCGATCTCGACGGCTTCAAGGGGATCAACGATCGCTATGGCCATGGCGCCGGCGACTTGCTGCTCAAGGCGGTCGCCCGCGAGTTGATCGGCAGCGTTCGTGCATCCGACATCGTCGGCCGTATCGGCGGCGACGAATTCGGCGTTCTGATCTGGCGCCTTGAAGGGCCGCAGGCGACTAAGAAAGCGCGTGAACTGGAAGCGAAGATCGCCAGCGTCGGGATTCCGCACGGTAAGACCCGCATCGAGGTCGCTGCCAGCATCGGGGTTGCTCCTCTGGTCGAGGATGCAAACGCGGCCGACATCATCGCCGCCGCCGATCAGGCGATGTACGCACGCAAGGACGCGAGACGGGGATTGCCGGCGGCCGTCAGCTGGGGCGAGTGAGCAGCCGCAGGTATTCGGCTACGCGACTACGCAATAATGTCGGGGGTTAGCTGATCCTCGATGCGGCGGATCTTGTCGCGCAGCACAAGTTTGCGTTTCTTGAGCCGCTGCACCTGGATCAGGTCGGAACCCGGCGAAATCACCAAGGCTTCGATCGCCGCATCGAGATCGCGGTGTTCCTGTAGCAGGCGCGCCAGCTGCTCCCGCAACGCGCGTTCTTCCTCTTTGGTCATCGCCACCGCTGATGCTTGCGCTTGGTTGCCGCTTGGCCGCTCCATGCCGGCGGAAGCCCGACAATTATTGCGTTTTCCACAGACGCGTTCAAGGTTTCGAAAAATCGGAGACAATCAAAGGCTTTGCGCCGGTTTGCCGCGGGAGGACGGCAGGTGTACCGTCGCTCTTGTGGCGAGTCTGCGGTACACTTACATCGTAGGGAGCCACTGATTGAGGAGACATACTGCATGTCGATGCAATCGCACCTTGCGGAATTAGAGAAACGACATCAGGCGCTCGAGGACGAAATCAACGAATGCCTGACTCATCCCGCGGTCGATGACTTGAAAATAGTGGAACTCAAACGGCGAAAATTGCAGGTAAAGGACGAGATCGAGCGGTTGCGCATTAACGGAAGCGCCCGCGTTCACTGACCGGATCGATCTCCGGCTCAAGTTTGGTCTAGCCGGCTCAAGCCGAACTCGGGCACGCGCCCGAGTTCGGCTTTGTCTTTCCGGTGTCTTTGCCTTTGTGCGGGGCGGAGTATAGTCGGCGCAACAAAAAACGAGTGCCGGCACGGGGAGAGAACGCCAATGTCCCGGTCTGTGTCACGCTTTGTGGCCGCCGTCATGGGTGCGGCCACCGCCACCCTGATCGCGTGCGGGGTGGCCGTCGCAGCCGATTATCCCGCCCGCACGGTGACCCTGGTCGTGCCTTATCCGCCGGGCGGCGGTGTCGATGCCATGGCGCGTGTGGTGGCGGCGAAACTGTCGGATGCGCTGAAGCAGCAATTCATCGTCGACAACCGCGCGGGCGCCGGCGGCACCATCGGCACGCGCGTCGTCGCGCAGGCCGCGCCTGACGGCTACACGTTGTTGCTGGGACATACCGGCACGATCTCGATCAATCCGAGCCTTTACGCGCATGCCGGCTACGACCCGCGCAAGGATTTCGCGCCGATCGGGCTGGTCGCCTCGATGCCGGTCGCCTTGCTCGCGCATCCGTCCTTTCCGGCCAAATCGATCGCCGAATTCATCGCGATGGCCAAAAAAGATCCGGGCAAGCTCAACCTCGGCACCTCGGCGGTCGGCACCGGCGGCTACATGTGCGCGGAGCTGTTCAAGTCCGAAGCCGGCATCAATGTCGCCATCATTCCCTACAAGGGCAGCGCGCCGGTGATGAACGATTTGCTCGGGGGGCACGTGCCGATCGCATTCAGCGTGCTGCCGCCGGCGCTCGGCAACATCCAGGGTGGCAAGCTGCGCGCCATCGCGGTGACCAGCATGAAACGGTTTTCGCTGCTGCCGGACGTTCCGACATTCGATGAGTCGGGGCTGCCCGGATTCGACGCGGTGCTGCATTACGGCCTGCTGGCGCCGGCCGGCACGCCGAAAGAGATCGTCGATCGCCTCGGCGTGGAGCTGCGTAAGCTGGTCGACCTGCCCGAGGTGCAGAAGCAGATCCACAACGAGGGCGGCGATCCGCTCACCTCCACGCCGGCGGAATATGCCGCCGATATCGACAGGGAAGAAAAGAAGTGGAGCGGGCTGGTGAAAAAGCTTGGATTGAAAGTTGAGTAACGTGTTTGACCAACCATCCGCTCATTCCCGCGAAAGCGGGAATCCAGGGCGACAATGTAGGGCCTTGCGGTCTACTGCCCTGGACCCCCGCTTTCGCGGGGGTGAGCGGGCATGTGGGATGCGCTTGCTGCTAGTCGCCGCACTCACCTGCGTCGCGCTGACGGGCGCGCTTAGTCTCGCGAGCGCCGACGACTATCCCACCCGTCCGGTCACATTGATCGTTCCGTTTCCGCCCGGCGGCAGCACCACGGTGATGGCGCGCAATGTCGCGGACAAGATGTCGGCCGCGCTCGGGCAGCAGATCGTGGTGGACAATCGCGGCGGCGCGGGCGGCACGCTCGGCACGCGCTCCGTCGCCAAAGCCGCTCCCGATGGCTACACAATTTTGCTGAGCTACACCGCCACGATGGCGATCGCACCCGCGATGAACGCCAATGCCGGTTACGATCCGCGCAAGGATTTAGCACCGATCGGCATGATCGGGTTCGCGCCGAGCGTCCTTGTGGTGCATCCGTCGCTGCCGGTGCATTCGATCGCCGAGCTGGTCAGCCGCGCCAAGGCGGCGACTTCACCGATGCAATATGGATCGCCGGGTGTTGGCACGGTCAATCATCTTGCCTTCGAATACCTTGCGGCCGAAACCGGCATCAAGCTTCAGCACGTGCCTTACAAGGGCAACGGCCCGGCCATCAGCGATCTGCTCGGCGGACATATTCAGATGATGTTCCTGCCGATCCCGGTTGCGCTCGGCAACATCAAGGCCGGGACCCTGCGCGCGCTTGCCATTAGCAGTGCCAAGCGGACGAGCCTGCTTCCGGATCTCCCGACCGTCGCCGAAAGCGGCGTGCCGGGTTTCGAGGTCGCGCTGCGCTATGGGTTGGCGGCGCCGGCCGGCACGCCGCCGGCGATCATCGCGCGCCTGAACAAGGAGCTGAATGCCGCGCTTGCGGCCGAGGATGTGAAGACCAGGCTTGCCACCGAAGGCGCGGAAGCGCTGCCTGGAACGCCCGAGGCCTATGCAGCCGACATCGCGGCGGAAGAAACGAAATATGGCGGGCTGGTAAAAAAGCTCGGTTTGAAGGTAGAATAGCGCAATGCCGCTCTGCAGCCATATTGTGCTGTTCGAGTCGGGTTCCACACGGGACGCAAGCCGGAAGATCGGGGACGCCATGAAAAACCGCACATCATCGCGTGCGTTCACTCTTGCCGCTATTGCCTTTGCGGCTGGTTTCGTTGCGTCCGCCGCGCATGCTTTCACGGTGCATGACTCGAATGGTCAAGTCGGCGGGCAGGGCTACCTTGAGCTCGACAAGCCGGCGGCTGCCCCGGATCGTATGGCGCCAGTGTCCCGCTTCGGCAATGAGAACGGCCAGACCACCATCAAGCAGGGCAACGGCACGTTCCAGTTCGGCGGTCAGCGCTCGTTCGATCAGCGCTACAACACCGACAACATCTTCAATCCCTACGCGCGCGACGGGCGCTGATCCTCAGCGCTTGCGGCTGAGGAACGTTGTGAGTGCCCGCTGAGCCTCGGGCGAGGCGAGGCGCGCCTTGAAGGCTTCGGCTTCTTCATCGATCCGTGCAACGATCTCGTCGACCGAGCCGCGCATCAGGCGGCGCGCGGCCGTCACGCTTTCCGGCGGCAGCGCGGCGACATCGCGCGCGACGTTGAGCGCATGCGCATCGAGCTCGGCTGCCGGTACGACAGTGTTGACGATGCCCGCGCCCATTGCTTCTTCGGCGGTGAGCGGCTTGCCCATCACCAGCAGCGAGAAGGCGCGGGCGTGACCCATCAGCCGCGGGGCGATGAGGCTCGATCCGGCTTCGGGCAGGAGCCCGAGCGAGACGAAGGGCGTCATCAGCACGGCGTTGTCGGCCGCGATCACCTGATCGCAATGCAGCAGCATGGTGGTGCCCACGCCGACCGCGGCGCCGCTCACGGCTGCGACCATCGGCTTCTGGCAGCGGGCCAGCGCATGCAGGAAACGGATGATCGGCGCGCCGAGCCCGCCGCTGCGCGCCATGGTGACGAAATCGTTGAGGTCATTGCCCGCGCAGAACACCTCGGGCGCGCCGGCAATGAGGACGCAACGCACGCCGTCGGTAGAACCGGCTTCCTCGATCGCCGCTGCCATCGCTTCATACATTGCGAGCGTCAGCGCGTTCTTCTTCTCGGGGCGATTCATCCGGATCTTGCGGACCGGCCCTTCGTTGCTGATCACGACGTCTGGCATTCGTGTTCCATCGCAGGAATCGGGTGGCGAGTTAAAGGCGCTGTTGCCAAATCATGCCCATCACCGATGGAGCATAGACGTGGCAAGAAGCTATTACAGCACGATCTTCGAACAGACAGCCGACGAGGTCTGGACCGCCATCCGCGATTTCAACAACTACCCGCTGTGGGTCGATGGCGCCGGCGAAAGCGAGATCGAAGCCGGCAAGTCAGGCGATTCTGTGGGGGCCGTGCGCGATGTCCTCTACAATGGCGTGCGCAGGCGGCAGAAATTGCTGGCGCTGTCCGATACCGAGCGCTCGCAGACCTATCGGTTTGTCAGCGAACCGCCGCTGCACACCCGCAGTTTCCAGGCCACGTTGCGCGTCACGCCGGTCGTCGATGGCGGCCGCGCCTTCGTGGAATGGTGGGCGACGTTCGATTGCGACGCCGAGCGTCACGATGAGCGCACGGCATTTTTCCGCGATGCCTTTGCCGGGTGGCTCGAATCGTTGCGGCGGCACCTGGGCCGAAGCGCACAGGCCGCGTGATCCCAAACCGCTCGTCCCCGCGCACCAACATCGGGTTTACCCGATGTTGGCATATACGTGCGCAAGCCGGCTAAAGCCGACTTGCGACGGGGACCCAGGGCAAATATCTCAGGCCTTGCGTTGGGCCCTGGATTCCCGCTTGCGCGAGAATGAGCGGAACTACCTCACACCGCCTTGGCCATCTCGCGCAGCTTGAATTTCTGGATCTTGCCGGTGCTGGTCTTCGGGATCTCGGCGAACACCACGTAGCGCGGGCACTTGTATGAGGCGAGGTGCTTGCGGCACCACTGAACCAGCTCGTCCGTGGTGGCCTTGGTGCCGGGCTTGAGCTCGATGAAGGCGCACGGCGTCTCGCCCCATCTATCGTCGGGCTTTGCCACCACCGCGGCGGCCGCGACCGCCGGATGCTTGTACAGCGTGTCTTCCACCTCGATCGAGGAGATGTTCTCGCCGCCCGAAATGATGATGTCCTTCGAGCGATCCTTGAGCTGGATATAGCCGTCGGGATGCATCACGCCGAGATCGCCGGTGTGAAACCAGCCGCCGGCAAAAGACCTCTCCGTCGATGACTTGTTCTTGAGATAGCCCTTCATCACGACGTTGCCGCGCATCATCACTTCGCCCAGGGTTTCGCCGTCGCGCGCAACCGGGTTCATGGTGTCGGGGTCAAGCACGCCGAGGCCCTCGAGCGCGCCGTAGCGCACGCCCTGGCGCGCCTTCTTCATCGCCTGCTCGGCGGGCCCAAGCGCGTTCCATGCGTTGTGCCAGTCATTGACGACGGCCGGGCCGTAGCACTCGGTGAGGCCGTAGAGATGGGTCACGTTGAAGCCCGCCTCCTTCATCGCCGCCAGCACGGCTTCCGGCGGCGGCGCCGCGGCCGTGAAGAATTCGACCACGTGGGGCAAAGGCTTCTTCTCGTTCGCCGGCGCATTGAGCAAAGTCGCCATCACGATCGGGGCGCCGCACAGATGCGTCACCTTGTGGTTTGCGATCGCGTCGTACATCGCCGGCGCCCGCACGGCGCGCAGGCACACATGCGTGCCGGCGACGACGGAAATCGACCAGGGAAAGCACCAGCCATTGCAGTGAAACATCGGCAGCGTCCACAGATAGACCGGGTGCTTGCCCATCGAACAGGTGACGACGTTGCCGGTCGCGAGCAGGTGCGCACCGCGGTGATGATAGACCACGCCCTTCGGGTCGCCGGTCGTGCCCGATGTATAATTGAGCGTGATCGCGTCCCATTCGTCGTCCGGCATCTTCCAGGGATCGTCGGACGCGCCCTGCGCGAGGAAGTCCTCGTATTCTATTGTGCCGATCCGTTCGCCCGCGCCCGTGTATTCCCGGTCGTCATAATCGATGACCAGCGGCTTCACCTTGGCGTGCGCGAGGGCGTCTTTCATCACCCCGGAAAACTCGCGGTCGACGATCACCACCTTGGCGTCGGCGTGATCGAGCGAGAAGGCGATGATCGCGGCATCGAGCCGCGTGTTCAGCGTGTTGAGCACGGCCTGGCACATCGGCACGCCGTAGTGGCACTCGAGCATCGCCGGCGTGTTGGCGAGCAGCACCGAGACGGTGTCGCCGCGCTTGATGCCGCGCCTGGCCAGCGCCGAAGCGAGCTTGCGCGCGCGCGTGTAGAACTCGCGATAGCTGCGCCGCACCGGGCCGTGGATGATGGCCGTGTGGTTGGGAAAGACGGCCGCCGCGCGCTCCAGAAAACCGAGGGGCGTCAGCGGCTGATAGTTGGCCGGATTGCGGTCGAGATCGATGTCGTATGGCGTCTTCGCCATGACGTCCCCCTTGGGAGGACGTTAGCCAAGACAAGGCCCGACAAGCAATGTGACCTTTCAAGCGGCACGACTACGCCGCCTCCACATAAACCGTTCACCCCCGCGAAAGCGGGGGTCCAGGGCTACACGACGGTGCCCGTTGCCCTGGATTCCCGCTTTCGCGGGAATGAGCGGAGTGTGTTGCAACGTCAGCCTTTCGCCCAATGCCTGGCGAAATCGGGCAGCGTGCGGAAGGCGACGTGCATGTTGTCGTCGAACGAGCCGGTCCGGCAGCCGTGCCGCCCCCACGCCTTGGCCAGCGCGCTGCGGCTGAACATGGAAATGTGCCCGTTGCGGGGGCCGACATACCACCAGCCCATCCCGAGCTGGTCGAAGTCCGCGGGCTGCAGCATCGTGGAAAACAGCACCAGCCCGGGCTCGTCCAGATGCGCCACGATGTCGCCGATCCCGGCAACCGGGTCCGGCATGTGCTCGAGCGTCTCGAAGCAGGTGATGAAGTCGAATTTGCCCGGCGGCGGGCTGGCGAAGTCCGGGACAAACGGATCGTAGGTCACGGCGACCGGAAACCCTGCCGCGCGCAAATGCGAGCAAAAGGCGTCGTTGCCGCCGCCATAGTCGAGCACGCGCCGCTCGCTTTTGTGCGCACCGAACAGCGCCAGCACGGCCGTCGCATTATTGCGTGGCCGGGCCTCGGCATATTCCGGATCGACCGCCGCATAACCGTCATTATAGATGTGCGTCCTGAAGTCGGCCTGGCTCCAGCGGTCGAAGGCGTCGGTGAACAGAAAACCGCAGGCGCGGCAACGCCGGTAGCGCACCAGCGTGCCGGAGGGCGGCAGTTTCACGCCGCCCTCGATCTCGCAATTTCTGTTGAAGTCGACGGTCCCGTAAAGCGGTGAGGGCTCGCCGCAGATCTTGCAGGGAATGAGCGCCGCCGAAACCGGCGTCAGAATCATCATGCGGCAATTGTTCGGCGGGAGGGCGGCCAGTCAAGCGGCTCACCGCTGTCATTCCGGATCCGGCTTTTTCGGCCGTTGCCGCTCAACGCGCAACAAATGTCTTTGCGGTCCCTATTGGGGGCAAAGCGGGCATGCACTTTTGCGCTGCGTATGTCCGCGCGATCATTTTGCCGGAGGAGCAACGGTCGCGGATTGATTGCTGCGTTTCAATGCGTCAGCAACGAACCCGGAAGTCTTCATGTCTTCGACGAATGCGCTGAGATATTTGGCACCAGCGGTGCGACCCTTGGGAGCGCCCATGGCCTGACGAATTTCCATGAACTTGTCCTGCATCACCATCACCTCAGGGTGGGTTTTCGCGTAGGCTTCCAATGCTTGCCTGACCCCTGCAGCGGCCTCCAGCTTTTGCGTCACGAAGGCTTCAATCAAAGCACGGCCACCGCCGCCTTCGGCGCGAACGAGGGTGGCGTCCTTGAGCGTGCGCGTCAGGTAAAGGTCGTAGGCCGCGCCCCTGCCAACAGCGATGCGGACGCCCGGACGATCAACGTCTGTCACCGTCTTCAATGGTGAATTCATCGGGACCATGTAAGTCCCCTCGATGATGACGTATGGCGCTGTGAACTCAATCTCAGCGGCGCGCACCGGCTCGATGGCGATGAAGGCGACATCCCATGCGCCGGTCTTGGCGCCATCAAACACCTTTCCCGCACTCTCAAAAATAACCATCTCGAGCGGCACACCAAGTCGCTTCGCCAGTTCGCGAGCAAGATCAGGCGTAATGCCTTTGGGCTCGGACGATGCAGGGTCCTTTTGGGCTAAAACGCCATTTCCCAAGTTGATGGCAGCGCGAAGTTTCCCGGTTGGCGCCAGATCTTTAAGAGCGTCAGGTGAAGCGTCTTGAGCCACGGCCGATCCAACGGAGGCAAGAAGAGCGACGGCGATCGAAAATAGGTGCATGGCGGATGTCCTGACTGCAACCCGATAGGAATTGATGCTAAAATGAAGGCCGCTCTTGAACGGCCTTCACGCTTCGAGTTCCGTTCGTTTTCTGGCGGTAACTATTTCAGTTGGTCCGCAACTTTGTCGATTCCGGCTTGCGAGCATGGCTCGTCACAGCCCGGGCAGCCGGACACGCCCAAGCCCCCAATCGTATCGTCGCCCACTTTGATAGGCAGGCCGCCTTTGTCGGCGATCACGTTGGTGAGATGGATCAACGGCAAGTTTGGATTGTCCTTAAGGCGCTGCTCCATTGTTCCGGATGGCGCCCGGAAACTTCGCGCGGTCCAGGCCTTCCGAAAGGAGTTCTCGAAAGTATGCATACCGGCGCCGTCACCCCGAATTTGGACAATCACTTCTCCCGCGCGACCGACGACTGTCGCAGACACGTTGTGGCCTTGTGCTTTACAGGTGCTGATGGCGGCTTGTGCCATGGTGACAGCGAGGTCGGCAGTCAGGTCTTTGCGTGTGACCAACTGAGCGTCGGCCGACGACACAAGAAAACCTAACGTCAGAGTTGTAGCGCAGATATGTTTCAGCATTATTCTCTCCCGAGTTAAGCGACATTGGCGTAAACTTTTCTTTTCATTATTGCAGCTTCGCCGCACGTACCCAAGCCGCTGCGTACGGTGTCGCCCATAAAAATAAAATTTGGCACGATCGCGCGATCACGGAATAAGGCAAGACCCTCGGCTTGATTACAAATATTGGAGCCCTTGCGCGGACGCGGCGTCGAAAATGCCTGTGTTCGTCGAGATGTCGGTTATTGGCACTTAGCGGACATCGGCTAGTGCACTGCACATGTCCGCTTTTGGGGGTAAAGCGGACAAGACTGTTCGAAGGGATCCGCTTTTGCGGTCGCTATTGGGTGTAAAGCGGACATGCCCTTTTGCACCGCATATGTCCGCTCATGACCCAAAGCGGACATTCAACCCCAGAGACATCAAACCAAAATCCGTGTAACGTTCTTGCACGGTCAAGCGCGTTGCTTTCCTGAGGGTTGCCCAGAAAACGGCAACGTACCGAAGTCGCCGCTTCTAACAATTGGCAGCCTGGTACCCTCGGTAGGCACAAAATCGCGATCTCAAAACAATCCTGGTTTTCCGGAGGCCGCCCGGCATTTTTCGGGGCCTCCGATAGAAAGGCTTCATGAAGCGACGCGAGTTTATCACGTTTCGCGGAGGCGCGGTTGCTGCCGGGCCACTTGCTGCGCACGCGCAGAAGTCTTTGCCCCGAATTGGGTGGCTTGTGTACGGCGGAACGACATTGGGTCCAATCGATCAGTCGTTGAAGGACGCACTCGCGCAGGCCGGGCTCGTTGATGGCCGCAACATTGAAATCGTCTTCGGCTCTGGCAATGGAAAAACGGATCAACTTGCGCGATTAGCCTTAGAACTTGTCGCGCAAAAACCCAACCTT
>Ga0164301_10000340_pt1 | contig 13353 bp, 15 predicted proteins | sample Whisoiple_231_MG_FD_109711 | JGI IMG/M metagenome (GOLD analysis project Ga0164301, IMG submission 109711) | Unamended control soil microbial communities from upstate New York, USA - Whitman soil sample_231_MG | ecosystem: Environmental > Terrestrial > Soil > Agricultural land ... | reverse complement strand
CGGCAGCGCTCGAACAGGTACTCGACCGGCTGCAGCGGCAGGTTCGGGATCGTGACCACGTAGTCGGGCCCGACGAAGAGGTCGAGCTCGCCGGTGCCGAGGCGGCCGGCGGCGGGGTCGAAGACCGGCAGGTGGAGAACGATGAACAGGTAGTCGTCGTAGACGTCGATCTTCGGCCGCTGGTTGCGAGAGAGGACGTCCTCGAGGTCGAGGGCGTGGAAGTCGAAGTGCTCCTCCAGCCAAGTTCGCTCCAGCGACCCGGGCCACTCGATGTTGACCCAGCGCAGCCCGTTCGACTCGATCTGCTCGACGTTCGGCTGCTGCCGCTCAGGCGCGGCAGGCTGAGAGACGAGCTCGCCGCGCCGGCCACGCCGCCGCAGCCGTGGTTTCGGAAGGTTCGGCATCGCTCAGTCCGATCGTCTCTTGGTGCAGCGGGCTCATCGTGCCGGGTAGGTTAGCCGCCTGGCACGCAGCAGAAGGCCGGGAGGGTGCCTGGTAAGGTTCTTCCCACATAAGCGCCACATCTAGAGGGGTGGAGGGACTGGCCCAGTGAAGCCCCGGCAACCATCTTGAACCGCAAGGTCAAGACAGGTGCCAAATCCAGCAGGTCTGTTTTCGACAGAGGCCTGGAAGATGTGGGGGATGTCCGATCGGACCTCGCCCCACAAATGGCGAGGTTTTTGCGTTAGAAGCGAAAAGAGGATCGGATGTCTGTAGAGAGCTTGAAGTGCAAGGAGTGCGGGACGAAGTACGAGCTGGACGCCAGCTACGTCTGCGAACACTGCTTCGGCCCGCTGGAGGTGGCCTACGACTTCGGTGGCCTCGACGCCGCCGAGGTGAAGCGGCGGATCCAGGCCGGATCGCAGGGGATCTGGCGCTATCGCGACTTCCTCCCCTTCAAGGGGCGGGCGAGCGATCCGCTGGAGCCGGGCCTGACGCCGCTGTTGAAGGCCGACCGCCTCGCCGAGCGGCTTGGGGTCGACGCCGAGATCTGGATCAAGAACGACGCCGCCAACCCGACCCACTCCTTCAAGGACCGGGTCGTCGCCGTCGCCGTCGCCAAAGCGAAGGAGCTCGGCTTCGAGACCGTTGCCTGCGCCTCGACCGGCAACCTCGCCAACGCCGTCGCCGCCCACGCCGCTGCGGCCGGCCTCGACTCCTACGTCTTCGTTCCCGCCAACCTCGAGGAGCAGAAGCTGCTCGCGACCGGCGTCTACGGGACCAACCTGGTCGGCGTCAACGGCAACTACGACGACGTCAACCGACTCTGCACCCAGCTCGCCGAAACGCGCCCGTGGGCCTTCGTCAACGTCAACCTGCGCCCCTACTACGCCGAGGGCTCGAAGACGCTCGCCTACGAGACCGTCGAGCAGCTCGGTTGGGAACTGCCCGACCGGGTGGTGAGTCCGATCGCCTCCGGCTCGCTCTTCACCAAGCTCGGCCGCGGCTTCCAGGAGTGGCTCGACCTCGGGCTCGTCACCGGCGAGCAGCCGACCTTCAACGGCGCCCAGGCCGAGGGCTGCAGCCCCGTCGCCACCGCCTTCGCCGAAGGCTGGGAAGTCTGCAAGCCGCAGCGGCCGGAGACGATCGCCAAAAGCCTCGCGATCGGCGATCCGGCCGACGGCCCCTACGCGGTCGAGCACGCCCGCCGCACCGGCGGCGGCGTCGACTCGGTCACCGACCAGGAGATCCGCGAAGGGATCAAGCTGCTGGCCGAGACGACCGGGATCTTCACCGAGACCGCCGGCGGGGTCACCGTCGGTGTGCTGCGCAAGCTGGCCGAACGGGGCGAGATCGCGAGCGGCGAGCGGGTCGTCGTCTACATCACCGGCGAGGGCCTGAAGACGCTCGACGCGACGCGCGATACGTTCCAGATGCATGAGATCGACCCAGACCTCGAGAGCTTCGAGGCCGAGTTCCGCCAGGAGGTAACCGCCTAGATGTCAGTCACCGTGAAGATCCCGACCCAGCTGCGCGCCGCCACCGGCGGACAGTCCGAGCTGGAGGTGGAGGGCGGCACCGTCGGCGAGGTGCTCGACGCCGTCTTCGACTCCCACGAAGGCCTGAAGGACCGCATCACCCAGGACGGCGACCTGCGCCGCTTCGTCAACGTCTACGTCTCCGGCGAGGACATCCGCTTCCAGCAGGGTCTGGAGACCTCAATCAACGACGGCGACGAAGTGACGATCCTGCCGGCGGTCGCAGGCGGTTGCTGAAACCGCCGGTAGTCATCCTCTGCGGCGGCCGCGGGACGCGGCTGCGCGAGCGGACCGAGTCGGTGCCGAAGGCGCTGGTCGAGATCGGCGGCCGGCCGATCCTCTGGCATGTGATCCAGATCTACGCCGCGCAGGGATTCGACCGCTTTCTGCTCGCCACCGGATACATGGGGGAGGCGGTCCAGGAGTTCGCGACGGCCGAGCGCTGGCCGCAGGGTGTAGAGGTCGAGTGCGTCGACACCGGCCTTGACACGCCGACCGGGGGACGGGTGGCGGCGCTGGCCGATCGGCTCTCCGGCGAGCGTTTCTGCGTTACCTACGCCGATGGCGTCGCCGACGTCGACCTTGGCGCCCTGCTCGACTTCCACGGGGAGGGCGGCTCCATGGCCACCGTCACGGTCGTCCAGCCCGACCTTCAATGGGGCGTCGCCGAGCTATCGGGTGACGAGGTGACCGGCTTCGTCGAGAAGCCGCGTAGCGAGCACTGGATCAACGGCGGGTTCCTCTGCTTCGAGCCGGGCGTCTTCGACTACCTGGCTTCCGACAGCGTGCTCGAGCGCGAGCCGCTCTCGCAGCTGGCCGCCAACGGGCAGCTGCGCGCTTTCCGGCACGAGGGCTTCTGGGACTGCATGGACACCTACAAGGACGCCGTCGTCCTCAACGACTTCTGGGCCGCCGGCCGGGCGCCTTGGCGGATCTGGGACGCGGCGCAGGTAGAGGCGTCGTGAAGCGGGCGCTTGTCACCGGCGGCCACGGCTTCGTCGCTTCCAACCTCGCCCGGGCGCTGCTGGAACGAGGCGACGCGGTCAGCGTCCTCGACCTGGCGCCGCCGCCGCGCTCGGGCCTCGTCCTGCAGGGAATCGACGCCGAGGTCGAGCTGCTGCAGACCGACCTGCGGGACGCGGAGGCCGTCGAGGCAGCGATCTCAGCCGGCGAGTTCGACGTCGTCTTTCACCTCGCCGCCCAAACCCTGGTCGGCCCGGCGATGGCCGACCCGACCCAGACCTTCGAAGTCAACGTGCGGGGCACCTGGTCGCTGCTCGAGGCCTGCCGCCGCGCCGACGTGCCGGCGGTGATCGTCGCCTCCTCCGACAAGGCCTACGGCCCCAGCGACGAGCTGCCCTACCGCGAGGAGATGCGCCTGCAGCCGGCTTCGCCCTACGAGGCGAGCAAGGCCGCGGCGGACGCGATCGCCCTCAGCTATCGACCCGCCTACGGTCTGCCCGTCGCGGTGACCCGCTTCGCCAACATCTACGGCGGCGGCGACCCGAACTTCTCGCGATTGATCCCGGAGGCCATCGCCGCTGTCCTCGACGGCCGCCGGCCTCAGATCCGCTCCGACGGCAGCCCTGAACGCGACTTTCTCTACGTCAGTGACGCCGTCTCCGCTTATCTCGCGGTCGAGTCCGCGGTCGGCGCCGGCGGACCCGGTGCGGGGGAGGCGTTCAACGCCGGCGGCGAGACGCCGCACTCGGTCCGCGAGGTGCTGGAGACGATCGTCGCCGTCTCCGGCTCCGAACTCGCCCCCGAATACCTCGGCACCGGCAACCCCGAGGGCGAGATCGACCGCCAGTTCGTCGATTCGACCAAGTTGCGCAAGACGACCGGCTGGCGCCCCGAGGTGGCACTCCGCGACGGCCTGATCCGCACCCTCGACTGGTATCGGGACCATGCGGAGCTGCGGCCTGTTTCGGTCTGAGTAAGAGTAATACCTGTAATACTCTTACTCTCATGAAGATCACCACCAAAGGTCAGGTGACGATCCCCAAGGAGATCCGCGACGAGTTCGGCCTGTTCCCCGGTACGGATGTGGAATTCGTCTCGCTCGATGGGGAAATCCGAGTCCGCAAGGCGGTGCTCGGGCCGAAGCGAGGAGAGGAGATCGTCACCCACCTTCGCAAAGCCGGCCGCAATTTCGGAATGACCACGGACGAAATCATGAAGCTCACCCGGGGAGAGGATTGGGGCACCGGGCACTTAGAGGAGGGTGACGGCGACCCTCGTTGACTCCAATGTCCTGATCGACGTTCTCGTCGGCGATCCACTCTGGAGCGACTGGTCGGACCGGGCACTTGTCGATGCCCTGGAGGGCGGCGTGGTCTTCGTCAACCAGGTTGTCTACTCGGAGGTCTCGATCGGATTTCCGACCATCGAGGAATGCGACTGGGCGCTGGACGTGCAAGGCATCGAGCGAATTCCCCTGCCCTGGCCCGCGTCTTTTCTTGCCGGACGCGCTTTCGTGGACTATCGACGCCACGGCGGCCAGAAGCGGTCACCTCTACCCGACTTTTTCATCGGCGCTCATGCGGCCGTCGAAGGTTTGCGGTTGCTGACCCGCGATCCCTCTCGTTACCGGACGTACTTCCCAACCGTTGAGCTCATCACCCCGAAGTGACCGTGGCACCTGGGTAGGCTGAACCCATGTGCGGGCGATTCACGGTCACCACCAAAGACACGAAGAAGGTCGCCGACCGCTTCGAGGTCGAGCTGGAAAAAGCCCTGGAACGAAAAGCGGGGGCCGCAGCTAAAGAGAGCGCCAAGGACGGGGGAGAGGCGAAAGACAAATCCCCGCCCGGTTTCGGCCGCTTCAACGTGGCGCCGACCCAGGAGGTCCTGGTCGTGCGCGCCTCGCCGGAGCCGGAGGAGGCGGAGCAGGGAGAGCGCGAGGCGCGGCTGATGCGCTGGGGCCTGGTCCCGGTCTGGGCCAAGGACCTGAAGGTCGGCTACCGGATGATCAACGCGAAAAAAGAGAACCTGATGAAAAGCCGCGCCTACGGGCCGCTGGTCGGCAAGTTCCGCCACCGCTGCCTGATCGTCGCCGACGGCTTCTACGAGTGGATGAAGGCCGAGGATCCCAAGCAGCCGCGCCAGCCCTGGCACTTCCAGGTCGACGGCGGCGAGCCCTTCGCCTTCGCCGGGCTCTGCACCCGCAAGGAGTGGTCAGACCCCGAGGACCGCGGCTACGACGACGGCTACCTCTACACCTGCACGCTGGTGACGACGACGCCGAACAAGGTCGTCGCCCCGGTCCACGACCGGATGCCGGCGATCCTGCCCAGCCCCGAGGCCGAGGCCGCCTGGCTCAACCCCGAGCTGAGCGCCGAGGACGCGGTGGCGATGTGCGGGCCGCTGGACGCGAGCCGGATGTCCAGCGCCCCCGCGAACCCGAAGCTGAACAAAGTCGGCAAAGGCATGGCGGAAGGGCCGGAGCTGCTGGTCGCGCCGCAGACCACGCTCGACGCCTAGCTCAGCCTTCGTCGCCTTCTTCCGCTTCCTCTTCGACTTCTTCGCGTTCTTCTTCCTTCAGTTCTTCGGCTTCTTCGTCGATCGGCGGGGTGCGATCGGACAGCGCCGCCGCGGTGCGGACCGTCGCTTTGCCGGCGTTGGATTCCAGCTTGCAGCTGAATTTGGCTGCCGGGACGTCGGTCGAGCGCCAGATCGTGAAGAACGGCAGTTCGAGGTCTTTCTTCGGCTTGCCGGCGACGGAATATTCGATCCGCTCTTCGCCGACCTTGTAGGTGGGCCATTCGACCTTGACCCCGCGTTCGCTGGTGAAGCGTGGTGGCCGGTCGGGAAATTCGAGCACAGCGAGTTCGCTGCTCTTGGAGCTGAAGTCCATCAGCACCGTTTCCGGCACTTCCTGGTTGTAGATCCCGGCTTCCGAAGAGCGGGGGTAGGTGCCGCGGAGACCGCCGCTGCTCTGGGCGACTTCGGTGCCCTGTGGGGCTTTGACGGCGCAGATGATCTTGCTGTCCTTGATCGGTGCGCCGGCTGAAACGGTCAGTTTGGCGCTGGCGACGAAGAGCGAGTAGCCGCTGACGTTGGTGCCGGTGGCGCGGATCCGGGCGTCGCTGAGCTGCATCTCGCCGCTTCCGCCGGCGAGTGGGACGGGCTGGGATTCCGTCACCGGGCTGGCTTTCACCAGTTCCAGGTTGGCCGCTTCGCCCTCGCCCTTGCCGGTGCTCGCCAGGGCGGCGACAAGGCAGGCGACGAGCCCGACGGCGATCACGATCAGGGCGCCTCGCGGGGGGCGCCTGTCCTGCGCGGCGCTGCCTTGGGGGGCGTCGTTCACAGCGCCACGGTATTGGAATTCGTCACAGATTCGCGGCGCTGCGATACCTCGACCGCCTCCGCGGGTACGTTCCCCCCGTGGCAGGCAAAGTGACTCGTCTCAACATGGCCGAGGCGCGACCGCGGACGGTCGACGTCCACGGCCACCCGGTCAACTTCATCGAAGCTGGCTCCGGGCCGGTTCTGATGCTGATCCACGGGATGGCGGGCACCTGCGCCAACTGGGAGGCGGTGATCGAGCCGCTGGCGATCAATCACACGGTGATCGCCCCGGACTTCCCCGGCCACGGCGCCTCGGCGCCGGGCGGCGGCGATTACTCGCTCGGCAGCCTTGCCAGCGGCCTGCGCGACCTGATGCTGGCGCTGGGCCACGAGCGGGCGACCCTGGTCGGGCACTCGCTCGGCGGCGGCGTCGCGCTGCAGTTCACCTACCAGTTCCCGGAGATGGTCGAGCGGCTGGTTTTGGTCTCCAGCGGCGGCCTCGGCCCCGACGTCAGCCCGATCCTGCGGGCGGCGGCGCTGCCGGGGGCGGAGCTCTTCATCTCGGCGACGGCGGGTGTCGGCAGCCGGGTCGGCTCGGTGGTCGGCCGCGGCCTCGGCCTCGTCGGCCTGCGGCCGAACACGGACCTGGCCGAAGTCACCCGCGGCTACGCGACTCTCACCGACCCCGACCGCCGCAAGGCGTTCGTCGCCACCCTGCGCTCGGTCGTCGGCATGGAGGGGCAGCGCGTCGCCGCCCTCGACAAGCTCTACCTCGCCGAAACGCTGCCGCTGCTGATCGTCTGGGGCGACAAGGACCCGATCATCCCGGTCGACCACGCCCGCGAGACCCATGCCCAGCTCCCGAGCAGCCGCCTCGAGATCTTCGAGGACACCGGCCACGTCCCTCAGCTCGAGCGCCCCGGCCGCTTCATCGCCGTCCTCGAACGCTTCCTCGCCGAAACGGAGCCGGCCGAGTTCGACCGCGACGAGTGGCGAGCCCGCTTCAAGGCCGCTGACGGCTGAGCAGCAAAGAGACGCGCCCGACAGGATTCGAACCTGTGGCCTCTTCCTCCGGAGGGAAGCGCTCTATCCAGCTGAGCTACGGGCGCTCACTCGGCAGATTAACCCGTAACTGACGTAGGCTCGCCGCCGATGGATCTGGCGGTGACTTTTCTTGGAACCGGGGGCTCGGTGCCCTCGGCGCGGCGCTCTACGGCGAGCGTGCTGGTGACGCGTGGGGGAGAGCGGTTGCTGTTCGACTGCGGGGAAGGGACGCAGCGGCAGATGCAGCGCTCGCTGGGGCTGGTGCAGGCGGACGAGATCTACCTGACTCACTTCCATGCCGACCACGTGCTCGGGATCCCTGGGCTGCTGAAGACCTACGACCTGACCGATCGGCAGGTGCCGCTGAGGATCTACGGGCCGCCGGGGCTGACCGAGCTGTTCCAGGTCTTCTCGCCGCTGGTCGGGCGGCTGGGGTACGCCCTAGACCTAGTTCAGCTGGGGCCGGGCGACGCCGTCGAGCACGACGGCTACGAGGTTCGCCCTTTCGAAGCCTCGCATCGGAACACCCGCGCTAACGGCTACGCGCTGGTCGAGGCCGAGCGTCCCGGCCGCTTCGACCCCGCCGCCGCGGCTGCCGCCGGCGTGCCGGAAGGCCCCGCCTATGCAGCTCTGCAGCGCGGCGAGACCGTCGAGGGCGACGCCGGGCCGGTTGCGCCCGACCAGGTGATGGGCCCGAGCCGCCCCGGCCGCACGGTCGTCGTCACCGGCGACACCGCGCCCAGCCCGGCGACTGTCTCCGCCGCGGCGGACGCCGACCTGCTCGTCCACGACGCATCTTTCGCCGAGGAGGAGACCGTGCGGGCGGCCGAAACCGGCCATTCGACCCTTCCCCAGGCTGCCGGCGTCGCCGCCGAGGCTCACGTGAAGATGCTGGCGCTGGTCCACATCTCCTCCCGCTACCACGTCGGCAAGGTGATCGAGGAGGCGAAGGAGGTCTTCGAACCGACGATCGCCCCGCGCGACTTCGACCTCGTCGAGCTGCCTTTCGCCGAGCGCGGCGAGCCCCATCTCGTCCCGAACGGAGCCCGCGAAACGCGGGAAGCTCCTGCCGCCGGCGACTGACGGCGTCAACCGTCGCTGCTACATTGGCGGCGTCCTTTAACCAGGTCCCGCGAGGCCAGGAAGGAAGCAACCGAAGTGAACGAGAAGGTCGTGCTGGAGCACGACGATCTGAGGCGAACGCTGCGGCGGATCGCCCACGAGATCGCCGAGAAGAACCCCGATTCGGGACAACTCGCGGTCGTCGGCATTCACACCCGAGGGGCGGTGCTGGCCCGCCGCCTCCACGTCTTCCTCGGCGAGCTGACCGGGACCGAGCTGCCGATCGGCGACCTCGACATCTCCTTCTACCGCGACGACGTCGGGGCCAAGGCGCCCGCCTCGCAGCCGGTCGTCCACGCCTCCCACATCGACTTCGACCTCGCCGGCCGCACCGTCGTCCTCGTCGACGACGTCCTCTACACCGGACGCACCGTGCGCGCCGCGATCGAGGCGCTCTTCGACTACGGCCGGCCACAGCGGGTGCAGCTGGCGGTTCTCTGCGACCGCGGCCATCGCGAGCTGCCGATTCGCCCCGACTACGTCGGCAAAAATCTGCCGACGGCGCGCGAGGAGCGGGTCAACGTCCGCCTCGAAGAGGTCGACGGCACAGACGAGGTGACGATCTCCGAGCCCAGTCCAGTGGAGGTGAGCCGATGAAGCACCTGCTCTCGATCGAGCAGCTCTCGCGTGAGGAAATCGAGGCGATCCTCGACCGTGCCGAGAGCTTCGCGGAGGTCGGCCGCCGCGACATCAAAAAGGTCCCAACCCTGCGCGGCCGCACCGTCGTCTCGCTCTTCTACGAGTCGAGCACCCGCACCTCAAGCTCCTTCGACCTCGCCGCCAAGCGGCTCTCCGCTGACCTGGTCTCGGTCAAGGCCGCCGGCTCCTCGGTCGAGAAGGGGGAGTCGCTGAAGGACACGATCGCCACCCTCTCCGCCTACGACCCGGCGGCGATCGTGATCCGCCATCCCTATGCCGGCGCCGCCCAGATGGTCTCCGGCTGGACCCCGGCCGCGGTCGTTAACGCCGGCGACGGCAAGCACGAGCACCCGAGCCAGGCGCTGCTCGACGTGTACACCCTGCGCCGCCGCCTCGGCTCGCTGGAGGGGATCCGGATCTGGATCGTCGGCGACGTCCTCCACAGCCGCGTGGCCCGCTCCAACCTGATCGCCTTCGCGCGGATGGGGGCCGAGGTAACCGTCTGCGGCCCGCCGACCCTGATCCCGCGCGGGATCGAGGCGCTCGGCTGCGACGTCTCCTACAGCCTCGACGGCATCGAGGAGGCCGAGGTCGTCTACGCGCTGCGGATGCAGAAGGAGCGGATGAGCGAGAGCTTCGTCCCCTCTCTGCGCGAGTACGCGGCGAGCTTCCAGATCGACACCCGCCGCCTCAACCCGCGCCAGCTGCTGATGCACCCGGGACCGGTCAACCGCGGCGTCGAGCTCTCCGGCGAGGCGATCGACTCGCCCCAGTCGCTGATCGCCGAGCAGGTTGCCGCCGGCCTGGTGGTGCGGATGGCAATCCTCTACGAGCTGCTCGCCGGCGGCGAGGGCGGCAACACCGCCGAGCAGGGCGAGGGCAGCCGGCCGACCCCGATCGGAACCCCGGCATGAGCCTCACCGACGCGCTAGACGTGCGGCCCGGCGAGGACGCGCACCTGGTCCTGCGGCGGGCGACCGTGCTCGACCCGGTGGCCGGGATCGACGCGGTCCACGACCTCATCATCCGCGACGGCAAGGTCGCCGAGCTGGCGGCGCCCGGCGAGGCCGACGCCGAGGGCGCCGAGGTGGTCGAGGCCGAGGGCCTGCACGTTTTCCCCGCCTTCTTCGACCCCCACGTCCACCTCCGCACCCCCGGCCACGAGCACAAAGAGGACGTCGAGACGGGGACCCGCGCCGCCGCCGCCGGCGGCTACTGCGGAATCCTGGCGATGGCCAACACCCAGCCGCCGGTCTCGACCGCCGCCGACGTATCCGCCCTGCGCGAGCAGGCTCGGGCCGGCGCCTCGGTCCCGGTCGGGTTCCTCGCCACGGTGACCAAAGCGATGGCGGGGGAGGAGCTGACCGAGATGGTTGAACTGCGCGAAGCCGGTGCGGTCGGCTTCTCCGACGATGGTCTGCCGATCGTCGACGCCGGAGTGATGCGCCGCGCGCTCCAGTACCAGCACCTCTGCGGCGGCAACATCGCCCTGCACGAGGAGGACCCGCGCCTCTCGCGCGACGGGGCGATGCACGAGGGCCCGGTCTCGGCCGGGCTCGGAGTCGCCGGCATCCCCTCGGTCTCGGAGTCGACGATGGTCGCGCGCGACGCCGGCCTGGCCGGCTACGAGGGCGCCCGGATCCACGTCCAGCACCTCTCCGCTGCCGAGTCCGTCGAGGCGGTCCGCGCCGCCAAGGCCGCCGGAGTGCAGATCAGCGCCGAGGCCAGCCCGCACCACCTTTGCCTCACTCACGAGGAGGTCCGCAGCCTCGACCCGCACCGCTTCAAGATGAACCCGCCGCTGCGCGAAGAGCGCGACCGCCAGGCCCTGATCGAGGGCCTGCGCGACGGCACCGTCGAGTGCATCGCCACCGATCACGCCCCGCACCAGCCGGAGGAAAAGGATGTGCCCTTCGAGCAGGCGGCGATGGGGGTGACCGGCCTGGAGACGGCCTTTGCCGCCCTGCACACCGAGCTGGTGCTGCCGGGGACGATCGACCTCGCCCTGCTGGTCGAGCGGATGGCCGGCGGCGCCGAGCCCTTCGACCTCGAGCGGCCGACCCTGGCGCCGGGCTCGGAGGCGAACGTCGTCCTCTGCGACCTCGGCGCCGAGTGGACGGTCGGCGAGGACGGCTACGAGAGTCGCTCGGCCAACTCCTGGTGCGCCGGCAAAACCCTCACCGGCCGGGTGCTGATGACGGTCGCCGCCGGCCAGGTCGCCTTCCGCCTGCGCTCCTTCTCGCTGGGAGTCGCCGCATGAGAGGCGCTTTTGTCAACCCACAGGACGGAAAGGCGCCTCGATGAGCGCGTATCTCTTACTCGAGGACGGCACCCGGCTCGACGGGCTCGCCTGCGGCGACGACGGCGCGGTCACCGGCGAGGTCGTCTTCAACACGGCGATGACCGGTTACCAGGAGTCGGTCACCGACCCCTCCTACGCCGGCCAGATCATCGTCTTCACCTATCCGCTGATCGGCAACTACGGCGTCTCCGCGGCGGCGATGGAGTCCGAAGCGGTCCACGCCCGCGGCGTCGTCATGCGCGACGCCAAGAACGGCGAAGACGTGTCCACCGCCGAGGGCGGCTGGCTCGACTGGCTGCGCGACTGCGGCGTGCCGGGGCTCAGCGGGGTCGACACCCGGGCGCTGGTCCGCCATCTGCGCGACAAGGGCGCGATGCGCGGCGGCATCTTCCCGGCCTCGACGCCGGAAGCCGAGGCACGCGAACGGATCGCCGCCGAGCCCTCGATGGACGGCGCCGACTTCGCCCGCACCGTCACCCCGCCGGAACCGATCCGCTTCGAGGGCGACGGCCCGCACGTGGTCGGGATCGACACCGGGGTCAAGCTCAGCATCGTCCGCCAGCTGCGCGAGCACGGCTGCAAGCTGACCCTGCTGCCCTGCACCAGCAGCCCCGACGAGGTCCTGGCCGAGGACCCCGATGTCGTCTTCCTCGCCAACGGGCCCGGCGACCCCGCCGCCCTCGATTACGTCGTCGACACGGTCCGCGGCGTGATCGGCAAGAAGCCGGTCTTCGGCATCTGCCTCGGCCACCAGCTGCTCTGTCGCGCGGTCGGCCTCGAGACCTACAAGCTGCCCTTCGGCCACCGCGGCGCCAACCACCCGGTCAAGGACCTGGAGACGGGGCGGATCGACATCACCTCGCAAAACCACGGCTTCGCCGTCGTCGGCCCCGGCGGCGAGGCGAAGATCGAGGGCGACGAGCCGGTCCGCTGGGACACCGACTTCGGCGTCGCCGAGCTCTCGCAGCTGAACCTCTACGACCGCACGGTCGAGGGCCTGGTCCTGCGCGACGTCGCCGGCGCCACCGTCCAGTACCACCCGGAGGCAGGGCCCGGGCCGCACGACGCCCGCCACCTCTTCGACCGCTTCCTGGAGCTCGCGGCTTGATCTGGCCGCCGCCCGACCGCGCCCTGGAGGGAAGCCTGGTCCGCCTCGAGCCGCTGGCCGAGGAGCACCGCGAGCCGCTGCGCTCGGTCGCCGCGCACCCGGAGGTCTGGCAGTGGATGGACCGCCGGGTGACCGAGACCGAGGAGGGGTTCGATCAGTGGTTCGACGCCCGCCTCAGCGCTCGCAGGGCCGGGGAGGAGCACGGCTTCGCGACGCTGACCTCCGGCGGCGAGCCGCTCGGCAGCTCCACCTATCTGGCCCCGCGACCGATCCACGATGGGGTCGAGATCGGCAACACCTGGCTGACCCCCACGGCCTGGCGCAGCGGCGCCAACGTCGAGGCCAAGCTCTTGATGCTGGGCTTCGCCTTCGAGCAGCTCGGCTGCATCCGGGTCGAGCTGAAGACCGACGCCCGCAACGAGCGCTCGCGCGGGGCGATGGAGGCCCTGCCGGCGAGGTTCGAGGGGATCTTCCGCAAGCACATGCTGATGCCGGTGACCGGCGTCCGCGACTCGGCCTACTACTCGATCGTCGACGACGAATGGAGCTCGGTGAAAGACAACCTGGAAAGGCGCCTGGCAGGGGCGCGGGAGGTGCGCAGTGCCTAAACGCGAGGACATCCAGAAGATCCTCCTGATCGGCTCCGGCCCGATCGTGATCGGCCAGGCGGCCGAGTTCGACTACTCCGGCGTGCAGGCCTGCAAGGTGCTGCTCGAGGAGGGCTACGAAGTCGTCCTCGTCAACTCCAACCCGGCGACGATCATGACCGACCCCGAGTTCGCCACCGCCACCTACATCGAGCCGCTGCTGCCCGGGCCGGTGACCAAGATCATCGAAAAGGAGCGCCCCGACGCGCTGCTGCCGACCCT
>Ga0164301_10000339_pt1 | contig 13366 bp, 12 predicted proteins | sample Whisoiple_231_MG_FD_109711 | JGI IMG/M metagenome (GOLD analysis project Ga0164301, IMG submission 109711) | Unamended control soil microbial communities from upstate New York, USA - Whitman soil sample_231_MG | ecosystem: Environmental > Terrestrial > Soil > Agricultural land ... | reverse complement strand
GTTTGAGTGCGAACCATCCAGCGCCGGCCACCCATGCGAACGTGCCGACGACGGCGGCGCCGACGCAAATTGCCGCTGCGGCGCCGGCGCGGGAGGCCGCTTACGTTCCGGCCCCCATGCCTGCCCCACGCCCTGTCGCTGTGGCCTCCCGCGAGGACGGCTTCGGCTTCCGCCGCGTCGATCTACCGGTCGGACCAGGCGGTCATTTCCGCGCCGATGTCGAGATCGGCGGACGCACGATTCCGATGCTGGTCGATACCGGCGCGAGCTATGTCGCGCTCTCGGCCCAAGACGCCGGCCGCCTCGGCGTCATTACGCGGCCTTCCGACTTCACCATCACGATGTACACCGCTAAGGGCCCTGCCAAAGCGGCGCCGGTGCGGCTGCATGCCGTGCACATCGATACGCTCTCCGTCTACGACGTTGATGCGATCGTGGCGCAGCCGGGCGCGATGAACGGCAGCTTGCTTGGCATGAGCTTCCTGCGGCGGCTGACGCGGTTCGAGGCGCAGCCTGATCGGTTGCGGCTGATCCAGTAGGCGGAAAGATCACGGCTTCCGTTGCCGGATCGGGCAGAGTAGAAGGCGGCGCAATCCCGCTCCCTCCCGTCCAGGTCTCGCATGTTCCCGAAACCCGTTGCCGAGTTGAAGCCCAATACCTACGCGTTCGAATCGTCACCAATGGTGAAGTCCACCGGCTTTCGCGAATACGACGCGCGCTGGCTCTTCGGCAAGGAAATCAACCTCATGGGCATCGAGGCGCTCGGCCTCGGACTTGGCACGCTCCTGCACCAAATGGGGGTTAAGCCGGAGATCGTGACGGGACACGATTTCCGCTCCTATTCCTCCTCCATCAAACACGCGCTTGTGCTCGGGCTTATGGCGGCGGGCGTGAAGGTGCACGACATCGGGCTCGCGCTGTCGCCGATGGCCTATTTCGCGCAATTCGATCTCGATGTCGCGGCGGTTGCGATGGTCACCGCCTCGCACAACGACAACGGCTGGACGGGCGTCAAAATGGGCGCGCAGCGGCCGGTCACTTTCGGGCCCGACGAGATGACGGCGCTGAAGGAACTCGTCCTTGCCGGGCAATATGAGTACCGCGACGGCGGCTCGTATCGCTTCGTCGAGAATTTCCCCGATCGTTATCTCGCCGATCTCGCGGCGCGGCCAAAGATCAAACGCAAGCTCAAAGTGGTGGCCGCCTGCGGCAATGGCACTGCCGGCGCGTTCGCGCCGAAGCTGCTCGAGGCGCTCGGCTGCGATGTCGTGCCGCTCGATTGCGACCTCGATTACACCTTTCCGCGCTACAATCCCAATCCCGAAGACATGAAAATGCTGCACGCGATGGCCGACAAGGTCCGCGAGGTCAAAGCCGATGTCGGGCTTGGTTTCGATGGCGACGGCGATCGCTGCGGCGTCGTCGACAATAATGGCGAAGAGATTTTCGCCGACAAGATTGGCGTGATGCTGGCACGCGATCTGTCGAAGTTGCATCCGAACGCGACCTTCGTTGTCGACGTGAAGTCGACGGGGCTCTTCGCGACGGATCCCGAGCTGCAGGCGCACGGCGTCAAAGCGGAGTATTGGAAGACCGGACACTCCTACATCAAGCGACGTGTCGCCGACTTGAAAGCGTTAGCTGGTTTTGAGAAATCCGGTCACTTCTTCTTCAACGCACCGATCGGGCGCGGCTATGACGATGGCCTGCTGACGGCGATCCAGGTGATCGAGATGCTCGACCGCAATCCCGGCAAGTCGATGGCCGACCTCTATGCGGCGCTGCCGCGCACCTGGGGCTCGCCGACCATGTCGCCGCATTGCGACGACGAAAAGAAATATGCTGTGGTGGACAGGGTCACCGCACGTTTCAAGGAAATGGAAAAAGCCGGCGAACCGCTGATCGGCTCCAAGATCCGCGACCTCGTCACCGTCAATGGCGTGCGTGTCACCGTCGAGGACGGAACCTGGGGGCTGGTACGAGCTTCGTCGAACAAGCCGGAGCTGGTTGTCGTCGTCGAAAGCCCGGTGTCGGAGAGCCGCATGCGCGAGATGTTCCATGCGGTGGACAAAATTCTCCGCGAAAATCCAGAAGTCGGCGAATACAATCAAACCCTATGAGCCGGCCAGCCTTGCTTAGGGACACTTCGCTCCGGGGGTCGCCGCATAAGTCAGAGAACTCGAGCCGCGCGGAAGCATATATTGCGTCTGCGCCATGTTGAAGGTCTTCGAGACCTTCCAATTCCAGATCTGGAAGCTGAGCCGGGGATATATTGATAAGTGACGTCAGCTACGACTAAGGACGGCGAGGCGGTAAATCCCGTAGGGATCGTACCTGTCGAGACCGGTGCGGCATTTCCCGGTGTAAGCACCTGACAAGGCCGCTTGGTCCCGCCATTGTTGGCGATCGTCCAGTCGGTCTTGGCCTGACAGCATGTGCCGTCGGGCTTGTTGCTCAGCAGGATCTGCGAGACGGTCATCGTGAGTTTCGTCGTCGAATACGGCGCCATGATCGCGTTCGACGCGGCGCGATTGCGATCGTGGCCACCGTGCTCAGCCTGGCAATGCCGCTCTTGCAGACCGATAATTTTAGCAAGCGCTTGAAATCGGTGAGTTCGGAACGCGAGCGCATCCGCCAGCGCGAACGCGAACGGCTCGCCGCACGCCAGAGCGTGAGCCTGCGGCAAGAGCCGAAGGTTTAAATGAAACAGATCGTCGATAGTTTCAGCCTGACGAAGTGGCTAGGCACCGAAAAAGCTAAGCAACAACTGGCGATGGCCGGGTATCGCGGTCCGCAGGCGGAAATCGCCTTTTTGTTCTTTCGGCCGATCGTGTCGATCGGGCTATTTGTTGTGGCGACGTTCTATATGCTCGTCCTGGACGATTCCGATTGGCCGATGCTGCTCAAGCTGGGCATCGCCATCTTTGCCGCTTATCTCGGCATCAAGGCGCCGGAATTGTTCCTAAAGGACGCCACCGGCAAACGCCAGGTTTCCATGCGCCGGGCTTTTCCCGACGCCATGGATTTGCTGCTTATCTGCGTCGAATCCGGCATGTCGATTGAGCATGCTTTTCGCAAGGTCAGTCAGGAGATCGGCACGCAGTCGCTGCCGCTGGCAGAGGAATTCACGCTGGCGACAGCGGAATTGGCGTATCTGCCGGATCGCCGCCAGGCCTCGAAAATCTCGGCACGCGCACCGGAGTCGAATCCATTCGGCAAATCTCCACGGTGCTCATCCAGGCGGAAAATACGGCACGCCGCGTGGCACCGCATTGCGCGTGGTGGCGCAGGAAAGCCGCGAAACGCGCATGAGCATGGCGAAAAAGATGGCGCACTCGTTGCCGCCGAAGCTGACCGTGCCGATGATCCTGTTCTTTCTGCCGGTTCTGTTCGCCGTCATTATTACGCCGGCGATCATCCAGGTGATGGCGATTCCGTAAATTCGTTGCGCCGGTAGCCTTGCGCATACAAAAGCGCGGTCAAATCGCAATGATTGATACGCGCATGCGCCGCTGCTGCGACCGCGGGCTTTGCGTGATAGGCGACGCCGAGCCCTGCCTCCTGCAGCATGGCGAGATCGTTGGCGCCGTCGCCGATGGCGAGTGTGTCGGCGCGATCGAGGCCGAGGGTTGAGCGGAGCTCGATCAGGGTCGCCACTTTCGCCTCGCGTCCGAGAATGGGCTCGTTGACTGTGCCGGCGAAAAACGCGCCGTCGATCATGAGAACATTGGCGCGGGCCTCGTGAAAGCCGATCGCCTCGGCTATTCGCTCTGCAAACAAGGTAAAGCCGCCGGAGACGAGCACGGTATGGGCGCCATGCGCGCGCATTGTTCCGACAAGCGCGCGGCCGCCGGGCGTCAGGACGATGCGTTCCTCGAGAATGCGATCGACAATTCTGTGCTCGAGGCCGCGCAGCAGCGCGACGCGCTCCCGCAAGGCGGGTTCGAACTCGATCTCGCCGCGCATGGTGCGCTCGGTAATCGCCGCGACCTTCTCCTTGAGACCGACGAAATCGGCCAGCTCGTCGATACATTCCTGGCGGATCATGGTGGAATCCATGTCCGCGAGGAACAGTTTTTTGCGCCGATGCGCGATCGGCTGGACGAAAACATCGACAGGCAGCCCGGCGAGTGCGGCGCGAATTCGGTCCGTGGCTTCGCGCAAATCGAATGAAGCTGCCGGTGCGAATGCGATATCCGCAGCAATTTGAGGCGCCAGCCAATTGGTGCGCTTCGCGTTCGGCACTAATAAAGCGGCGCGCGCCAGCACCGCGTCGGTGAGGACGGGCTGGTCGTCAGGGGTGACGAGCGTCAAGACATGCGTCATAAGCGGGCGGAACTCGCGCGGGAAACACTTGTATTCGGCGATCCTCATCGCAGGCCCGACGGCAAGCGGCAAGTCCGCCCTTGCACTGCATCTCGCCGAGCGGCTCGGCGGCACGATCATCAATGCCGATTCGATGCAGGTCTATCGCGCCCTCCGCATCCTTACCGCGCGCCCGAGCGAAGCGGAGGAAGCGCGCGTGCCGCATCTCTTGTTCGGCACCGTTGACGGCGCGACGAATTTTTCCGTCGGCCGATATCTCGCTGCGGCAACGCGAGCGCTTGCGCAGACCCGCGCGGCAGGCCGCATGCCGATCTTTACCGGCGGCACCGGGCTATATTTGAAGGCGCTGCTGCAGGGATTGTCGGATATTCCGTCCGTTCCCGCTGACGTCCGGGCACAGGTGCGCGAAGAAAATGCGCGACTTACCCCGCACGAATTGCATGCGAAGCTCGCGGCGCGCGATCCGATCACTGCTGCGCGGCTTCGTCTGAGCGATCCGCAGCGCATTTTGCGCGCGCTCGAAGTTTTTGCCGCGACGAGGCGTTCGCTGTCGTCCTTCCAGGGCGCGCGCGCAAAACCGCTGCTCGACGCAGAAGAATGTCTGTGCCTGTTCATCGCGCCGCCGCGTGCCGCGCTTCATGCGGCGATCGACACGCGCTTCGACGCTATGCTCGCTGCCGGTGCGCTCGCCGAGGTCGAGGCGCTCCGCCGGCGCAAGCTCGATCCGGCGCTGCCGGTCATGCGCGCCCATGGCGTGCCGCATCTCATCGCGCATTTAGACGGCCGCATGAGCCTCGAAGAGGCGGCAAACCTCGGCAAGCGCGACACGCGCGCTTACGTCAAGCGCCAGTTCACGTTCGCGCGCCACCAGCTGCCGGAATTTTTGTGGCTCGTCCCGGAAAATTTTACGCCGCCAGCCAGTGCGCGAGCTCGCCCAAGTCCTTGACCGCGACGTCGACCGGCACGCGCGGCGCCGTTTCGCCGGTGCCCGGGCCATGCTCGTCCGGGCGCGCGACATGCGCGGTCATGAGCCCGCATTTCGCCGCGGCTGCCAGATCGGCGGAATGCGCGGCGACCATCATGCAGGCCTTCGGCTTGAGATCGAACGCCTCGCAGGAGGCGAGATAGACGCGCGGCTTCGGCTTATAATCGCCGGCGACTTCGGCGCCGAGGATCGCGTCCCAGCGCCAGTCATTGTGGCGGGCGAGATCGGCCATGAGCGAGATGTTGCCGTTGGAGACTGGCGCGAGCAGCGCGTGCTCTCGGAGCTTCGCGAGTCCGGCGGTGACATCGCCCCAGGCGTCGAGCTTGTGCCAGGCGAGGACGAGCGCGTGACGCGTCGCCTCGTCGGTCCGCTCCAGACCGAAGCGGGGCAGGATGCACTCGAGATTGCGCCGGTGCACGACGTCGAGCCGTGCAAAAGGCTGGCGGCCGGCGCGTATCTCCTCCATGCCCGGCTGATATTCGCCGCGCCAGGCATCGGCGAAGGCAGCCCAATCGAGATTGAAGCCTTTCGGTGCGAGGACGGCGCGCGCTCCGCGCCCTACGCCGGAGCGCCAGTTGACCAGTGTGCCGAACACGTCGAAAAACAGCGCCTTGGGTTTTTCCGGCACGCTCGCCCTCCGGCTGAATGGAGGGCCCGTTGAAGCGCGCCGGCGCGGGCGAAGTCAATGTGGGGCAGGGGGTTCGCCGCCCCGCGCCTTGCCTCGCGCGGGCCGCGTGTGGCACAAGGCGCCTCCGCGTCAAGCCGCGCGTTTTGCGGCCCGTCGCGCCTGCTGCCGTAGCTCAGTGGTAGAGCACTCCCTTGGTAAGGGAGAGGTCGACAGTTCAATCCTGTCCGGCAGCACCAGAAAACCCTTTAGGAGTCAAGGGTTCTGAGGCAGAGCACTCCCGTTTCCCCCATCGCTCAGACGCGAACGCATCATGACATGCGATCCGGCCACATGCCTTGCTCGGCTATCGAGCGCCTGCACCTCTTTGTTCCGGCGCTTGCTGCGTGGCCGCCTGCGCAACTTCCCACGCTTCTGTTGCACATGCGACCAAACCTAAACTAACATCATATCCGGACCACTCAGTGGGGGCCGATCAAAGCCACGCTGAAACGGAGTCGCTGGGCCGCGCGACTGAACCCCCGGCGCGGAACAGAACGGGAGGCCCAGCGGAAAACGAACGCAGACCGGACGAGCTTCCGAGCGACTTGGACAACCTTGTCGGGTTGTATCACATGCGGAAAGGCCGGGCGCGTAGCAAGAGTTCATGACCATCACGCTGAATGATTTGCTCATCACCTCGACGAGGTGACGCCACGCACAGCCCACTGAATTCAAGCAGACTCAGCTATTTGTTATCTTTGCTCTTCACGCGATCACCCGCCGAACACTGTTTCAGGAATGCAGGCGCACTGGCAGAGATTCGTAGCCCCGCACGAAGCAGGAGCGCACCCGCTTCGGCTCGCCCACGACCTCGACATGCTTGAACCTCTTCAAAATCTCTTCCCAGATGATCTGTAGCTGCATCTCTGCGAGTCGCTGTCCGACACACCGGTGGATACCAAAGCCGAATGAGAGGTGACGCCGCACGTTCGGCCGCTCGATCCAAAAATCATTTGGGCGCTCAAGCACGGACTCGTCCCGGTTCCCGGACAAGTACCACATGGCTACCTTGTCGCCGGCCTTGATCATCTTGCCGCCGATTTCGGTGTCTTGCTTTGCGGTGCGGCGCATGAAGGCAAGCGGTGTCTGCCATCGGATGGTCTCTGAAACCATCGATGGAATGAGGCTGTGGTCGGATTTGAGACGGTCATACTGCTCCGGGTTTTGGTTTAGGGCTAAAACGCTGCCGGAGATGGTGTTGCGAGTAGTGTCGTTTCCACCTACGATCAGCAGCACCAAATTGCCGAGAAATTCAAAGTGATCCATGTTCTTGGTCGCATCGTTATTTGCCAGCATTGAGATCAGATCATTCCGCCCTGCGGCTCCAGCGCGCTCCTTCCAGACTTCGGTGAAATAGGCGAGGCACTCGAGCAGTTCGGCCTTGCGGGCTTCCGCGCTCATAACGAGGCCACTGTCTTCAGCAGATGTTGCAACATCCGACCAGCGCGTGAGTTTACGGCGGTCCTCCTGGGGAATGTCGAAGAGCGTGGCTAGGGTCATTGCCGTGAGCTCCACGGACACCTTATCGACCCAGTTGATTTCCTGATCGAGCGGCAAGTTGTCGAGTATATCGCGCGCGCGCTTGCGGACCAGCGGTTCCAGCGCTGAAATGTTCGGTGGCTGCGCGATGGAGTTGACGGCCTTGCGCTCCACGTCGTGCTTTGGCGGGTCCATTGCAATGAACATCGGCAGCGGCAGATCCTCCTGTGGATCCCGCAACGTGATCGTCGGCTCGGAGGAAAATACTTTGTGGTTAGTGTCAACCGCCATAATGTCGTCCCACCGTGTAATCGACCAGTAGGTCCCAAACGCTGGGCTATTCGCGCGATGGACTGGCGATTCGCGTCTCAAGCGCTCGAAGTAAGGAAGCTCCGCGCCGAGGCTGAAAACGTGCGGGTCGGCGGGCGAGACATCCTCGATGGGCAACGACCAGGCGAGGGCTTCCGCTTCTCTGCGGGTCTGGGGTTGAGATCGTTGAGGGGCAGCGATGATCGTGTCTACCACATCTCATTCCTCCAGTAGTGAGATCGCGAAGGGTGCTCCGTCACTCCCCAGAGGCTGAATGGCTCCGCGTTTTCGACCTCCACGGGGCCGGTCAGCCCCACTCGTCTTAGGGCAGCATCGACCTTTATAACTCAAACAGGGCTTCAGTGGAGCCGGCATGGTATCCCCTTGGTAGCCCAACGTCCTGGTCCGTTGTTCAGGAGGGCTATAGACGCGCACGGGGCCGGTCCAGCGGCTCGGCCCGCATGTTGGAAGCTCAGGCACGTGGCACCCGTTTCCAGCCACACTTTCACCAGCGCTCCGAATTCCTAAAGTCGCCCGCACCTTTGCTGCTGGTCCAAGCGCGATGGGCGCTGGGTGAGCTTGAATGTGGTTGTTGAGACGGGCAAAATAGCGGCGGGTTGGCACCACCGCTCACAGGAGATACGGCGAAGGTGCGCTTCAACGACTTCTGTGCATGACACTTTCTTGCTTGCAATACGCGCTGCTAAATCAGCGGCTGTGAGCTGCCATAGGACGGACATCGTTTCCTCATGGATGGGCTGTCACATTAGCAAACTCTAAGCCTATCTCGTAGCTATCCGCGATCTCCGCTCGGAAACCGTCGGTTCGCTAACGGCCAACTCAGGTCATCCTAATCGGAATCGAACCCATGTAGTCGCGCTTACCCAGATCAACGCCACGGCTCCGCAAAATCCCGTACGCGGTCGTTAGGTGGAAATAGAAGTTCGGCAGCACGAAGTGGTGTAGATAATCGGCGCCCTTCATGTGGCCCTTATTTTCCGGGCCGAGCGGAAAAGTGAGGTCCTTATCGGCGGAAGCGTCGATCATCTTTGCATCGACACTCTTCAAGAAGGTGAGCGTTTTCTCGAGGCGTTCCTTCAGCTGTTCGATCGTCGTCTCGGTATCTTCGAAACGTGGTGGATCAATGCCAGCAAGACGGGCGGCCCCGGTTTTGGCTTGGTCAGCGACGATCTGCACCTGACGTGCGAGCGGAAACATATCAGGTGCCAGACGCCAAGACAGCAGCACAGCGGGGTCGATTTTCTTTGCGTCGGCGAAGGCTTGCGCCTTGTCTAGAACCGCAGCGAGGGCTTTGAGTCCGATTTCAAAGGTCTCGAGTGAAAGCTGAGACATTGACATGAGCGGATCCATCGAGCTTCGGTGAGAGAGGCACTCAAGGTAGTTCGCTTCGTGGGAATCGAAAACCCGCGTTCGGCTATTGATGGCTTCCTCGCCTGCGTGAGCTTACCGGCTCCGGCGCCGGTCGACTGCGTGCGCCCTGAGCCTCTGGAAGAGCGTAGGAAGCGCCTGGCGCGGCTGCTATCGCCTAGTAACAAGGCGCTGCGCAACGGCATCCAGCTCAGTGAGGCGATCACCGGCGACGGTGCGACGATCTTCCGCCACGCGTGCTGGATGGACCTCGAACGCCTTACCTCGCTTGGAAGCCTCGCAAAGGCGCTCATAGCTCGGGGCATCCCTACCGCTCGTGGCGGGAAACAATGAAGCGCGATGCAGGTTCGGAGAGTCATAGAGCGTCGCTTCCAGGCTCTTGAGCCGGCCAGAGGTATTCGACCCGCGCAAGCTCAATGAGCGAAGCTCCGCCCCGATTGGAGTGACAGTGGCCCGCAGGTCACCGCTTTGAAGCTCGATTAAACCATCCAGCCTACCTCAGACCGGCCTTTCGATGCTCATCATGTCCCGCCAGGGATTGAATGCGCCTGCGCGCGCTTGCGCGAGAGCCACACCGAACTGTTCTCGTGAATGCGGAAGATCGAGGCTGCACGAAGGACACCGCACCCTATCCCCTGCTTCCATCCGTCCAATGTGCTGTGTGAACTCGTGGAAGCATCTAGGGCACTTGATCGGCCACAGGTCTTCGTGGGTGTACATGGCGCGCCTCCGAGACAAGGCCACGATAGCTCATCTTAGCCACACGCGCGCTGTTGCGCTGTCCCGAAGGGCCGAGCCGCTGCAGCGCAACTGTCATCGCCGCTCGAAAGCCGTAGCTCATATTGGCTGCGCGTAAGGCGGACAGGGGAGGACGCCGTATCTAAGCTGGAGAGCAGTGCGCCCTCTTTAGCCAGCTAACCGATTGTTATGGCGAGCCCTTCTCGGTAAGACGGAACCTCCTGGGGTCGAGCGTAAAATCCTGCGGACCCTATGCGGACCCCGCAGGATCAATTTGGCCCGATGCTGCCGCCGACCAGCTGGGCTTATTCCTAATTCGGGGCGGGGAGGATGGGGCAAAAGGCCTTCAGGAGACCCTCTGGTTAGATAAATATTCCGGGAACAATTGTGCCGAATCGTGATTTCCACCTCCTACAGGTGAGGAGGCAATCCGATGCATGCTGGTCCATCAGGCGCAGCGTTCGAGGCCGTCGCGCGCGACACAGCCATCAGGGCCGACGGGATACCGGACCGGCTCTCTATGGTGGCGAGACTCCGTTACGGCCTCAAGCGCTTGTATGAGCCAATTCTGGACGGCCTGCCGGATCGCTTTCGCTATCTTTTGATGCTGCTGGACCGAAGCCCAAAAATCGAAAGCAACTATTTCTTCTCCCGCGACCTTGGTGGACTTGAAATGGAGATCGTCGAACATTGCTGCTTTGTTCAACCCGCCCGATAAGCGTGATCCACTCATGCCCTGCAAGTCTCTATAAGATCAGCAAGGAAGCTCATTGCTTCCGCATGAGTGCGCCCGGCGGCGGTTTGCAGATCACGCTAGCCCGGCTGAAATCTGTCCGTCATATCAACGAGCGGGCTGACAACGTGCGCTCCATCGGCCCAGGTGACGAAAGTCACGATCCTGTGCGGAACAGACAAGTCTCGCCCGTTTGCCCGTAATAAATCCTCGGCACCGTCCGTCGGGTATCTCTCGACGAAATAGAGCCTGATTGCATTTTTCGGGCCGCTGCCAGCGACCTTCTCCTCGACAGCGGAAACACGGGACCTCAAACGTGTCGTCATAGCTATTTGCCCTTGGCTAGTTGCTGGTCGAGGATTGCAACCCGCCGGTCCAGTTCCTCGGTTTCGAGAGCCTTACGCTTTGTCTCGATGACGGAAGCAGCAGTGTGCTCAGCTCCTCCGCAAATCGGTGCCAATTCTCAGGCAAGTCGAGGAGGCCGCCCCTGGGCCGCCGACGCCCAGTGAAAACATACTGCTGCGTTCATGGCCATTTAACCAGAGCACCGGACCCCAATAATTTTCATGCTCAGGCTAGAAGGTGTAGCTTATTGCCGCAATCATTGGCCTAGTGAGCCGCGCTCGCGGGTTTTCTACTCAGCCGGCGAGCGGAGCGCGGCCATATCGGTAGTGAGTTGGGTCCATGCGCATGCCAGATCGCGGTCAGCAAACGGATAGACAAGACGTTCACGCGCCGACTAAGATGTGGACCGGCTGACATGGCTGTTGCAGAATTCGGAAAGCTCGGATCAACGCTTGGTAGGATCGCGTGCGGGACGCCTTCATCGTGCACGCCACCTTTTGAACGTTCTCGTATACGAACCCCGATCGACTGCGGCGATCTTGGCGTTCTTGTGCATGGCCGTTATTGTGCTGGGTGCTTTTCCCATCTCCTGGGAGCACGGTCATTCTACCGTATCTGAGCCTCTGCCGATCACGTTGCCCTCTCCTTCGGCAGAGCCTGCCTTTGCCACCTCGATAGCCGTTCATACCGCACCTTCAGCTTCGATCTCGTCTGATCGAAACCAGCCTTATGGAATGCTACAAGGGGCTGCGCCTGATAACGGACCAGGAGAGTCGCACCGTTTCTCAGTCCCATCCAATGATTTAGTCGCGCTACAGAGCCAATAATGAGCAGGCTTGCAGAGGGTTTGCTGAGCATCGGTTCCGATGAAGCCCACGCGGAAGGCTCTCCAGCGACGACCCCCTCCTCAAGCACTATGGTGGCAGCCGCAGACCCCTCGACCATGCCTGATGTGAGTAGTGTCTCGATTCGAGGTGTTTCGGATAAGGAGATTCGGTTCGGAATTGTCGCGCCCTTCTCTGGCCCTGCGAAGGAGCTTGGACGCCAGATGAAGATTGGAATTGAGAGCGCATTCGATGTCGCGAATGATGTCGGCGGAGTGAACGGACGACAACTGCAGCTCTCTTCAGCCGATGATGGCTACGAGCCGACTAGAACCGGCGAGGCGATGAAACAGCTCTGGGATACTGATCAAATCTTCGGAATAATTGGGAATGTGGGGACCCCGACGGCAGCCGTGGCGCTTCCATTTGCGTTAGACCACAAAATGCTATTCTTCGGGGCTTTCACCGGAGCTAATCTGCTTCGACAGCTTCCGCCCGATCATTATGTTTTCAATTATCGGGCTAACTACTCAGAAGAGACAGAAGCGGCCGTTCGTTATCTGATGAAAGTTCGTGGTGTGCAACCCAACGAAATTGCGGTCTTTGCTCAACAAGACTCCTATGGTGATGCAGGATATGAAGTCGTCGCAAAGGCTGTCCGGGCTCTTCGTGGCGGCTATACAGAACCTATCCTGCGGCTGAACTACAAGCGCAATACCGTGGACGTGACGGATGCAGTCGCTCAACTTCGGTCGCGTAAATCCTCGATCAAAGCCGTCGTGATGGTGGCAACGTACCGCGCTGCCGCCAATTTCATTGTAAAAACGCGCGATCGATACCCTAACATGATATACACGAATGTCTCGTTCGTCGGCAGCACAGCGCTATCGGACGAGCTTGTATTGCAAGGTGAGAAGTTTGCTGATGGAGTAATTGTTACCCAAGTGGTTCCGGCGGTAAGCGGCTACTCGCGAGCGGTCCTCGATTATAAGACGGCGTTGGCGAAATACTTTCCTGGCGAGACACCGGATTACGTGTCTTTCGAGGGCTACGTTGCCGCGAAAATACTTGTCGAAGCGCTGAGACGCGCTGGACCTCAGCTGGACACTGAAAAGCTGATCGATACTTTAGAGGGCATTCACGACTTGGATATGGGACTTGCAACGCTCTTAAACTTTGGCCCTTCCGAACATCAAGCCTCGCATAAGGTTTGGGGCACTCAATTAGACAAAAGTGGTCATTTCCACGCAATCGATTTGGAGTAGCTGCCAAAGTGCAGCGCCGCCCGTCTGCCGCCTGTAATCCTCAGTCTGTTTGGAGATAACTCTACTGCACATCGCTTTGTTAGAGAACAATTCAGGAAAGATGCGCGTCATCGCTGCGAGGGCGAGCGCCTAAAGCGCCGCCCACTCCGCAGCCTCTGCACCAAATCCGGCGTGAGGAGACTGTCCGCGGGCTTTAGGCCACCTTGATTTGATAAGCGTGCACCGCATCCCGCGTCGCCGGCCCGATCCGGCCATCGACATTGCCTTGATACAGCCCGAAGGCGTGTTGCGACGTGGCGATCAACC
>Ga0164301_10000336_pt1 | contig 13370 bp, 11 predicted proteins | sample Whisoiple_231_MG_FD_109711 | JGI IMG/M metagenome (GOLD analysis project Ga0164301, IMG submission 109711) | Unamended control soil microbial communities from upstate New York, USA - Whitman soil sample_231_MG | ecosystem: Environmental > Terrestrial > Soil > Agricultural land ... | reverse complement strand
GTGTTCGCCGGAATCGCTGCCAAAATTGGGGCAGATGGGAGAATCACGGAGCAGCAGCGTCGGTCGCCAGCCACTGCGAAAAGGACGTCCGTAGCCGCCCTTTTCCAGGAATTCCAGCTCGGCCTTCAATGCCGCCAAAATGGAATGATTGGAACCCACAAAAGCCTCGCTTCGACTACCACTAGTTCTAATCGCTCAGCGCGCCCGCATCTGTGATGCGCATCACCCGGGGTCCGCGCCGCCGTGTAGCGAACCTGCTCTCTTCCTGAGAGAGGGCCTGGAGCAATCGGATTGACCCGGCAGCGCCGCATGTGACGGCCATCACATATCTATGTGACGCAACTCGCTATGCTCGAGATTGTGCTTTTGAGGTGGAGGTGAATCTGATGATTGGGTCGAATGGCTTCCCCACAATCGAAAACTGTTTGAAGTGCGTACTGCGTGATCATCGCTTGTTTTGTGACCTGCCCGCCGAAGCGCTGGTGGCTTTGCAGGCGATCAAAGCCACGGCGGTTTATCCAAAGGGCTCTATGTTGTGTCTGGAAGGACAGCCGGCGCGCGGAGTCTTTATTCTGTGTACGGGACGCGCGAAACTCTCAACTACTTCCGCTGAAGGCAAAAGTATCATTCTCAGGATTGCAGAGCCGGGAGAGGTTCTCGGACTGACTGCCGTGGTATCCAACGGCATGTATGAAGCCACGGTGGAGACGCTGGAGCCCAGCCAGGCCAATTTCATTTCGCAATCACAATTCATTCAGTACATTCAGCAATATCCTGAAGTCGGCCTGAAAGTGGCCAAGCAACTAACTCATAATTGCAAGTGCGCCTACAGTGAGATCCGTTCTCTCGGCTTGTCCAATTCCGTTCCTGAAAAAATCGCCAAGCTTCTACTGAGCTGGGCCAAACAGCCGCTGACAATGCAGGGGCCCAAAGGCGAGGTCCCAATTCGAGTAACGCTCACGCAGGAAGAGATTGCGCAGTTCGTGGGAACATCACGCGAGTCGGTTTCCCGCACTCTGAGCGATTTCAAGAAAAAAGGATGGCTGCGCACCAAAGGCGCCACCTGGTGGATCGTGGAGAAACACCAGCTTGAGCGGCTGGTGACCACGCAATAGCAGGAAATGCCTCGCCAATCGCAAGTGAGCGGCGTTGAAGAATGTGACCCAGGACTTGTGGCCTCACAAACTCTCGTGATGACAATCACATGCAATGATAAGAAAAAAAGCTAACCTGCACGCAGGATCGCTACTAATCTTTCGCCAATGTGAGCGCCGATATGAATGCACCGCTGTCGCAATACCAAACTTTGAATGAACTTTACGCCGGCTTGACCGAACATCTTGTTGCCGAGCTGCGCAAACTGGAGAACACGCGGGCCTGCCATGCAGGGGGCAAATTACTGACCTGCGGTGAGCTTCCCCATGACCTCATGATTCTGGCGGAGGGACACGCTGAAATACTGCTTCCTTGTCCCAAGGGCACAATCTCCCTGGGCATGGTGACTCCAGGAAAGGTCTTAGGGTTGAAAGCGCTGATGACCGGTGAACGGGCAGAGACGGATATCGTCTGCTTGAGCCCATGCACGGTTACGCTGCTTCCTGGCACCAGGTTTCTGGAGCAATTGCGTAGTCATCCAGAAATCTATTATGTCGTGGCAAAAATCCTGAGCGCTGATCTTCAGCAGGCGGACAAGGTCTTGAAGCAGGCTTCAAGAAGAGTTCACCGGACACAGCGCGGCAGGTTCGCCGAGGAAGCCAAAATCGTCCAGTGACGAGCGTCACAGACTGTTTCCCAGGCTGTAACTAGTCTTTGATACAGAGTCAGGTGATAGTTTGCCGATGGAGGACATCGAGGGGAAGTCTTCCATCAGCGGACATCAACTTGAAAATGAAGTTGGGACCTCTAAAGGAGAGCTTGAAGTATTAAGCTCTCCTTTTTCTTTGCAATCTAAGAATAATTAATGCGATTAATTGGATTTTTTTCCTTGTGATATGCATCACAGCCGCCATGTGTATTAATCTTTATGTTCAAAACTTAGATCTGCCATGAGGTGGACAACCGGGAGGATAGTGATGCCGGGATTGAAAGTGAGAGTTCGATCGATAATGTTCGCTCTCCTCTTAATGATGTTTACCTTGACCGCTGCTATGGCTCTCGATTTTGGCGATAAAAACAATAACGACAAGGACCAGGCCAAAACCAAGACCGAAAACAAAAAGAATAGCAAGACGCCTTCCGATGAGACTTCGGCCCAACTGGCCGAAAAAATCTATACCGCTGATCCTTCACAATATGTAGGCACTGATACCTGCAAGACCTGCCATGAAGATATAGGAAAAACCTTTGACAAGGGACCGCACTGGAAGACGCTGAATGACAAGCATGGCGTACAGTGGCAAGGCTGCGAGGCATGCCATGGACCAGGCAAGGAGCACGCGGAATCAGCCGATCCCGCGAAAATAATCCGTTTCGCCGGCTTATCAAAGCAAGAGGCATCCAGGCGCTGTCTCACCTGCCATGAGTTTGGGGAAGAGCACACGAACTTTCTTCGCTCGCAGCACATCAAGAACAATGTCGGCTGCGTTGACTGCCACTCAGTGCACCATCCGCAGGTTGAGCGCCAGCTGCTGCGCGCATCGCAGCCAGCCCTTTGTTACAGCTGCCATCTGGAAACCAAGCCGGATTTTTCCAAGCCGTTTCATCACAAAGTGAATGAGGGTCTTATCGCGTGCTCCAATTGTCATAACCCGCACGGCGGGTTCCTGACCCATCAACTGCGTTCCACCGCGGCACAAGATCAGCTTTGCTTCAACTGCCACACGGACAAGGCCGGTCCGTTCGCGTTTGAACACGTCCCCGTGAAGACTGAAGGATGCGTGGCATGCCATATGCCGCACGGGTCGTCGAACCCAAGATTGCTCAGGCGCGCAAACGTGAACCTGCTCTGTCTTGAATGCCACACATTCACCGTGGACGTGGGCGCTCCGGCCATACCCACATTCCATAACCAGGCGCAGAAGTATCAGGCCTGCACAATGTGCCATACGTCAATACACGGGTCCAATTCCGACCGCTTCATGTTTAAACCATAGAGGAGGGCGAAGGCCATGCTGCAAAGCAAAACCAGGCAAACATTCATCGCGGTTCTGACGTTCGCCGCCCTCCTGCTGTGCGGTTCAGTCATTAACGCACAGCAAAGTGGAAACAGCGTTCCGGAAAATCCGCAACTGGTCCCGGGGCCGGAAGTGGATTCAGCACGTAAAGCAAGCGACTCACCGTCGTACACCAGCCCCCTCCGTACGGAAACGCCCGTTTATGCCGGTTATGAAACCACGCAAACAGCGGAGTTTGGCGGCAGGATCACCAACTTCGGCGGCAATCAGGGGGTTTGGGACACATTCGTCAATCTGGGAAGCGGTCCAAGGCTGCTGGAATATTCGCTGGACATGCATTCACCCACTCATACGGGCTTATTTTTTGACGATCTTACATTGAATAACTTTGGATATGGCGGCGATCCCAATGATCTGACCAGGCTGCGAGTTTTGAAGGGTACGCTTTACAACTTCAACGCCACATTCCGCCGTGACCAGAACATCTTCGACTACAACCTGCTGGCGAACCCGTTGAACCCGCCGAACTCTAATCCGAATGTGCCCATTCTGGATTCTCCGCATGAATTCCTGCTGACGCGCCGCATGACTGACCTTGATTTGTCTCTGTTCTCCCTGGCTCCAGTCCGTGTGAGGCTGGGTTGGTCCCGCGTGGTGAATGAAGGTACAACGTTCAGCTCGGTCCACGAGGGCACGGACGCACAGCTTTTCCAGCCCACCCTCAACACCAGTGATACATTTCGGGCTGGAGTGGCATTGCGCTTCATTCCCAAAACGAGCATAAATTTTGACCAGTTCTACACTTATTACAAAGGCGACACGAGCGCGCAGTTGAACGGCGTGCCATTTCTGCTTGCCGGCGGTATTCCGGTTAACCTGGGACTTCCTTTCAACACTCCTGCCGGCCAGCCTTGCGCCACGCCGATTCTCGGCACCGGGTTTGTAAATCCGGCCTGCAACGGATTCCTCTTCTACTCGCGGACCGGACGCAACCGCAATTCTTATCCCACCGAGCAGATCAGCGTTCAAAGCAATTATTTCCGCCGCCTGGATTTTTCGGCGCGTTTTATTTACTCAGACGCGGAAGCCGACCTTCCTGACTTTCGCGAATTCTTTAGCGGACTTATTACCCGGACCGCCCAGCGGGCATTCGGTGACACCGGTTCAGCCACAGCGAAGCGCATCACCAAAACCGGGGACTTCGGGCTCACTTACAGGCTTACGGACAAGATCAGGCTGATTGACAGTTTCCGCTTCAACAGTTTCAGCATCCCCGGAAGCTGGAATTATCTGACCGGCAGCTTGTTTGGAGCCACGCTGCTGACCAACCCGGTGAACCCCCTTGGATGCAATCCCGCCGTCCCGGCTACTTGCCCCGTCCACACCAGCAGCTCCAGCGCGGACGTGGTTAACGAGTTCTACAATGAATTCCTGCGGCAGGAATCCAAGATCAACACTTTCCAGGTGGAGTATGACTTCACCCGCCGCATCAGCGCTTATGTGGGATACCGGTATGAGAACCGGGAGATCACGCGAAATGACAATCTGCTTCAGGTGCAGACATTCCTGCCTTCGTTACCGAACCGCGGCGGATGCCCTGTGAGTTCGACCGTCGGAGGGATTTGTACCCTCATGACGACCGATGAGGGCGCTGATTTTATTCCTATTAACGCCAATTCGGCGTTGTTTGGTTTCTCCGCCCGCCCCAATGATAAGTGGCGTTTTAACTTTGATACCGAGCTTTATTATGCGGACAATACTCTGACCCGCATCTCGCCCCGGCACCTGCAGCAATACCGCGCCCGCGGCAGCTACAAAGCCAGGGACTGGATCACGCTTGGCGCAAGCATGAATATTCGCGAAAACCGCAATAATGATTTTGACATCGGCAACCTGCAACATAATCGCAGCTTCGCCTTTACCACGGTCATCGCGCCGCCCACAGCCACATGGGGCATGGATCTTAACTATAGCTACAATGATATTTTTTCGCGGAGCAACATCTGCTTTGTTGCCACACCGGTACCGGCGGGCTCCCTCACATGCGGTGCACCATTCCTGGCTGGGATATCAACCTACAGTGAGTTGTCACATTACGGATCGCTTTCCGGATACTTCAAACCGGCGCGCCGCGTCACCGCAAACGTGGGCTATAACCTGACCAGCAGTACCGGAGACACGCTGATCCTGAACCCGAACGCGCCAACCGGGCCTTTGAGTTTTAATTATCATTTGCCCATGGTGATGGTGGCCGTGGAAATAGCCAAAAACCTGACTTATAAGACGGGATGGAACTACTACGATTATAACGAGAAGTCCGCGCCCGGCCCCACACTGCCGCGCGACTTCCACGGCAACGCATTGACCTTGTCTTTACGTTACACGATGTAAAAAACAAGCATTGTCTCAAGGAGGAAAGATGAAACTTGGAATCATAACGGTAGCAACGGCCATTGTGCTCGCGGGAATGGTCCTGCCAGCGGCTGCTGAAGACGCATCCGCACTTTACAAATCAAAGTGCCAGGCGTGCCATGGCGCCGATGGCAAGGGCGATACCGCGGCCGGCAAAAAGCTGGGCGCCAAAGACTTCCATGATCCTGAAGTCGCGAAAATGTCAGACGCAGACATGATCAAGGCCACCAAAGAAGGTAAAGGCAAGATGCCGGCCTTCAAGACTCTTACTGATGATCAGGTACAAGACCTCGTGAAGTACATCCGCAGTTTGAAGTAGCTGGTTGTGTGGAAAGGGAGGCCGAATGCCAACGGCAGCGGTGTTCGTTTTACTTGCGGTCACCATTGGGATCATCGTTATAGTGGTAGCCAAACCGGAAATCACTATGGCGCGGGGCGGTAAGATTTTAGCCTTCATTGGTTTGTTTATATTCCCCGGCTTCGTGGCCCTGCTTGGGTTTGATAACCACGTGGAACGCTCCAAGAAAACCACATTCTGCCTCTCTTGCCACATTATGGGACCGTACGGAAAAAGTCTTTATGTGGACGATCCCAGTTATATCCCCGCAGCACATTTTCAGAATGGCCGGGTCCCGCGCGATGAGGCCTGCTACACCTGCCACACCGATTACACAATTTATTATGGCGGCATAAGGGCCAAGATGAGAGGGCTCCACCATATTTACGTTCAGTATCTGGGAAAGCCAAACAATCCAATCCACCTTTACAGCCCGTACAATAACCGGGAATGCCTGCATTGTCACGAAGGGTCGCGGAGCTTTGAACAGGGCGCGGTGCATACGGCTGATCCGCAGACCATGGTTGACATCAAGAGTAATAAACTCTCGTGTCTATCGTCAGGATGCCATGACACCGTGCATAACATTCCCAAACTTAACCAGGTGAAATACTGGGAGCCGCCAAAATGATCAACAGCCAGGAACTAATGATGGCCAAACGTCTCAGGCTAGCGGGAATCCTTCTGATTATCGGCTTGTTGGTGGAGGCTTTTTCCCTGCTCTGGAACCATCCTCTTTCGTTTATCGCATTTACCAGCGTCGGCCTGTTCCTCTTGTTTTGCGGAGTGGTCGTGTATCTGTTTTCTTTGCTTCAATATAGGGCTGCAGAGGAGCGGACGGTCGTGGAGGATCACACCAACGTGTGACACGTGTCACAGTCTTCCAATGGCCTGTTGCATACAATCTGCGCCATGAACTCTGGTTTTGACATTAACAAAACACCCCTCATCGTAATCTGGGAAGCCAACAGGACCCCAGACGTGAATAGCCCTGACGGTAGCGTCTCGTGCCAGGCTGAGCGCCATTCCCTGGAGCTGAACACAGAGGAGGCGGAAAAGCTGATCGCAGACGTCGCAGACCTGCGCCCGCCCATCTTCGGCTTCAACGGCAGCGATCCCTTGAAACGTTCGGACATCTATCAATTGATCGAGTCCGCGGCTTACCGGCAGCTGCATCCTGCGCTTTCTGCTCAAGTCACCGCTCTGATAACCTCCGACGCGGTCCTGAAATTAAAAAAAGCCGGATTGTCACGCCTGTCCTTGAGCCTTGATGGGCCAACACAGGAACTGCAGGACGACTTGAGTGGGGTTCCGGGTTCGTTTAGCCGGACGATGGCTGCCATGTCGTGGGCGAATCGGTGCTTGCTGCCAACCCAGGTGAATACCATCGTGAACCGGCGCAACGTCAACGAACTTGAAAACATTCTCCACGTGATCAGCAGTTTCAGGCTGGCGATGTGGAATCTGGTCTTCCAGATACCCACAGCCCGCGGTGAAGACAGGGATCTTTTGTCTTCAGTAGAGTGCGAGCAGGTGTTCGCCCGGATTTATCGGATGTCACAGAAAGTGCAATTTAAAATCAAGACCACTGAGGCCCAGCATTATCGGCGCTACGTTCTGCAGCAGCGTGCGCGTAGCCGCGGCAAGTCCGGCGATGGCGACATCAGCGAAGGTATTCCGGGAATTTTGCCCATCAATGAAGCCAAAGGTTTCGTTTTCATCTCCCACACGGGAGACGTTTACCCCAGCCCGTTCCTCCCGTTGTCAGCCGGCAACGTACGTGACGCCAGCCTGGCGGACATTTACCGGAATTCAGAGCTTTTCCAGAAGCTTCGTGATACCGGAAATCTGGAAGGCAAATGCGGCAACTGTGAATGCCGGGAAATCTGCGGGGGATCGCGTGCCCGCGTCTATGCCATGACAGGTGAGCTCTTTGGCGAGGACCCCAGCTGTATTTACCAGCCCAAGCGGGTAAAGTCCGCAAACGCAAAGATGAAGCGTTTGCCTGAGGTGGAACGTGCTGCAGAGCCTGAAGCGGACAGCAACATAGTTTCCCAGTAAGTTTATTTTGACGGATGACGCGCCCGGTGAAGCCTCAGTTATTCACCGGGCGTTTCTTTGAAAATCAATGGCTGACACTCCCAGGGCGCGCTCAGAGAATCTTTCTTTATCTCCCCGGAATCAGGCATCGGTTTTTCCGTTCCACCGCGAATCCAAGGTTCAACACTGATAGCTGGTATTGAGCAAGTCTGGTATTGTTCCTGCATGAGGCGATATTGGACTCCGTTGTTGGTCCTGCTTACTTTCATTTTCTCGCTGCCGGCGAATGCTGCTGATCGTTTTTCCAAACCCAGACCTGTGGAGTTGACCAAAGAAGGCCGGCAATGGGCGGCACGAACCCTGAAAAAGCTGACGCTGGAAGAAAAAATCGGCCAGATGTTGAGCGTGCGCTACTACATGGATTTTGAAAACTTTGATAGCGATGCCTACCGGCAATTCCGGGATCAGATGCAGAAATACGGAATCGGTTCCGTGCTGCTGACAATCCATGTGGACTCTGCAGGCCTGCTGAAGAACCCGCCGCTTGAAGCGGCTGCTATGACCAATCAGCTGCAAAGGGATTCGAAACTTCCTTTGCTGATTGCAGGCGACCTGGAACGCGGTCTGGCTACCCGCATGAACTCAGTGCCCATTTTCCCTGATGCCATGGCATTTGGCGCCACTGGAGACCCTGGTTATGTAGAGAGGTTCGGAGCGATTGTTGGCGCGGAGTCGCGGGCCGTGGGCATTCACTGGACCTTCTGGCCCGTTGCGGACGTGAACAACAATCCCCTTAATCCAATCATTAATACACGCTCCTACGGAGAGGACCCGGCAACGGTGGGTGATCTGGCGGCTGCGTTCATACGCGGCGCGCGCTCCCAGGGAATGCTGACCACCGTTAAACACTTTCCCGGACATGGCGACACCGCGACTGATTCACATCTGGGTCTTGCCCGGGTGGAAAGCGACAGAGAACATCTGAACAAGGTCGAATTGCCACCTTTTCAGAAGGCGATTGCCGCGGGAGTGGATTCGGTGATGGTGGGGCATCTGGTTGTGCCGGCGCTTGAGCCCGATCCGAACAAGGTAGCCACAATCTCCAGCAACGTGATTGGAAAACTTCTGCGGCAGGAGCTTGGCTTCAAAAATCTGGTGGTCACCGATGCGCTGGAGATGCAGGCATTAACCAGCTTGTATCCGCCTCAACAGGGCAACCCTGCCGGACGGGCCGCCGTGGATGCCGTGAAAGCGGGCAACGATGTTTTGCTGTTGCCCACAGATCTGGATGGTGCGTTCCGCGGAGTTGTGGACGCAGTGCATCGCGGCGAGATTCCGGAATCGCGCATCGACGAGTCAGTGCAGCGGATCCTGGAAATGAAAGCCTCAGTCGATTTGCATAAAGCGCGTCTCGTGGATCTTGAACAGGTTTCGTATCTGGTGAGCCGGCAACCGGACATGCAACTGGCGCAACAGGTGGCCGATGATGCGGTCACCATGATTCGAGACAATCATCAGGTAATGCCCCTGTCTAGATTTCAGGCTCCCAAGATTGAAGGCGAGATTTATCCCGCCCCTGTACAGCCAACCACTCAGGTGGTGGCGATTATCTTTTCTGACAATGCGCACGGCTCCTGGGGTCGGGGATTTGAATCAGCGTTGAAGGCGCGCCGGGCCGATGCAACGGTTTTTTACGTGGATAGTAGCCTGGCGGCCGCACTGTCAGGCGTAGTGCTACAGGCGGTGAAGGACGCAGGCAAAGTTGTGGTGGCGGGCTATCTTACACCCGTTGCGGGAAAGCAGGTAATGCCGCCAGCCATGCCGCTACAGGGCCACTTGAAAAATAGCGTGGATCTTGACCAGTCGGACTCAGCGTTACTGGGACAGATCTTGACCGCCGCGCCGAACAAGACGGTTGTGGTGGCACTGGGCAGTCCTTATCTGGCCCAGAGTTTTCCTCAAATTCAGAATTATGTGTGTACCTTCTCCACTGCCAGCACCTCTGAAGCGAGCGCGGTTCGCGTGTTGTTTGGAGAGTTGAAGCCTAAAGGTCGATTGCCGGTGACGTTGCCGGGCATCGCCAGTCGGGGAGTCGGGCTGACACCCCAGGTTGCAATGAAGCCCTAGAAGCTAGCGACGTCTCGGTGGAAAACAGGGCCTTTTTCTTGACTACTGCGCAAACGTGGTAACTGACTGATACTACGCGACTTAAGCAACCAGAAGCAGCGCGTTGATTCACAAATCGGCTCGGGATTTTAACCTGCTTTTAACATAGCCCCAAGCCCGGGCCGAGCTAGCATAAAGGCGATCGAAAACAACTCACTACGACCCCGAACCCCCCGAAAGGATCGCAGAGATGAAGATCGTCCGCCACCCATATCAAGCCAGTATCGTCCCCCAGCCGGTACCGAAAGAAACCTTGTGGCATTGCGTGATCCGCCGCGATGGATCGCAGGAAATCCTTGTTCGCCGTGACGCCATAAGCAAGGAAGATGCCTGGGCCGCCGCGCTGCTTGAGATTTCCCGCCTCAAGCGGTCTGAGGTTCCCAATCCCCGCCTGCGGAAAGCCGGGTAAAAGCTCAGTTGCTGGAATAAAGCTGAAGCGCGCCCCAGTAATATGGGCGGCGCCAGAATGACTCAGAGTGAAGCAAAGCCAGCTTTGCTGTTCGCAACGCAGCGGCAGGGTCGTTTTTTTTCTTCATTTCTCCGTAGAACGTTTCCATCAATTTGACGTTGGCCTCGTCGTCTGTCTCCCACAAAGCGCCAATTACGTTGTGCGCTCCGGCGCGCAGGAACGCCCATGACAATCCAACCAGTCCTTCGCCGGAGTACTGCCTTGTGCCGGCGCCGTAACAGGACGAAATGGTTACGAGTTCGGGGTGAATTCTGGTCTTGATAATGTCACGGGCATAAAGTTTGAAGCCGTCTTCCCCCGGCGAGAGGATAATCGCTGAATCCAAAGGAGTGAGGTCGCTGGCCGTGCCGTGCGTAACAAAGTGTAGAAATCTGTACTGTGCGGGATTGCTTGAATCGTAAGCTTCGGGCGTGGCATTGGCCTGTGCGTAAATTGCTTCGCTCGATTGAGCAAATTGTTTCGCCACAGTATTCATTTCCTGTGCGGCGTGGGCCAGACCGGGGAATTCTTTGGTCGCCTCAACCGGATTTCCCATCAGCAACAATTGTTTTTTGTATGCGCCTCCACCGTTCGACGGATTTTCCAGTCCTGCCAGAAAGCTGGCGTTCTGGATGCAGACGTCTTCAATCCAGAAATGCGGTTTGTCTCCGTCAGTGATAAGCGTTTCAAAATTCAACTTATAAAGCCGGCGATGGGGAACAATGATTACTCTGGCGCCTTTGGGAATGAATTTCTCGGCGGGCGCCACGAGCATCTTGAAGAGATTTTGTCCCTGAGGCGTTTGGTCTTCAGATTGGTCCGCCGTCATTCGATCATAGGCTTCAATCTCCCTGACAATGTCCATTTCGGGCGGCAGGGTAAAGGTCTTGAATTCTGTTGGGGAAATCAGCCAGAGATAGGACTGCTTCGTTGTCAGCCAATAGGCAAGTATGATCTGGTTCGTGCCAGCCAAGCGGCCCTGTATAGCCGTGATGCTTAAGGAGTTGGCCTGGGGATTTAGCTTTCGCGACTCAGCCAAATCCCGCGATCTGCCATGCTCGGCTATTCGTAAGGCCTCCTCCTGGCGGCCCTGGGAAACAAGAAACGACACGTATGAGTCGTATAAAGGATCATGGTCCATGAACGTGATGCGAAATCGTTCGCTTGATATCTTGTGAAAACTCAGCTCAGCGGTGGCGATGGCTTTTTGAAACATCCGGTCCGCATCTGCTGGGCGCTTTTCCGCGACAAATGCCTCGGCCAGGCCTGATTCGGCGAGCCACTTGAGATGATCAGTTGCGGGAGAACTATACACTTCTCCATAGAGGTTTTCGGCAGTCCTGAGATCGCCTTCCAAGACTGCAAGATGGCCTTTATTGATTAGCAGATAAAGCCGATCTTCTGCTGAAGGATTGAATTTTTCCACTGCGGCCAGGCGTTCCTTCGCATGCCCCAGATCGTTGACTGTCATAGCGAGATCTGCTGAATCAATCAGGCTTCGCACGGCCATGTCTGGTAAATTCGCATCCTTGGCGACAAGAAGGGCCTCAGTGTATGTTTTCTCAGCATCCCCGTACTGCATCTGTGAAAGCTGCTGGTTTCCGAGATCAACAAGCCAGTGCGCGTAATCCGCTTTCGCGTCTTCAATGTGAGCTGCCAGATCTACCGCTTGTTTAAGATATACTCCCGCCGCAATAAATTCTCCCAGGCTCTGCGTGCAAAAACCTTTGTTCCCCAGCAAGCTCTCCTTTCGCAGCGGAGAGTCTGTCAATTTCAAAGCACGATCATACAAGTCAATGGCTTGGTCGTAATGCTCTGCCTGCATGAGGAGGTAACCCTGATACTGGATGGCTCGCGATTCCAGAAATCCGTCTTTGCCATGGGCCAGATTGGCTGACTGAATAAAAAAATGAGCCGCTGCATCCGGCTTCGTGTCCGACGCGCAATCGCCACGAGCATAGAGCAGTTCTGCCTGCACGACAGGATCTGCGGCTGAAGCAGAAGTTTGCGCTTGATCCAGGGCTTTATCGGCTTCGTTGTATCTTCCCAGCCCACAGAGTGCCGTGCCGGTCAGAATTCCCTTTCTTACGGCTACTTCCTCGGGAACCTTTGCCGGGAATTTGGATATAAAATCCAGCGCCTGGTCAGCCTGATTGCGACGGATGAAGACCTGTGCCCTGAGGATGCGAGCACGCCAATACCAGATGGGGTCTTGCTTGCCAGGATTTTCGGGAAGATGACCGATGAGGTTGAGCGCAGCTTCCGAATTGCCATTGCGGAATTCGGTCACTGCACTCGAATAGCGCGTTTGCCAGTCAGGTTGGCGACATCCGACCACCATAGCGGCGCCGAACAAAAATAATAAGGCCGCTAACCTCCTCCAGTCGGCTTCGTACCCCCGCCTGTGGTGCCGCCTCCGCTCGTGCCTCCCGTACCACTGGAACACATGTCCACACGCAGCATCGTCAGGGTGCAGTGATGATGATGGAAGGTCAATTCGGCCAGGCGAACCACGCCAAATTTGGGAATACAGATAATGGATCCAAAGCCTCGCAACTCTGTGTCTTTGCCCGCATGCTCTTTGATGTCCATGTGATTCAAGGGCGAAAAAGGAATTCGATCTGTCGCGCGTTTTTCGCCTTTGGATTTCCATGCGTTGACCACGTCTGACATGCCTTCCAGAGCGTGGTATTCCTTTTCCAGTTTCCCGAGATCTGTCCCGCTGAGCTGACCCAGCTTGCTGCCGAACAGCCAATCGTCCAGCTTGCCGGCTTTATGCTTCGCCGCCACCTGGGAGTAACTGTTGTTTTCGTGAAATACCTGTGTCGCCAATTTTACATCGACCTTGTGACCG
>Ga0164301_10000335_pt1 | contig 13386 bp, 12 predicted proteins | sample Whisoiple_231_MG_FD_109711 | JGI IMG/M metagenome (GOLD analysis project Ga0164301, IMG submission 109711) | Unamended control soil microbial communities from upstate New York, USA - Whitman soil sample_231_MG | ecosystem: Environmental > Terrestrial > Soil > Agricultural land ... | reverse complement strand
GGGCGGCTCGCTGAAAAGCGCGGTCGGCCTCGGGACGCTGCTCGCCGACGGGATCGGCGACACGATCCGGATCAGCCTCTCGACCTTCCACGCCGAGGAGGAGGTCAAGGTCGCCTGGGAGATCCTCAAGGCGCTGCAGCTGCGCGAGCGCGGCCCGGTGCTGATCGCCTGCCCGACCTGCGGCCGCCTGCAGTTCGACATGGACTCGGTCGTGGCCGAAATCGAGAAGCGGCTCGAAAGCTACGCCGAGCCGGTCGAGGTCGCCGTCCTCGGCTGCGCAGTCAACGGCATCGGCGAGGCCAGCCACGCCGACTTCGGCATCGCCGGCGCCAAGAACGAGGGCCTGATCTTCGCCGGCGGCAAACCGCTGCGCAAGGTGCCGCAGGAGAAGCTGGTCGACACCCTCTTCGAGGAGATCGACAAGTCCCTCAACCGCGGCGGCCAAGTCGAGTTCGACGAGGCCGAGTCCCGCGAGGGCGCCGAGTGGGTCGCCAACATCGAGCGCGAAAACGCCGGCGATCTGACCCCCGAGAAGATCGCCCAGATGGAGAAGGAAGCCGTCGAACGCGGCGAGTCCGACAAGGTCCTCCTCGACGAGGAGTCCTCGCCGACCGCGGGCCGCCGCTTTACGCGGGCCTAGGCCCTACCACGAGAAGAGCGCAGGCGTGCTCTCGGTTGCTTCGGCGTTGCGTGCTCTGACGCGGAACGTATGACCGGTGGGGGTTAGCGGACCGTATTTCTTCGGGCTGGCGCATGCGCTCCAGGCGCCGCTGTCAAGCCTGCATTCAAAGATCGAGGTCGAATCATCCGCAGCGAAGGTGAAGGTGATGTATTGGTTGCCGTAACCGAAGGCTTTGCTGGTAATCGTGGAATTCGGTTCGGGGACCCCGTCGTAGGCTTCAACGGCCGCGGCGAATGAATTCCAGCCAGGCAAATGCTGTTCTTCGGCGTCTAGGATTCCGTACCATTCCTCATGGTCCTCGGTTGGTTCCGTCTGGGGGGTCCACTCGCGCAGGTTGTAGAGATATATGGCGTGCACGAAGCCGAATTCTTGAGTTTGGACCAGGTCGAAGAGAGCCTTGATCCAGTTCCCCTTGAGTTCCTCTCTTGCGGCTTGAGTCTGGCCGGGGACGCAACGCGGACCATCGCAGGACGAGTAGCCGACCTCCGTGATCCAGACTGGCTTGTTGACGCCTCGGGTTTTCCAGTCTTCGTAGATTCGCTTTGCAGCCCAGAACGACGCATCAGCTCCAGATTCGGGCTGGTAAAAGGGGTCGAGCCCTTGCGGATATGGATGCACCGACAGGCCGTCTATGTAATTCCCAAGTGCCGGTTCGTGGGAGAGGAGTGCGTTTGCCCAGCTGATCAGGGCGGTATCGGTGCTATTGGATACCTGCCATCTCGTACCGATGAGGTAGCGAGATCCTGGGCTGGAGGCTCTGCCAGCGATCACTGACGCCTTGTAGAGGTCAGCGTACCGAGCCGCATTGAACTCTCCTTTTGGAGAGTCCATGAAGTATGGCTCGTTCCAGACCTCGAAATAAGTCGAAGCCAAGCCTGCATCGAGAGCTGGATTAGCTTCCCAGAAGTCTCCTTCGGGACCGTACCGCTGCACAACCTGAGCGGTGTAATCGGCGAAATCCGAATCACTAGCCGGATAGGTCCGAGAGCAGACATCCTGGTTGTTCCCCCCGGTGGCCCAACAGGGTGGACTGCCGAGGATGGGGAGGATCCTCATGCCGCGTTCTGCGGCTTCCTGGAACATCAGGTCGGTTTTGACCCAGTCCCATTTTCCGTCGCTTGGCTCCAGCTGCCACCAATCGAGATCCTCTCGGAGCCAGGTGGCACCGGTTTCGTTGGCCTGATCCTGGACCGATCCCGGGACTTGCGCGGATCGTGAATCAGCGCTGATCCCCGCATGGACCTTCCGCCCGCTCGGGGTCAGGGCTATTTCCATGCGTACGAGGGCAGCATCGATCCGTGGTCCCGGTGCACCAAATTCCTTCGAGAACGTGAGACGGAGGTTGTTCAGCAGGGCCGTGGAACCGGCCGCGAACGAAAAGGAATGCCAACCAGAGGTAGTAAAGGTTTGAGTGGCGAGCGCATTACCGGTCGATCCGTCGATAACTGAGGCCGACATTTTGGTCGAGGTAGTGGTGTAGAACCATGCTTTTGCATTCGTCACGGCACCGCCGCTCAAGGCAACATTGCTCATTTCCACGGAAAAGGAAGCACCAGATGAGGCATTGGTCGATACGTAGTTGGATCCTTCGGGGGTTTGGTTCTCGGTGAGAATGTCGTCGAGTGCATCCGCCTTAGAGCTTGCGCCGGTTACTGACCAAGTTCCGTAGGAACCCGCATCCTGATTTGGGCGCAGAAATGCGATTGCCGCCGCCTCTGCGCCCTCTGGGGAGCCCAGGGTCCCCAAGCTGGAGACAAGCAGAACCAACAGTGGCGCGACGCGAATTCCAAGCGACATAGTCCCCGTCCTGTGGGTAGTTTGCTTAAGGAAGGCTATGCAATGCCGGAGCCACCCGCGCTCATAGCTGGTGAGCCCGCTTCACCGGCGACCGGGGAGGCCCGTCGACGGCAGGCCAACGCTGTGCGGAGGCGTGATCTACTAGCTTCTCGAACTTCCAGCGTCGCCTGCTCGAAACGTGGCTGCCAAATCCAAGAACCGAGGCGTGTCTCCCTCCCGGCAGGAGGACTTTCCTGCCTGGTTCCAGGCCGTTGTGCGAGAGGGGGAGGTTGCCGAACTCGCGCATGTGCGCGGCAGCATGGTGATCCGGCCCTGGGGCTATGCGATCTGGGAGCTGATGCAGGCCGAGCTGGATCGCCAGATCAAGCGCAGCGGTGCGAGCAATGCCTACTTCCCGCTCTTCATCCCGCTCAGCTACATCGAGAGCGAGGCCAAGCACGTCGAGGGGTTCGCCAAGGAGATGGCGGTAGTGACCCATCATCGACTGGAAGAGGACCCGGACAGCCCCGGCCACCTGCGGCCCGGCGGCAAGCTGACGGAGCCCCTGGTCGTGCGCCCGACCTCGGAGACGATCATCGGCAAGTCGTTCGCGAAATGGATCAACTCCTACCGCGACCTGCCGCTGATGGTCAACCAGTGGGCCAACGTCGTCCGCTGGGAGATGCGGCCACGGGTGCTGCTGCGGACGACCGAGTTCCTCTGGCAGGAGGGGCACACCGCCTTCGCCACCGAGGGGGAAGCGCGGGCAAACGCGCAGCAGATGCTCGAGGTCTACCGGGACTTCTCCGACTCGTTCCTGGCGATGCCGGTCCTGACCGGCGAGAAGCCCGAGGAAGAGCGCTTCCCGGGCGCCGTCCAGACCCTCTCGATCGAGGCGATGATGCAGGACGGCAAGGCGCTTCAGGCCGGGACCTCGCATTACCTCGGCCAGAGCTTTGCCGAGGCGGCCGAGATCACCTTCCTCGACAAAGAGGGCGAGCGGGGGCTGGTTCACACCGCCTCCTGGGGCGTCTCGACCCGGCTGCTCGGCGCCCTGATCATGAGCCACAGCGACGACATCGGCCTGCGGCTGCCGCCGACGGTGGCTCCCCAGCAAGTCGTGATCGTGCCGATCCCGCGGGGCGACGAGGGCCCGGCCGTGCTGGAGGCCGCCAAGGAGCTGGCGCGGGAGATCGGCGACCTCACCTTCGACGGCACCCAGGTGCGGGTCAGCGCCGACCTGCGCGACCGGGAACCGCCGGACAAGCGCTGGGAGTGGACCCGCAAAGGCGTGCCGCTGGTATTGGAACTCGGGCCACGCGACCTCAAGGAGGGCGTGGTGGCGCTGCGGCGGCGGGACGTCGACGCGAAGCCCGAGTCGCTGGAGCGAGCCAAGGTCGCGGACGCGATTCCGGCCCTGCTGGCCGAGATCCAGGGCTCCTACCACCGCGCCGCAGCGGACCGCTTGCAGTCGCGCACCCGCAATGACATCGAGACCTTCGACGAATTCCGCGAGTGGTTCGACACCGATCCGGCCGACGCCGATGCAGGCGGCTTCGTGCGGGCGCCTTGGAGCGAAGCCCCCGAGTCGGCGCAGCTGCTCGACGAGCTCAAGGTCACCGTCCGCTGTCTGCCCCTCGACCGGGACCCGGCCGATGGCGCCGTCTGTGTCCTCACCGGCAAGCCGGCGGTGACCGAAGCGATCTTCGCCAAGGCGTACTAGGGCGATGGCCTGCGCGGGGCTCCTCGATGACTGATCGCGACCCCTTCGGCCGCGGCCGTATGCGCCGCCTCTTCGGGCTCGACCGCAGCGCGCCGCCGCCCCCGACCACCCGCCGGGGCGTTCCGCTGCACCCGTGGACGATTCCCAACGCGGTCGGCTACCTGCGACTGGCGGCGCTGCCGGTCTTCCTCGTCCTCGCTTACAACACCGAGGACGGCACCTCGGTTGCCTCGGCGATGGTCTTCTGGGCGATCGCCGCGGGCGACTACCTGGACGGGATCCTGGCCCGGATCACCGGCCAGTACAGCCGCATGGGGGCGCTGCTCGACCCGCTGGTCGACCGGCTGACGATCCTCGCCGGCGCCGTCGTCTGCTGGAGCTTCGACCTGCTGCCGCACTGGGCGCTGGCGCTGCTGGCGCTGCGTGAGCTGGCGATGCTCTTCCTTGCCCAGTACGGCCTCCGCCACGGGGTCGACATCGAGGTCAACTGGCCAGGGCGGATCTCGGTCTTCCCGATCATGGGCGGGATCTTCCTCGCCCTGCTGGCCCCCGGCTGGGTCGCCAGCGCGCTGCTGATCTGGGGCCTGGTGATGGCGATCATCGCCACGGTGCTCTACGCGCAGGCGGGCCGGCGGGCGACGCGCGCCGGCCGTGCCGCAGGCTGACGCACAGCTTCACCCGAACCTTCAACCTAGGGTTGAACCTTTCGGGAAGGAAGCTATGATCGGCTCCCGCGCAAACGGAGGCGACGCCTCCTCGAGTTAGGAGCACGATGGAGGACACCTTTCCCGATCTCGGGTCCCTCAGCGACAAGGAGCTGAAGGACATGATCGACAACCTGACGGCGGAGGAGAACGAGATCTCCTACAAGCGGCGCGTCCTGCACGGGAAGATCGACATCCTGCGCGCGGAGCTGGTCAACCGCCTGCGGCACAAACGCGAGGCCGGCGAGTCGCTGATCTCCGGTGACGACGTCGAGCAGCTGACCCAGATCCTCGCCGGGGAGACGCAGCCGCCGTCGGAGGACGAGCCCGCCGCCTGAGCGGCCACGCGGGGGGACCAGTCATGGCCGTTCACTGTCCCGAGTGCGGGTTCGCCAACCCCGAGGGAGCCAACTACTGCCAGAAGTGCGGTGCCTACCTCGGCGGCCCGAAAGAGGCCGGCGAGGACCCGACGACGATGACCTACCGGGTCGAGGAGACCGGCGAGATGACGCCGGTCGACATCGACGAGGTGGTCGAGGAGAGTGGCGCCGCCCTGGTGATCCGGGCCGGCGGCGGCCGCGCGGGGGAGAGCTTCAGCATCGCCGAGGACCGGGTCAGCATCGGCCGCAGCCCCGACGCCGGCGTCTTCCTCGACGACGTCACCGTCTCCCGCAACCACGCGCTGCTGGTCCGCCGCCGCGACGGCCTCTACATCGATGACCTCGGCTCGCTCAACGGCACCTACGTCAACCGTCGCCGGATCGAGTCGCACCGGCTCGCCGACGGCGACGAGATCCAGGTCGGCAAGTACAAGCTGAGCTACCTGGAGCGCTAGCCGATGCCGGTCTCCGAACAGCAGGGGCGCGCCACCGAATCGGCCAGCCGGCCGCGCAAGGCGCTGACGATCGGCGCCGTCTGCAAAATCCTGCAGAGCGAATTCGACGACGTCTCGATCTCGAAGATCCGCTACCTGGAGGATCAAAAGCTGCTCAACCCGCGGCGGACTTCGGGCGGCTACCGCCTCTACAGCCAGTCCGACGTCGAACGCCTGCGGACGATCCTGCGCCTGCAGCGCGACGAGTTCCTGCCACTGCGGGTGATCCGCCAGGAGCTCGCCTCCGGCGGCGACCTCGTCCTCGGCGACGGCGACCGCAAGCCGGCCTCCGGCGGCGGCGGGGTGCGCCGGGCGATCCTGGTCGACACCTCGCGCGCCTACCTGACCGTCGAGGAAATCGTCGAGGAGACCGGCGCCCGCGAGGAGCTGATCGGCGAGCTGGAGAACTACGGGATCGTGCAGCCCGAGAAGCGCGAGGGCAAGACCGTCTACGACGAGACCGACCGCGAGATCGTCCGGGCCGCCAACGAACTCTCCCGGGTCGGGGTCGGGGCGCGGAACCTGCGCGTCTTCCGCTCCTCCGCCGACCGCGAGGCGAACCTGCTGGAAGCGCTGCTCGGCCCCTCGCTGCGCTCGCGCAACCCCGAGCGCCGCAAGGAGGCGCTCGACAGCCTCGAAAGTCTGGCGGCGACCGTGAGCCACCTCAAGCACCTGCTGCTGGTGCGCGACCTGCGCCGCCTCACCGGCGAATAGCCGGCCGTGGCCCGCGTGACCCGCAGGCGCACCGTCGCGGCGCCCCTGGGCGACGTCTGGAAGCTCGTCTCCGACCCCTACAACCTGCCGCGCTGGTGGCCGAAGACGGCGCGGGTGGAGAACGTCGACGCCAAGCCGGGCGGCAAGCGGACGCAGTGGACCAAGGTGCTGCAGACCGGCGAGGGAAGGGGCGTGCGGGCCGACTTCCGCTGCGTCAGCTCGGCCGAGAACGAGCGCTACGTCTGGGAGCAGGAGCTGGCGGGGACGCCGTTCGAGCGGCACCTGAAGGCGCTGCGGGTCGAGGTCGGGATGCGCGAGCGCGACACCGGGACCGAGGTCAGCCTGACCGAGGAGCAGTCGCTGAAAGGGATGTCGAAGCTCGGCTCGCCGCTGATGCGGCGGGCGCGCGGGGACGTGCTCGACGAAGCGCTCGACGGGATCGAGGCGGCGCTGACGTGATCCCGCGCCGCGACGCGAAGTGGTGGGGGTGGGGCGACCCTTCGGTGGAGCCCTCGCTCGACGCCGAGGCGCTGGCCGTGCTGCGCGAGCGGATCGGGGAGCTCGAGCCCTGGCCCCTGGCGCGGGCGCTGGAGGACTTCCAGCTGCCGGCGGGCGAGGCTCTGCCGCAGGCGGTGATCGACGCGGTCGGCGAGGCGAACGTCTTCAGCGGGGACGAGGACCGGCTGCGCCACGCGACCGGCTGCGGCTACGCCGACCTGGCGCGGCTGCGCAACGGGGCACTGCCCGCGGCCCCTGATGCGGTCCTGATGCCGGCCGATGCCGAGGCACTGCAGCGGGTGATCGCCGCCTGCGCGGCCGCGGGCGTCGCGATCGTCCCCTTCGGCGGCGGCACCAGCGTCGTCGGCGGGGTCGAGCCGCTGCGCGGCCCGCACGGCCGGGTCGTCAGCCTCGACCTTGGTGCCCTGCGCGAGGTCTCGGTCGACCGCCGCGCGCTGACCGCGACCCTCGGCGCCGGCCTGCGGGGACCGGAGGCGGAGGCGGCGCTGGCCGCGCAAGGCCTGACCCTCGGCCACTTCCCACAGTCCTTCGAGTACGCGACGATCGGCGGCTTCGCTGCGACCCGCTCGGCCGGGCAGGCCTCGAGCGGCTACGGGCGCTTCGACGCCCTGGTCAGCTCGGTGCGGCTGCTGGCGCCGGCGGGGGAGATCTCGACCCTGGCGACCCCACACACCGCCGCCGGCCCCGCCCTGCGCGAGCTGGTGGTCGGCTCCGAGGGCGTGCTCGGCGTGATCCCCGACGTCACCGTGCGGGTGCGGCCGGCGCCGACGGTGCGACGCTACGAGGCCTGGATCGCCGAGAGCTTCGACGCCGGGGCGGAGATCGTCCGCGCCCTGGCCCAGGGGCCTGGGCTGCCGCAGATCATCCGCGTCTCCGACGAGGAGGAGACCGAGGGGACGCTGGCGTTGAACGGCCCGCGCGGGCTCGGCGGTCGCCTCTTCGGCGGCTACCTCGGGCTGCGCAAACGCCGCGGCGGCGCCCTGATGATCGTCGGCTTCGAGGGCGACGAGGAGTCGACCGCGCGGAGCCGGGCGCTGACCGTGCGGGCCCTGCGCCAGGGCGGCGCCGCCTACCTCGGCCAGGCCGCCGGGCAAGCCTGGGAGCACGGCCGCTACCAGGGCCCCTACCTGCGCGACACGCTGATGGGGATGGGGGCGATGGTCGAGACGCTCGAGACCTCCCACACCTGGAGCCGCTTCGGCGAGCTGCACGAGGCCGTCGGAACGGCGATCCGCAACTCGCTCGCCGCGCAGGGGACGCCGGGCCTGGTCTTCTGTCACCTCTCGCACGCTTACGCCGACGGCGCCTCGCTCTACTTCACCTTCATCTCCCGCGCCCGCCGCGGCAGCGAGATCGAGCAGTGGGCGGAGGTCAAGCGCGCCGCCTGCGAGGCGATCGTCGCCCACGGCGGCACGATCACCCACCATCACGCGGTCGGCCGCGACCACGCCCCCTACATGGAGGCCGAGGTGGGGGAGACGGGGTTGAACGTGCTGCAGGCGGTCAAGGAAGAGCTGGACCCGGACGACATCATGAACCCGGGGAAGCTGATCCCCGACGCCTAGCTATTCGGCTTCTTCGCGTTTCGCGGCGCCGACGATCGGGCCGGTCACTTCGCCGTTGAGGACTTCGTCGCCGGTGTAGAGCGGCGCATCCTTTTCTTTCGTCGCCTTCGCCAGCGAGGCTTTCAGCTGCGATTCGTCGGTGCGGGTGATCGCGATCTGGCGGAAGGTTTCGTTGGCGAGGTAGGCGAGGACTTCGACCGGAACTTCGACCTGGGCGCCGATGCGGCCGTCCTCGCCGACTTCGGTCGAGGCCAGGGGCAGCATTTTCTCCGGCGAGGCAGCGAGCCAGATCGTGTAGCCGTCTTCGCCTTCGGCCGGTTCCAGCCCTTCGGCCGCGACCTGCAGCGCCAGGCTTTTTTTCACCCGCCCGAAGACCGCGATGCCGACCGCGTCGCTGCCGTCGACCGCCTGCAACGAAGCTTTGGTCACTTCTTTTTTGCCGCTTTCAGACGCTTTTTCCAGCGCCGCCACCGTTTCACCGCTGGGGGTTTCAGACGAAGTCGTGGTCGTGTCGCCGCCGGAATCCGTGCCGTCGCCGCCGACGAAGATGAAGACGACGAAAAGAATGACCGCAGCGGCCCCCGCGAGCAGCGCCCAGAGCCCGCGTCCCTCCAACAGCTTCAGGCGATGCGCGTCCTCTTTCAGCGTGTGGTGCTCGTGCTTCGGAATCGGCTTCGGCTCGACCGGAGGAGCGGGTGCCGCCGGTGGCGGGGGTTTGGGCGTAGGCGTCGGCTCAGGCGGAGATGACTCCCCCGGAGGAGCCTCCCCATCTTTTGCGACGGAGGGGGAGTCATCTCCGCCCCCCGAAGGGCTCGGTATCGCCGGTGCGGGGATACCTTCCGATTCAAGTTGCGCGGCAGCGGCCTTCGCCCGCGAGTGGATCTCATTCGTACTCACCCCAAGTAGGGCCGAGAGATCTTCATACCCCTGCTCGCCCCGCTGGGAGAGCAGCCGCAGGATCGCCTTCTGGTCGTCGGACAGCGCCACCGGATCGGAAGCCTATTAGGGTGCGGTGCCGTGAACGACGACGCTCAGGTTAAGCCTGCTCACTTCGACGAGCTGATCGGCACCGAATGGCTCAGCGACGACCCCGACGACGCCCGGGTGCGGGTCGAGATCCGCGACGACCTGCGCCAGCCCTTCGGGCTGATGCACGGCGGCGTCATGTCGTCTCTGATCGAGAGCGTCTGCTCGCGCGCCACCTTCGGCGCCGTCTACGAGGACGGGATGGCGGCGATGGGGCAGTCGATCGACGTCAGCTTCATCCGCCCGATCACCGCGGGCGCGGCCGAAGTCCGCGCCAAGGCCCGCCACCGCGGCCGCACCACCTGGCTCTGGCAGGCCGAAGTCCTCAACGACGAGGGCAAGACCTGCGCTCTGGCGCAGATGACGATCGCCGTCCGCCCGCGTCCGACCTAGCTCTTACCCGCCGAAGCGGTTCGTGATCGGCAGCCGCCGGTCCTTGCCGAACGCCTTCGGCGTGATCCTGATCCCCGGCGCCGCCTGGCGGCGCTTGTACTCGGAGCGATCGACCAGGCGGAGCACCTCGTCGACGGTCTCGGCCGGCAGCCCGGCGGCGATGATTTCCTCGCGGCCCTCGTCGCGCTCGACGTAGGCCTCGAGGATGCGGTCGAGCACCTCGTAAGGCGGCAGCGAGTCCTCGTCGCGCTGGTCGGGGCGCAGCTCCGCCGAGGGCGCCCGCTCGAGCACGCTGGCCGGCACCAGCTCGCGCCCGGCCCGCTCGTTGCGCCGCCGGACCAGGTCGTAGACGAGCTGCTTCGGCACGTCCTTGATCACCGCGAAGCCGCCGGCCATGTCGCCGTAGAGGGTCGCGTAGCCGACCGACATCTCGCTCTTGTTGCCGGTGGTGAGGACCAGCCAGCCGTGGCGGTTGGAGAGGGCCATCATCATGTTGCCGCGGATCCGCGCCTGCACGTTCTCGGCGGTCAGGTCCGGCTCGGAGGGTTTGGTCGGGTCGCGCGGGACCGCCCGGTCGGGCTCGTCTAGGTAGCCGATCAGCGCCTGCTCGTAGCTCGCCATCATCGGCTCGATCTCGATCTCGATCAGCTCGCAGCCGAGGTTGGCGGCGATGTCGCGGGCGTCCTGTTGGGTCTCGGAGCTGGAGTGGGGGGAGGGCATGACTACGCAGGTGAGCCGGTCGGGCCCGACCGCGTCGGCGGCGATCATCGCCACCAGGGCCGAGTCGATCCCACCCGAGAGCGCCAGGCCGACGTGCTTGAAGCCGTTCTTGCCGACGTAGTCGCGCAGGCCGAGCGTGAGCGCCTCGTAGACCTCGTCGAGGTCGGGGAGGGGGTCGGCCGAGGGGCCCGGTTCGCCGTGCGGGACCTCGCAGACCAGCAGCTCCTCCTCGAACTGGGCGGCGCGAGCGATGACGCTCCCGTCGGGGGCGGTGACGAGGCTCTGGCCGTCGAAGACCAGCTCGTCCTGGCCGCCGACCAGGTTGCAGAAGGCGAAGTAGGCGTCGTAGGAGCGCGAGCGCTCGGCGAACATCGCTTCCCGCTCCTGCCCCTTGCCGCGGTGGTAGGGGGAGCCGGAGGGGTTGGCGATCAGCTTGGCGCCCGCTTCGGCCTCGCTCTGCGCCGGCGGGCCCGGCAGCCAGACGTCCTCGCAGATCGTCAGCCCGACGGTCAACCCGCCGGCCTCGATCGCCATCGGCTCCTCGCCGGGGACGAAGTAGCGCTGCTCGTCGAAGACGGCGTAGTTGGGGAGCCGGTTCTTGCGGTAGACGGCCTCGACGCGTCCGTCGGCGAGGACCGCGATCGAGTTGTAGGCGTGGCGCGGGTCGACCTGATCGGCGACCGGCTCGGCGAAGCCGACGAGGACCGTGATCCCCTGCGCCTCGGCGGCCAGGTGTTCGACCGCCTGCTGGTTGGCGCGCAGGAAGTGGCGCTTCAAGTAGAGGTCCTCGGCCGGGTAGCCGGGGATGCAGAGCTCGGGAAAGACCACCAGCTCGGCGCCCTGCTCGCGGGCGCGGCCGATCCACTCCGCCACCTTGGCGGCGTTGCCGGCGACGTCGCCGACGGTGGGGTTGATCTGGGCAAGGGCCAGGCGCATCGGGGAAGTATCTCCATCGTCCTGCTCGGAGGTACTTTCGGCCACCGTTAGGGTTTCCTGGGCATGCGGAACCGCCGAAGGCATCTGGTGGGCATCTCGGCGGCGCTGCTCCTGGCGATCGCTGCAGCCGGCCCTGCGCAGGCCGCGCCCGCACTCGCCCCGGCCGAACTCGCCTCCGACGCCCAGAAGCCGTTCCTCGCGCCGCGATGGCGACCGACCGACGGCAACGACCCCAACCGCAACGCCTACTCGGTGCCGGAGGCGCCGCGCTCGCCCGCCTGCTCGCGGCACTTCTGCGTCCACTGGGTCGAAGAGGGGCTCGACGCGCCGAACCTCGGCGACCGTGACGGCGACGGCATCCCGGACTTCGTCGACCGGGTCCTGCGGGTCGCCGAACGGGTCCACCGGGTCGAGAACGGCAAGCTCGGCTGGCGCGAGCCGCGCAGCGATGGCCGCCAGGGGGGACGGCGCGGCAAGACCGATGTCTACCTCTCCCAGATCGGCGGCGAACTGTTCGGCTACGCGGCGCCGGACCGCGGCCAGGCGACCAAGGAGCACCGGATCCCGCGTCGGCTGCACGGCTACCTGGTCCTCGACAACGACTACAGCGCCTTCGAGTTCCCCGGCACCAAGCCGCTCGCCGACCTGCAGGTGACCTTCGCCCACGAGTACAACCACATCCTCCAGTTCGGCTACGACGCCTACCAGGACCCCTGGTTCGCCGAGGCGACCGCGACCTGGATGGAGGACCAGGTCTACAACGGCATCAACGACTACCTGCGCTACGTCCGCCGCTGGGTCCGCCTCTACGAAACGCCGATGACCGCGAACTCGATCAAGGAGTACGGCAGCGCCGTCTGGAACCAGTGGCTGGTGCGCCACTACGGCCCGGAGATCGTCCGCAAGGCCTGGGCCGGGTCGATCGACGCCAGGCCCGGCGGCTTCTCGATCGCCAGCTACGAACGGGCGCTGCGCTCGGCCGGGACCTCCGGGCTGAGCCGCGACTTCGTCCGCTTCGGCGCCGCGGTGGCGGAGTGGCGCACCGGCAAGGGCTTCCGCGAGAGCCGCCTCTTCCCCGACGCGCCCCGACAGGGCCACCTGCCGCTCGGCGACACCCCGCTGACCCGGACGCTGAACCACACCACCTTCCAGCTGCTGCGGGTACGCCCCCGCGACGGCCGCGCCCTCGTCGTCCGGCTCTCGGCGCCCCGCGGCACCGCCGCGGGCCTGGCCCTCGTCGGCCGGGTCGGCAGCGAGCGCCACGGCCGCCCCGTGGTCCGCCTCACCTACAGCCGCAGCGGAGGAGTCCTCCGGGTGCGCCTACCGCGCCCAGGACGCTTTAACCGCATCACCGCCGTCCTCGTCAACGCCGACGCCCGCGCCCAAGGCTTCAACGTCGGCCTCCTCGACTGGAACTACCTGACCGACGGCCTCCCCTTCGAAGTCAGCGGGAGGCTGGTCCGCTAAGTCAGGAAGCCGACTCGGCGGCGACGGGGCCGGCGCCGTTGGTTGCTGCGGCGGCCTTGTTCTTTTTCGCCTTCGCCTTCTTCTTGGGCGGCGCGGTTTCGATCACTTCCTGGGTCGCCGCCTCGAGGTCGAGAGCGAAGCTGTCGAGGTCGGCCATCGCGTCGTAGTCGCCGATCAGGCCGAAGTTGACCTGGCCGTTGTAGGACATGATCCCCACGCAAAGGGCCTGGCGCCGGGCCAGCGGCACCATCGGGAAGATCGACTCCATCTTGCGCCCGAGCACGTAG
>Ga0164301_10000332_pt1 | contig 13481 bp, 8 predicted proteins | sample Whisoiple_231_MG_FD_109711 | JGI IMG/M metagenome (GOLD analysis project Ga0164301, IMG submission 109711) | Unamended control soil microbial communities from upstate New York, USA - Whitman soil sample_231_MG | ecosystem: Environmental > Terrestrial > Soil > Agricultural land ... | reverse complement strand
GCTCTGCCGAGCGAGTCTAGCCAGCGCAAAGGCGGAACCGAATCGATGGTTGCGGAAATTGAGCGAATCTCTCCGTAGACAGTCAGCGCCACGACCACCGCGAGCGCCACCAGTCGCGCGTCGGCGCCCAGCGCGGTCAACAACCAGACCCCGGCGATCGCCCCGATCAGGTTGGACCCGGTGTCTCCCAGCATCGCCTTCTCCCCCAGCGTCAGCCAGGCGCCGACCAGGACCGGGCCGACGAAGATCCCCAGCAGTTCCAGCGGCGCCAGGGTCCAGGCGCCCAGGCAGAGCCCGGCCCCCAGCAGCACCAGTCCCTTCTCCGCCCGGCCGGGCCGCAGGTCGAGCAGATTGAAGAGATTGGTGGCGAGGATCAGCAGCGCCACGTCAGCCAGGTAGCGCCAGTCTTCGAGCCCGCGCCCGGAGACCACATAGGCGGCGAGCGCCAGCGCCCCGATCGCCTTGATCGCCCCGGTCGAGAGCGAGCCTTCGCGCAGCGCCCCCCAGTGCCCGCGCCAGCCGCGTGGGGTCGAAGCTCGCGCCCCCTGTCCCAGCGAGTCGTCGAGGAAGCCGAGGAAGGCGATCCCCAGTAAGTAGGGCAGCCAGCGCCGCAGTTCGGGCACCAGCAGGTCGAGGTCGGCACGGTCGTCGAGGAAGGCGAGCGGCGCCAGAGCGACCAGCGCCGCCGTCGCCAGCACCGCCCCAAGCGGGAAGGCGAGCTGCGCCCCGCGGTAGTTCTCCCGCACCAGGCCGGCGTCGCGCAGGCCGCGCGCCCCCGCCGGCACCAGGAACAGCGAGATCGCCAGGGCCAGCGGCAGCCCGACCCAGTACACCTATTCGCCCTCGGTCAGCAGATCCGGCAGCAGCTGATCGGCGCTGCCCTTGACGCCGAAGCTGCCGTCGGCGCCGAGCAGGGCGAAGACCGTCGCCAGCTTCCCCGCCGTCAGGTCGATGTCGTCGACGCTCGCCAGGCCGTTCGACTGGAAGTAGGAGACGTTGGACGTATCGTCGGTCGAGGTCTCCACCCCGACCGCCGGCACCCGCGTGGCGGTGATGCCGCTCGCCAGCGCTTCCTCGAATTTGTCGGTTTTCGCGTCCTGGGCCGGACCCATGCCTTCCGGCTGGTCGCGGACGACGATCACCCCGTCGAGGCCGCCGAAGTTGCCGCTGGCGCGGGTGAAGAGGTGGCCGCGAACGACATCGGGCAGCTTGCCTCCGACCATCAGCTGGCGTCCCAGGCCGGTCCCGAGTTCGGTCAGGGCGTCGGAATCGTTCTGCAAGTCGGCGAACCTGGTTTTCGTCAGGTCCTCGGCGAGGCCGTTGACGTCGACCGGCTCGCGCACCACCCCCACCCCGACGAGGCGCCCCCCGGTCGGGGCCAGGGCTTCCTCGACTTCGTCGGTGACCGGGCTCGGCAGGCCGCCCAGGGCGAGGATCGCGATCCGTTTGCCCTCCAGCCGTTCCCGCGTCAGGGCCGGGTAGACCCGTTCGGCGAACTCGTCGGAGCGGTTGAGGTCGGCGTTCAGGTCGTCGACCTGCGAGCGCGCGTCCTGGAGGTTGCCGACGAGGCTGTGCTCGAGGTCACGGCGGGTGTTGTTGAGCGCGTCGCCGCCGAACTCGGCGCCGACGAGGATGCCGACAGCGAGCGCGATGAAGACCGCGATCAGGGAGGCAGCGTGGTAGCGGGCGGAGTAACCCATGAAGGCCCGAAGGCTAGTGCCTGGCTATTCGATGCCGAGCCAGATGCGGATCTTCAGCCAAACCAGTTCGAAGACGTCGTTGAGCGCGGGCGAGGTGATGACCAGGATCGTCAGCAGGACGAGGAAGGCGACAGCGAAGAAGAGCAGCGGTGCCAGGGTGGAGCTGGGGTTGTAGAGACGGCTCACTCCCTTGGCGTCGACCAGCCGCTCGCCGATCTTCAGCCGGGTGAGGAAGGTCGAGGACATGCCGCCACGCTTGCGGTCGAGGAACTCGACCAGGTTGAAGTGGGCGCCGACGCTGACGATCAGCGCCGCCCCCTTCTCGTGCGCCATCAGCATTGCCACGTCCTCGCTGGTCCCGGCGGCGGGGACGATCTGGTGGTCGAGTTCGAATTCCAGCAGCCGCTCCCGGCCCGGCGCCCGCCCGTCGGGGTAGGCGTGGACGATCAGCTCGGCGCCGCAGCGGAGCGCCTCGTCGCCGGCCGAGTCCATGTCGCCGAGGATCACGTCGGGACGGAGGCCGGCTTCAAGCACGCCGTCGGCGCCGCCGTCGACGGCGACGATCAGCGGCCGGACGTCGCGAATGTAGGCGCGCAGCGCTTTCAGGTCGCGACGGTGGCGGTCGCCGCGAACCACGATCAGGACGTGGCGGTCTCGGAACGAGGCGCGGGTCGGCGGGAAGTCGACGTTGCCGGTCAGCAGGTCGGTCTCTTCCCGGACGTGGGCGACGGTGTTCTCGGCGAATTCCGCCAGCGCCTCGTCGATCCGCGCCCGGTGCTCCTGCATTTCCCGTTCGAGCTCTGCAACGCGCAGGACCCGGCCTCGCGCCACCTCCTCTTCGCCGACGAAGATCGCCTCGCCGTCGATCCGCACCGTGTCGCCGTCTTTGAGCCGCTCGAAGAGGTCGGCGCCCGGGGCGTCGATCACCCGGATCCCGGCCCCCGCCAGCATCAGCGGCCCGGCGTTGGGATAACGGCCCTGGGAGGAGGGCGAGGCGTTCAGCACCGCCACCACCCCGGCTTCGATCAGCTCCTCGGCGGCGATCCGGTCGATGTCGACGTGGTCGACGACCGCGATCTCCCCGGGGCGCAGGCGCTTGACCAGGTGCTTGGTCCGTGCGCCGAGACGCGCCGTGCCTTCGATCGGCGCATCGGGTCGCACGCCGTTCCTGCGCCCGAGCAGGGCGGGAAGGCGACGACGACTAGTGGTGGCCACCGGCTCAGGTTAGGCGAAGGCCGCCGAAATCCGCAAGGGAGACCGGTCAGGCGGCCTTCAAAAGCTCACGGGCATGCTTGGTCGCGATCTCGTCGGAATTCTCGGCGCCGAGCATGCGGCGGATCTCGGCGACGACGTCCTCGCCCTCGAGCCGCTCGACGCCGGCCAGCGCCTGCTCGCCGGAGACGTCCTTTTCGAGGCGGAAGTGGACGTCGGCGAGCGAGGCGACCTGCGGCAGGTGGGTGATGCAGAGGACCTGGCGGTCGCGGCCGAGCGCCTGCAGCCTCTCGCCGACCACCCGCGCCGTCTTGCCACCGACCCCGGCGTCGATCTCGTCGAAGACCATGGTCCCCGCGCTCGCTGCCCGCCCGAGCCCGCTCAGCGCCAGCATCACCCGCGAAAGCTCGCCGCCGGAGGCCGCATCGCGCAGCGGCGCCGCCTCGATCCCGGGGTTGGGGGCCACCCGCAGCTCGACCGTCTCGCGCCCGGAGGCGCCGTAGCCCTCGGGGTGCGGCTCCAAGACCACCTCGAGCGAGGCGCCAGGCATCGAGAGCCGCTCCAGCTCGGCCGCGACCCGCTCCTGCAGCGGCTCGGCGGCGGCTTCGCGGCCCGCGCTCAGACCCATGCCCAGATCCTCCCGCCGCACTTCGGCCTCACCAAGCGCCGCCTCGGCCTCGGCACTGCGCTCGCCGGCGCCCTCCAGGCGGGCGATCTCCTCGCGACAGCGGGCGGCATGGGCCAGAACCGACTCGACGCTGCCGCCGTGCTTGCGCTCCAGGCGGTCGATCGCTTCCAGCCGCTCCTCGATCGCCTGCAGGGAGGTCGGGTCGGCGGCGAGGCCCTCGGCGTAGTCACGCAGCTCCGAGGCGACGTCGCCGGACTCGACGACAAGGGCCGCAACCCGCTCCGCCAAGGCATCGAGTGCCGGATCAAGTCCGGCGGCGCCCTGCAGCGCGGCTTCGGCCTGTGCCAGCGCCGCAGCGGCGCCACCTCCATCCGCATCGGCGCCGGCGAGCCCAGCATGAGCGCTGGACGCTGCTTCCCGCAGGCCCTCGGCGTGGCGAAGCCGCTCGCGCTCGGCGGCGATCTCCGCCCGCTCCTCGGGGACGGGTGCCACCGCCTCGATCTCGGAGAGCTCGTAGCGGTAGAGGTCGAGGTCGCGCTCCCGCGATCCCTCCCGCTCGCGCAGCTCGGCCAGCTTCGCGGCCAGGTGGGAGCACTCGCGGTGGGCATCGCGGTATTCAGCGCGCAGCTTCAGGTGCTCCTCGCCGGCGAACCCGTCGAGGATCTCCAGCTGGGCCGAGGCGATCGTCAGCCGCCGGTGCTCGTGCTGGCCGAAGAAGGCGACCAGCCGCCCGCCGAGGAGCTTCAGGTCGGCGGCGGTGGCGGCGCGGCCGGCGACGAAGGCGCTGGTGCGGCCGCCGGCGGAGACCCGCCGGCCGAGGACCACCTCGTTGGCGCCCTCGGGCAACCGCTCGGCCAGCTCAGCCATCTCCGGCTCGTCGAGCAGCCCCTTCGGCAGGTCGAAGACCCCCTCGACCCAGGCCTCCTGGGCGCCGGGCCGGACGATCTGCGCCTTCGCCTTGCCGCCCATCAGCAGGTCGAGCGAGTGGGCAAGGACGGTCTTGCCGGCACCGGTCTCACCGGTGATCGCGTTCAGCCCCTCCCCCAACCGCAGTTCGGCCCGCTCGATCAGCAGCAGGTTCTCGATTCGCAACTCACGCAGCATGGGATCTGTGTAGCAACGGCCGCGGACCGACCCGAGTGGTTTTCCGCACATTGCGGGCTAGCCGAGGGCGGCAGCGGCGATGACAGCGGCTGCCAGGGTGACGATCGCCGAGAACAGCGCGATGAACCAAGTGGTCATGTTCCGCTGAATCGCGTCGAACTTGCTGTCCATCTTGCTGTCCATCGCCTCGAATCGCTCATCAACCGCTTCAAAACCCGTTTTCAGATCAGACCGCAGTTCGCGAATGTCGGCTTCGACTCGGTCGAATCGCTGGTCGACCTGATCGAATCGCTTGTCGATCCCGGTCGCCAGGTCATCCAGTCGCTCGTCGGTCCACGCTTCTCTCGCCATCACCGCCACGATTCAAGCGTACGAAGCTTGTTGTCACGGGTGGTGCGCAGAAAGAAAATTCTTCGCGAAATCTCTGGCTCGAAAGACGCGTCAGCCGCCGGCCGGCTCGCTCGGACCGTCGGTCGGCTGGACGAAGTCCTCGGAGCGGACCAGCCAGAAGCCGAGGGCGGCGCCGAGGAAGGAGCCGATCGCGGCGATCAGGATGATCTCGTTGAAGGCGCCGACGAAGGCGACGTCGGCGGCGTGGACGGCTTTCTCGTGCACCGCGGGAGGCAACGGCAGTTCGGCGACTGCCCGCGAGCCGCCCGAGGCGACCGCTTCGCCGAGGCCGTCGGGCGCGTTCGGCAGCAGGTCGCCCAGCTTCGAGTCGACCCGCCCCTGGAAGACGGCGCCGAGACCGGCGACGCCGGTGGCGATCCCGACCTGGCGGAAGGTGGTGTTGATCCCCGACCCCATCCCAGATTTCTCGACCGGGACGACGGCGATCGCCGCCTGCCCGATTCCCGGGTTGGTCGTCCCGATCCCGATCCCGGCGAGGAGGAAGCCGGCCAGCAGCGTCGTCCAGGTCGAGTCGACCGAGACCCCGCGCATCAACAGCAGCCCGACCCCGACGATGGTCAGCCCGGTGCCGAGCAGGATCCGGATCGGGACCCGGTGCGAGAGCGCGCCCGAGATCGGGGCCACTACGAAGCCGAGGACGGTCAGCGGCAGGAAGCGCAGCCCCGCCTCCAGCGGAGAGTAATCGAGCACTCCCTGCATGTAGATCGTCAGGTAGAGGAAGAGGGCGAACATCCCGGCGGAGAGGAAGAAGGCGACCGCCGAGACCCCGTTGAAGGCGCGCTTGCGGAACAAGGTCAGGTCCAGCATCGGGTGGGCCGAGTGGCGCTCGATCACGATGAAGAGCGCCAGCAGCGCCGCGGCGCCGAGCAGGCAGGCGAGGATCAGCGGGCTCCCCCACCCCTCCGGGTTGCCGCGGATCAGGCCGAAGATCAGCAGGAAGAGCCCCGAGGAGAAGGTGACCAGGCCCGGCACGTCGATCGGCTCGGGGTCCTGAGCGGAGACGTTGACGATCTGGCGCTCGGTCAGGACCATCGCCGCGATCCCGATCGGAACGTTGACGAAGAAGATCCACTCCCAGCCCAGGTTCTCGGTGATCACACCGCCGACCAGCGGGCCGACCGCGACCGCGCCGCCGACCGTCGCGCCCCAGACGCCGAAGGCCGTCGCCCGGTCTTTGCCGTGGAACTCCTGGCCGATCAGGGCGAGCGAGGTAGCGAACATCCCGGCGCCGCCGATTCCCTGCAGGCCGCGCGCCAAGTTGAGCAGGGTCGGGTTGTCGGCGATCCCGCAGAGGAACGAGGCGAAGGTGAAGATGCCGAACCCGATCGTGAAGACGCGCCGCCGGCCGAGGCGGTCGCCGAGCGATCCTGCGGTCAGCAGGAAGGCGGCGAGCATCAGCGAGTAGGCGTCGACGACCCACTGCAGGCTCGAGAGGCTGGCGTTCAGTTCCCGCTGGATGTCCGGCAGGGCGACGTTGACGACCGTGACGTCGAGCAACAGCATGAACGTCGCGATCGAGACCAGGACGAGGGTCCACCACTTGCGCTCCATGGCGGGCAACCCTAAAGAAGCCGTCGGGTCGGCTGAAGAGGCGGCTCTAGACCGCCAAATGACCGAACTTCTCGCGGATCCTTTGGTAGAAGCTCGTGCCTGGGAGCTGCGCAAGCTTGGCGACCGACTCGAGGAAGCGGACTTCGAGCGAGCCTCCCGCGTCGAGGTCGGCGATCTTGACCCCGTCGACCGCGACTTCGACCGGCTCGCGATCGGGCGCATTGCCGACGTGTAGGACGTCGCCCGGGGCGACGACCAGCGCCCGCGCCGTCAGCGAGTGCGGCGAGATGTAAGAGACCACGTAGCCCTTCACGCCCCAGGCCAGGATCGGCCCCTGGTTGGCGAGGTTGTAGCCGGTCGAGCCGACCGGGGTGGCGGCGACGAGCCCGTCGCAGCGCACGTGTCCCACCTCCTCCCCGGCGATCCGGTAGCTCAGCTCGGCGACCCGGTCGTGCGGGCGGCGAGTGAGGGTGATGTCGTTCAGCCCCACCTTCTGCTGACCGTCGACCTTCACCTCCAGGCCCGGCAGCTGCACCGTCTCGAATTCGCCCTGCAGGGCGCGGCGGATGCCCTCCGCGGCCTGGTCGCGCTCGACCGCGGCGAGGAAGCCGACGGTGCCGAAGTTGACGCCGAAGACCGGGACGTCGGTCCCCGCGTAGCGGCGCAGCGCATGCAGGATCGAGCCATCGCCGCCGAGGACCAGACAGATCTCCGGCAGGGTGTGTTCGGCGGTGACGTCAACGCCCTCGCCGGCGGGGCCGTGCTTGGCCAGCTCCTCCTCGGTTGCCGCCAGGCGCCAGCCCAGCTCCTGGGCGACCTCGGCCGCGACCGAGACCGCTTCCGAGGCGCTCGGCGGGTGCGAGTGGGTGATCAGCGCCGCGGTCTTCACTCGTCCCCCTCGACCGCGGCGACTGCCGCCTCCAGGTCGTCGACCGCGGGGCCGCTGCCGCCGCACCAGACGAAGGTCTCGCGATTGCCCTTCGGGCCGGGCAGTCCGGATGAGGCGAAGCCGCGCACCGGCAGCCCCAGCTCCCGCGCCGCCTCGGCTACCTTGACGATCGCCTCGCGGCGGTCGGCGACGTCGCGGACGACGCCGCGCCCGACCCGCTCCCGGCCGAGCTCGAACTGCGGCTTGACCATCGCCAGGATCTCGCCGTCGGACTCGAGGCAGCGCGCCACCGCGGGCAGCACCTTGGTCAGCGAGATGAAAGAAACGTCGATCGTCGCCAGCGAGGGCACGAAGGGCAGGTCCACCCGCGCCAGCTCCCGCGCGTTGAGGCGCTCGATCACGTGCACGCGGGGGTCCTGCCGCATCCGCACGTCGAGCTGGCCGTAGGCGACGTCGACCGCGGCGACCCGGGCGGCGCCCCGTTGCAACAGGCAGTCGGTGAAGCCTCCGGTCGAAGCGCCGACGTCGAGACAGTCACGGTCGGTGACGTCGATCCCCAGCGTCTCCAGCGCGTTCTCCAGCTTGGTACCGCCGCGGGAGACGTAGCGCGGGCCCTCGTCGACGACCAGGCTGGCGTCGGGCTCGACCAGCTGGCTCGGCCGCAGCGCCACCGGCCCGTCCTGGCCGATGCGGACTTCTCCCGCCCGCACGGCGCCGGCCGCGGCCGAGCGCGAGGGGAAGAGGCCGCGGTCGGCCAAAACCGCGTCTATCCGGGACTTCTTCACCCGCCGAAAGCTACAGCGAGGTCCCCGGCCTGGCCTTTTATTCGAGATTCAGAATGAGATGCGACATTTGCTCGGACCGGTTACCGAATTTGATCTAGTCGTCTCGATCAAATCGGGTAGAGACCCCGGAGAGACCGTGAATTGCAGGGTCTCTGTGACCCCACTCACACACAAGTCGCACATACGTTCGTACGCTGTTCAAGGATTCGCTAGAGGAAACCGATCTAGGAGATCAGGACAAGACTTCAAAGGCTGAACCCCGCGTCGACATACGCCTCGCTGCTTCCCACAGCGACGCACTCGACATTAACCGGGCTCACCTACCTCCCACGGATCCACACATATATAGAGATACATATCTCTCCTCCCTGTAGTAACCCCAGAAGCGCCCCACCTCCCCCGGTGGGGCGTTTTCTGTTGGTGGGGCTCTAGCAAGCCAAACGTCTCCGTACTGACGATACGCAAGATCTGTCGTTTGGGCGTCGAAATCGGCTGATGCGCCAGTTGATGCGCCAGTCGCCGCCGTGATTGCCAGCAACGAGACCGCCGCATCGTTTTCTAACGTCCTCGCTTCCCTTATGACGAGGGCCAAAAGAGAAATCTCGGCTGGTCGCCGATTCCTCGCGCGGCATCACTCCTGGGTGCGAGAGTGGCTGGTCTTGGTCGCCGCCCTTGTTGCGGTAGTCGTTGGCTACCAGCAAATCAGCGACGAGCGGGCTGCTCGACGGGCTGTTGAAGATCGCATCGCGCGGGGGGAAGCTCGTGCCCAAGCGGAGAAGGTAGCCGCGTGGGTCAGCGGCGAAAGCCCCGCCGGCATGAAGGCGGTCCTCGCCAACAGATCCGATCAACCCGTTTACCAAGTGATTGTCTGGCGCGTCTCCGCCTACGGCGCTGGCTTCCACGAAGGGCGGGAAATAGGGGAACTCTCGGGAACCGGAGCGCTACAGACGTTTGCCGCGTTGCCCCCTGGCGAATATCAAACGCTGTTCGACCCCGGATTCAATGGGATGGGTGCGAGACCGGGAATCGAGATTGGCTTTCGTGATCAAGCGGGAGCGACCTGGGTTCGTTTTGCAGATGGCCGCCTCAAGCGATCAAATGCTAGCCCGATTGATTTCTACGGGATCAATGAAGCGCAGTCCTGGGAAACCCCATCTCCACTTTCGCCCTAGGCGGCCTGTCTAGGGCCTTGCGTGATCGACTGCGAACCAGCTTTGCTCGCGAGGTAAGCGTCCATCCTCGCCCGGACATCGTCATAACTCCCAGGAAGAAGATGCCCGTATACGTCGAAGGTCGTCTGGATTTTGGAGTGCCCCATCACAAGCTGGATCGCTTTCGGGTTCGCTCCGGTGTCGATCAGTAGAGAGGCGAAGGTGTGGCGGCACTCATGGAGAGTGAGAAGGGTCAGCAGTACCGGCGCGCGGTCCTCCTCCTCGGCTGCTTCGCGCTCGGCGAGGTTGTACGCCTTCCAGGCGCGCCGCGCCCGACCGTCGATGGTGGACGGATAGAAGACCTGGTCGGCGGCGCGGCCGAAGATGCGATCCGTTCCAGACCGACCTGTCCTGACAAGTTGCTCATCAAGGTGGTCCCGCAAGATCGCGAGCAACGGAATCGTCCGCTTCGCCGCATCGGACTTCGGCTCGATCTCGCCCTCCTCCTGGTCCCAGCCTTTCCTGACGTGGATCAGGTTCCTTGCGAGGTCGATGTCTTCGCAGCGGAGGGCCTGCAACTCACCCCGCCTCAGACCGGCATAGAAGGCCGTTGCCCAGAGCGCACGGTCTTCAAGGGAAAGCAGCCCGATCAACCTGGCCGCTTCATCCGGGGCGACGATCCGACGAGGGCGCTTGGACTGCCCGAGCGGCACATCTATTCCCTTGGTCGGTTCGTTCGCCAGTTCTTCCCGGTCGTTGGCTCGGCGGTAAAACGCCTGGAGGGGATTGAGGGCGTTGCTGGCGCTGCGCCCCGACATCGAACCGAGCAGGTCGTCAACAAAGCCCTGCACGTCGGAGCGCCGGACCTCGGAGGGGCGAAGCGCAGCGAGTTCTGAGTCCTTGTATCGGAGACGAACCGCCCGCTCGTAGGAGCGGATCGTGTTCGGCTTGTAGCGCTCTTTGTTCTTGGGGCGGACTTCGCCGGTCTTCATCCCGGCGATGAAATCGACAAGTGCCTCGTACAGCGTGCGTTGTTCTTTGGGCGCTTTACGCAGCTCCCCCTTGCGGGCGGCGGTAATGGCCTCCGAGCGCCAGGCTTTCGCTTCGCCTTTCGTGTTGAAGGTCCGGCGTATCTTTTTCTTCTCGCGGCTCAGGTAAACCCAGGCTTCCCAGCCAGAACTGCAACGACACCGTTTCCCCTCCCGAGCAGGGCAACGTTTCGCGTGTCTTCTGACGATACCCTCAGCCATCGCTTCGGCCCTCCCTGTAGGAAAGGTTGCCGCGCGTCAACGGGCATGGATACATAGGGTGAGTACCAGCCATAGGGAGGTCGTGTCTCCTTGTGGTCAGGCCCTCGGCGGCGCTCGAACGCCAGCCCGGGGGCCGCTTTTTGTTGCCATGAATTCTACCGTCCGAGGCTGACGCGGCGGCGCTCATCGAACCTGCTCCACCATCGGCATTTCCGCGTTTTCAGCGACCCATCTTTCAAGCTCGGCGATCGGCACAAGGCGCTTGCGGCCTCGGCGGATCAGACGCAGGTACGGCGCCACATGCTCATCGAAGTAGTCGGGGCCGACCCCGATGGAGGCTGCCGCCTCTGCCGGAGTGAGAGCGATACGGGGAATGGATGCGGCTAGCTTCTTTGCCACCTCTCCCCTACCTTCCGATCCCCGCCCCGACTACAGCGGAGCAGTCGCCTTGATGCCGGCACCTGCCTGCGCTCGGCCTGATCTCGATACGCACTACCCCGGCGATGTTCTCCTTGCGCGGCATCTCAGCTTCCTCGCCGAGACGCTAGGTCGGATCGCAGAGGTTTTGAAGAGGGATGGGGGGTGCGCCCCCCTGGTGACCCCGGGTAAGGGGTGAGGGACTCGGCGAAGCCGGGACCGGATGCCTCACGCCCACCATGCGACTGCAAGGGCATAGCTTCTCCCGGGCATCGGCTCTGCCCCGGCATAGAGGACGTTTGCCCCGGCAAAGCCAAGCCCGGGCTCAGCCCCGGCAGAGAAGACCTGAGCCGGGGCTTGTGCCCGGGCAAAGAGAGGGAGCAGCCACGCCCGAGCATCACATCCCGATCTCCATCTCGCTCACGTGCTCGGCGGAGCGAGCGTGGCTCAGTTGCAGCTCGCGCCGAGCGCGCGCGATCTCTCGCCCGGCCTCGGCGTGCTCATGGCGGGCGCTGTTGTCCTGTGGCTCTGACCCGAGGGCCTTGCCCCTGTCCACCACGCCGTGTTCGATCCGGTAGCGCTCTATCCCCCGAACCGCCTTGTCCCAGGTCGCCGCCCTCTCATGCTCAAGGGGCCGCTCGCCAAGCTCGGCGACGACGTACTCGGGCGGCGAGAGGCGGGCGGCCGTCGCGGCGGCCTGTTCGCGCTCGGCGAGAACGTGCCGGGCGGCGGCCAGCTCGGCGCGGGCCCGGTGGGCTACCTCTGCCAGCTCAGACAGCTCGGCGCGCTTGTTTTCGATCCGGTCTTGTGCGGATACCGCGCGTGCTCTTTCGAGGTGGTCGGGCTCGGGGCCGAGCGAGGCAAGCTGCTCCTGGTCGCGGCTGATCGCACCTTCGACCTGGCGCCTGCGGGTTTCGCCCTGAAACTCCGAGCCGGCCTCTGAGTGCAGCTCCCGCACCAGCTCTGAAAGCTCCCCGGCGGGCATCTGCTCGAAGCGCTCGCGTAATGCCATGTCGAAGGCGGCGACCTGGGCGCCGTCGCGCTCGGCAGCCGCAGCGATGTGCTCCAGGCCGTCGCGCAGGTAGGGGTCTTGGGGCGCGAACTCCTCGCGGTCGAAGCGCTGAAGCTCCGGGGTCGCATAGATGTTGGTCTCCTCCCGGCTGCGAGAGAGGGCGACGTAGATCTCCTGGCGGTCCATCGAGGGATCGACGGCGACGTAGGCCCGGTCCACCGTCACTCCCTGCGCCTGGTAGGTGTTGGCGGCGTAGCCGAGTTCGATCGCCGGCCCTCCGTCCCTCTCCCTCAAGCGCTCCAGATAGACGGCATCGACACACACCCGCCCCCGGGTGTCGATGCCGTCCAACCACATGCGCCCCGCACCCGCCTCCACCTCGGCCACTTGCCACCGCTCGCGGTTGTGGATGTGGTTCTCCTGGTCGTTGATCCGGGTGATCACCCGGTCCCCGGCGGCGAAGCTCGCCCCGCCGACCTCGATCTCCTGCTCTCCGAGTCTCCCGGCAGCCTTCATCTCCTCGCGGGCGCAGGCGTTGAGTGCCGCGACCTCGCGGTTGGTCTTGGCGATCATCAGCGTGTCCTCGCCGCGCTCGAAGCTCTCCCACCAGTCGCCGACCATCGCCTCGCGCCGCGCGGCGGGATCGGCCGAGATGGTGACCCGCTCGGCCCCCTCGAAGACCGAGAGCGCCGCGCGCCCTTCGCCCTCGCGGACCAGCTTCGCCCCCTCGCGCTCGGCCTGGTGGCGGTGGCGGATCACTTCGTCCAGCACCACCGGGTCGGTCCTCGACGCGATCGCGGCGAACAGGCCGCCCGCCTCGATCTCCCCGAGCTGGGCGGGGTCGCCGATCAGCACCAGCTTGGCTTCGGCCTCGCGGGCGTGGTCGATCAGCCTGGCGAGGTTCCGCGAGTCGACCATCCCGGCCTCGTCGACCAGGAGGACGGAGTCTCGCGATAGTCCGCCCTCACCGCTCGCGGCGGCGCGGTCGAGTTCGCCGAGAAGCCGGGCGACGGAGGTAGCGTCGAATCCTTCGGCGCGAAGGACGTTGGCCGCCCGCCAGGTGGGCGCCGCGACCCTCAGCTCACCGGGCTGAGCCGACCATCCGCGGGCCGCGGCAGAAAGAGCGTAGGTCTTCCCGGTGCCGGCCTCGCCGATCACGACGACCAGCCCCTCGCCGCCCCTGAGCAACCGCTCGACCATCGCCCGCTGATCGGGCTTCAAGGAGGGCCGCTCGGCGAGGACGCGGCCGACGACGATCTCCGAGACCACGGCGCGGTCGGCTCGGGCCGCCATCTCCGCGGCGCTGCCGAGCGCCCGGCGCTCCAGCTCCCATATCTCCCGGGTCGTGAAGCGGTCTCCTCTCGGCGACGT
>Ga0164301_10000330_pt1 | contig 13505 bp, 13 predicted proteins | sample Whisoiple_231_MG_FD_109711 | JGI IMG/M metagenome (GOLD analysis project Ga0164301, IMG submission 109711) | Unamended control soil microbial communities from upstate New York, USA - Whitman soil sample_231_MG | ecosystem: Environmental > Terrestrial > Soil > Agricultural land ... | reverse complement strand
GGTGGCTCGCTCGCTAACGCGGACCCCGCATCGGATTGGCCGGCCGTCGTCATAGCGCTCAAAGCCGAGTTGGAGCTTGAGGGTCCGAATGGACGGCGACGTGTTGCAGCCAAAGACTTTTTCCTCGACATCATGTCGACCGCGCTCAAACCCGAAGAGGTGCTGGTGGCAATCCATATCGCGAGGCCCGGGCCCGGCGCCCAGTTCCGATATCGCAAGATCCGCCATCCCGCGAGCGGCTATGCCGTCGTCGGGGTCGCGGTCGCGCTCAGCCTGCAAGGCAATGTCATTTCGGAAGCCGCTATCGCCATCACGGGTGCGACCGGGCGCGCCTTCGCGGCCGATACCGCGAGCGCAGGACTGATCGGCAAGTCACTGTCGAGCGAAAGCATCGCAAGCGCTGCGCTGCTTGCCAGCGAACAGGCCGAATGCCTGTCGGACCACTACGCGCCGGCGGATTATCGCAAGCATCTCGTCAGAACCGAGGTTGGCCGGGCGTTGGCCTCGCTGAGCGCCGCCTGACCGATCAAGCGGATCTGCTATCAATTGAGGCGCGCGGTCAGGGCGGCACGTCACCGGTCCTGGCGTTCGACCCGGTTTTTCAGAACACCGATCTTCTCGACCTCGAGTTCGACCGTATCGCCGTGTTCGAGAAACCAGCCGAGCTCAAGGCCGCAGCCGTTGCCGACGGTCCCGGAGCCGATGAATTCACCCGGCATCAATGTTTCGTCCTGCGTGATATGCGCGATAATTTCCTCGAAGGAGAACAGCATGCCCTCGCTTACGCCTTTCGAGCGGACCTCCCCGTTGACGCGGACTTCCATTTTCAGGTTGTAGGGGTCGCCGATCTCGTCGGGCGTCACGATCCAGGGCCCCATGACGTTGCCGCCGTCAAAGCTCTTGCCCTTGGCGGGGCCTAGGCGCCCCTCCATCTCGAGGCGCTGGGCATCACGCGCTGAGAAATCGTTGAAAATGGTGAAGCCGAAGATGTGGTCCTTGGCCTGTGACACCGGGATGTTGGCGCCCTTGTTCTTGGTAATGATGCCAAACTCGAGTTCGTAATCCATCACCTGGCTATAGCGCGGCCATTTGACCGTGGTGTTGGTGCCGCGCACGCTGAAACGATTGGTGATGTAGTAGATCGGATGCCTGCCATAGACCTCGGGCAATTCGCCCAGCGGTTCAGCGTCGATCCGCGCGAGTTCGGCCATGTCGTTCCTGGCGCGCGCCGCAAGCTTGCGTTGGCCGCGTGGCGCCTGCAGAATATGCAAGGGAAACGACATGCCGTCGCGCATCTGTCGCGGTTCCGGAACCGGCGCGAGGATTTCGGCGCCGCTCACATTCACCGATAAAGCCTCGTCCTTGCCGTGCCTGTCATAGAGAGCTCTGGCCTGATCGAGGGCCGACGGACCGGCATCGATCAGCGACAGCATGGATGCGAAAGCCGGATTGCTGTTTCCGTCGCGGTCAGCGGCTGCCGCCAGATCGAACAGCCGGGAGTCACGGCTATGAACCAGCGCGATCTTGTCCCCGCCGCTTGATCGAAATGTCGCGAGTTTCACAGACGCCCTCCTTTCCGGAATTTCCAAAATCCTACGCTTGAACGCTGGATGATGAACAGCATATGGCTTCACCGATGCAGGTCAACACCGGAGCAAGCCACGCGGTTAGGACTTGCCAGCCCAACCGGTGCGATGACGCGGAGCGACGCGCGCAAGGCGCTCGTATGACACCGACCCGGGATCTATCCCGCGACCTTGGAAAAATCAGGCTTGCGGCGCTCGGCAAACGCAGCGAAGGCTTCCCGCGCCTCGCCCGTCTGCAAACGTTCGCGAAATATGACGCCTTCCCGAGCGATCTGAGCGGCGATCTTGTCGACATCGCGCATCAACGCCTTGGTATGGCTAAGAGACCCGGCCGGCCGTTTGGTCAGAGCCTCGGCGGCCTGCCGCGCCCGGGCGCGCAACCCCTCGGCCGGCACCACGGCGTTGGCCAAACCGCAGGCCATTGCCGTGGCCGCATCAAGAGGTTCTCCCAACGCAAACATGGCGTAGGCACGGACGTGCCCAATCCGGGCCGGCAACAGCCAGCTCGAGGCCGCCTCCGGCACCAGCGCCAGATTGACGAACGGCGTCATCAGCTTTGCGGTGTCGGCGAGAAACACCAGGTCGCAATGCAGCAACATCGTGGTGCCGACGCCTACCGCGTTGCCCTGCACGGCGGCGATGAGCGGACGGGTGGCCTTGCCGAGGTTGCCGATGAAGCGATGCGCTTGGCTCTCGCTGGAGTCCTTGCCGCTCGCCTGGGCGCTGAACGCGTCGAGGTCTATTCCGGCCGTGAAATGGTCGCCGTCTCCCTGGAACAGCACCACGCGGATGGCCGGATCCTTCTCCGCGCGCTCCAGCCCATCCGACATCGCGCTATACATGGCGTTGCTCAGCGCGTTCATCTTGTCAGGCCGCGCCAGCGTCAATGTCATGATGCCTGCGGTTATCTCGGTTTTCACATGCTCGGTCATAATCGCTCCTGTCAGGTTTGAGTTCTCTTTACCATTTTTCCGCGAACGGACGCAGCTCGGCAAGGAACGACCATGCCGAGCGGTCCTGGTTATAGAGGTGCCACAGCTCGTCGGCGATGGCGGATGGCTTGATAAAGAATTCATCCGGCGCTTCGCGAAAACGTTGGCGCATTCGCGGCACATCGATCACCGCATCGATCAACACATAGGCAACGTGGATGCCGCGCGGCCCGAGATCGCGCGCGATCGATTCCGATAGAATGCGCTGGGCGGCCTTGGTCGGCGCGAAACCGGCAAAGTTGGCCTTGCCGCGAACCGCGGAGGTGTTGCCGGTGACGAGGATGGCGCCGTTGCCCGCCTCGATCATCGCCGGCGCAACCTCGCGCGCCAGATACAAAAGTCCCATGACATTCACGCGAAAATTGCGTTCAAGCATCTCGGGATCGATTTCGAGAAAGGTGCCCCAGCCGCCTCCCACAGCATTGTGGATCAGGACATTCGGGACGCCGTAGGATTTGCGGATGTTGGCGACAGCGTCCGCGACCTGGCTTTCGCTGGAAACGTCGCAGATCATCGCGTGGGTGTCAGGAAGCTCTTGCTCGAGCGCGCGGATCCGATCCGGCGAACGGGCCAGCGCGATGACGCGAAATCCGCCGCCCGCGAAACGCCGGACGATTGCGGACCCGGTGCCGGGGCCGACACCTGTAACGACGGCAATTGGCTTGTCGGTCACGGTTTCCGCGTCGCCCTCCCCTAATGCCCGCTGAAGGCGGGTTTGCGTTTGTCGAGGAAGGCGCGCACCGCCTCCTTGTGATCGTCCGTGCGTGCGGCGCGCACCATGTTCTCCGCTTCCTGATCCAGCGAGTCCAGAAAGCCGGAGGTCACGGCGTGGTCGAGGTTGTCCTTCATGCCGGCCAGCGCGATCGACGGGCCCTCGGCCAGAGATTTTGCGAGCGCAAAAGCGGTCTCGCGAAGTTCGGCGTCAGGCACCACGCGATTGACCAGACCGAGCGCCTCGGCGCGGCGCGCGTCAATCCGCTCCGACAGGAACATCAGCTCGCGTGCCCGCGAGGTTCCCGCAAGCCGCGTCAGCAACCAGGCGATGCCGTAGTCTCCCGTCAAGCCGATACGGGCATATCCCGTGGCCATGATCGCCGACTCGGCGGCGATGCGGATATCGCAGGCGAGCGCGAGCGCCAATCCCGCGCCGGCCGCGGGCCCGGGAAGCGCGGCAATCGTTGGTTTTCTCACCACCACCAGCGCGCCGGTGAGGGTGCGCTGCTTCGTTTTCAAATCTGCAACGCGCTCCGCGATTGGTATTTCGGCTTTGGTCGTGTTGCTCCCCATGCCCTTGACGTCGCCTCCGGCGCAGAAGGCATTCCCTGCGCCTGTGATCAACAGCGCGCCGACCTTGGGATCATCGCCGCACTGCTTGATCATGCGCCGCAGCGCCGGCGTCAGCCGGTCGGACAGCGCATTGCGCGCCTCGGGACGGTTGAGCGTGATGAGCGCCACGCGATCCTTGATTTCGCACAATAGCTCGCCGGTGCCGGTGTCGACCTCGATCCGATCTTCTGCCATTTCAACCGCTCCCGTTTGAATCTTGTCGAAGTCACGAACCTGATCGTCTGAGCAATCTCTATTTCCCGATTGACTGCATGAATTCGCGATCCGCTGCGGGAAGCGCTGCGGTCCAGGCGGGTTCGTCGCCGGCCTCGGGCAGCAAATGTCCGAATTCGATCATTTGCCGCGGCGGCAATTCCCCGACATAGACCCAGACGGCGCGACTGTTTTCGACCCTTGCCGCGTCTCCGACCGCCTTCGCCATGAGGGCGATCATTCGCGACTTGTCCACGGCCGCGCGTCCGCTTCGGATATGCCCATAGATGAAGAGCTGATCATGCTTCAGCGGTGCGCCTCCCATGAAGTAGTTGCCGGGCTTCACCTCATCGAAAATGACCTGGGCAAAAAAGCTCGGGGCGCCGGTGACCTCGCAATGGACGCGCGTGATCTCGCCGGCAATTTTGCCCTTTTGTTCAGCCGTGAGCCGGCCCTCCAGGGTCGTGCAGAAATAAGTCGGCATCGTTCTTCCTCCGGCGTATACAGAGAACGAAAAACTCAGGCGACTTCCAGAGATGCCCTGCTTCCGGCACCAAGCAATCCCATCAGCCGGCTCCGAATCAGACGTTCGGCGTCCGCCATGATGCGATCGATCAGCTCCTTGACGCTCGGAACGTCGTGGATAAGGCCGACGACCATGCCGCAGCTCCAGGCGCCGGCATCCATGTCGCCATCGATCATGACCTTGGGATAGACGCCGGCGACTTCGTCGTGGATATCCTCGATCTTGAGCTTGGCGCCCTTCTCGCGCTCGATCTTGAGCAGCCGCTCGACGCCGGCGTTCTTCAGCACGCGCTCGGTGTTTCTGATCGCGCGCATCACCAGCCGCGTGTCCAGCTCGGAGGCGGCAACAAGCGCTTTCTTGACGTTGTCGTGCACCGGCGCTTCCTTGGTGGCGATAAAGCGCGTCCCCATGTTCATGCCGGCCGCCCCCATGGCGAGAGCGGCGACGAGACTGCGCGCATCGGCCATGCCGCCGGAGGCAACGAATGGTATCTTCAGCTCCTCCGCGGCACGCGGCAGCAGAATCATGTTGGGCATGTCGTCTTCGCCGGGGTGGCCGCCGCACTCGAAGCCGTCCACGCTGACCGCATCGCAACCGATCTGCTCGGCCTTGAGCGAATGCCGAACGGAGGTACATTTGTGGATCACCTTGATGCCGGCCGCCTTCAGCGCCGGCATGTATTGTTCCGGGCTGCGTCCCGCGGTTTCAACGATCTTGATTCCGCCTTCCTTGATCGCCGCGATGTATTCCGGATAGGGTGGTGCCGAGAATGAGGGAAGGAAAGTCAGGTTTACGCCAAAGGGCTTGTCTGTGAGCTCATGGCATTTCGCAATTTCCTTTGCCAGCAATTCCGGTGTTCGCTGCGTCAAACCGGTGATGATGCCGAGCCCTCCCGCATTCGAAACCGCGCCCGCGAGTTCGGCAAAGCCGACATAGTGCATTCCACCCTGGATGATCGGATGTTCGATATTGAACAATTCGGTGATGGCTGTTTTCACGTGACTCTCCAAACCTGTTGCAGCGGTTGCTGATCGGACCGCGTTAAAGATCCATGGGTGGGCGGGAATGACATTACCGGCATCGGCGAGCTCTGTCGGAAATTATTTCAGTGGACGATTTCGAACAATCCCGCGGCGCCCATGCCGCCGCCGATGCACATGGTCACCACACCGTATTTGGCCTTGCGGCGGCGTCCCTCGATCAGAAGATGTCCGGTGAGGCGCGCGCCGGTCATGCCGTAGGGATGGCCGATCGAGATCGAACCGCCGTCGACGTTGAGTTTTTCGGGATCGATGCCGAGCTTGTCGCGGCAATAAATCACCTGGACGGCATAGGCTTCATTCAGCTCCCACAGATCGATGTCGTCGATCTTCAGGCCGTGCCGCTTGAGCAGGCGCGGGATCGCCGCGACCGGGCCGACGCCCATCTCGTCCGGCTCGACGCCCGCCGCGACAAAACCGCGAAAGATACCCAGCGGATTCAAGCCCTTCTTTGCGGCGATCTTGTCGCTCATGATCACGCAGGCCGACGCGCCGTCGGAGAGCTGGCTCGCATTGCCGGCGCTGATCGTCTTGCCTTCGAACACGGGCTTGATGCTGGCGAGCCCTTCGGCGGTGGTTTCCGGGCGCGGCCCCTCATCCTTGGTGAGCGTGATTTCCCTGAGCGACACCTGCTTGGTGTCCTTGTCCATAACCGCCATTTTGGTCTTGAACGGAGCGATCTCGTCGCTAAAGCGCCCGCCCTGAAGGGCCGCGGCCGTACGGCGCTGGCATTCAAGGCTGTATTCGTCCTGCCGCTCGCGTGAAATCCTGTAGCGCTCCGCCACGACTTCGGCGGTCTCAAGCATCGACATGTAGATCTCGGGCTTCATCGCCATCAGCTCATCGTCAACTGCATGAAACTTGTTCATGTGGTCGTTCTGCACCAGGCTGATCGATTCGACGCCGCCGGCTACCGCGACTCCGACCCCGTCGAGCATCACCGAACGGGCCGCCACCGCAATCGACTGCAGTCCGGAAGCACATTGACGATCAATCGTGGTGCCGGCGACCGTTACCGGCAGTCCGGCGCGGATCGCGCCCTTGCGCGCGACATTCATCACCATGGTGCCCTGCTGCATCGCGCAGCCCATCACCACATCTTCGACCTCTCCAGGCTCGATCCTGGCGCGCTTCACCGCTTCCGCAATCACGTGCCCGGCCATCGTCGGGCCTTCGGTGTTGTTGAGCGCGCCACGAAAGGCCTTGCCAACTCCGGTGCGGGCGGTCGATACGATCACTGCTTCATTCATGTCACACCTCTGGTTATTGGATCTGGGTAGCGGCAACTCGCGCTTCGAAACGCGACCAATCAGTTTTCCCGCGCGTATCGCAGGAGATGATAGGTGGGATCGCCGAACTGAATGTTGATGGAAGCGATCCGCTTGAAGTAATGACCGATATTCAACTCGTCGCTCATGCCCATGCCGCCGTGAAGCTGCACCGCCTGCTCGCCGACAAAGCGCGCCGCCTCGCCCACCTTCGATTTTGCGCCCGATGCGAGCTTCGAGCAGCCGGGCTCGTTTTCGGCCAGCGTGAGATTCAAATGCTGGGTAAGCGAGATCGATTCTTGCAACGCGATGAACATGTCGACCATGCGATGCTGCAAAACCTGGAACGTGCCGAGCGGCACGCCGAATTGCTTGCGCGTCTTGCTGTATTCAAGGGTTGCGGAATTCAGTTCGGTCATGGCGCCGACGGCTTCGGCGCAAAGCGCGGCAATGGCGCGGTCGCGGCATGCCTCGAGGATGGCGACACCCTCGCCCTCCTCGCCCAACATTCGGCTAACCGGGACCCGCACGCCCTTCAGGGTGATTTCCGCGGCGCGCCGGCCGTCGATCGTCTTGAAACTTTGCAAATGAAGATTGGCGGACCGCCGGTCCACCATAAACAGGCTGACCCCACGGCGATCGCGCGGATCGCCCGACGTGCGCGCCGAGACAATCAGTTTATCGGCCCACGGTGCGCCGATCACGGCCGCCTTGGCGCCGCTCAGGACATATTCGTTTCCCTGGCGCTCCGCGACAGTGGCGACATGATTAAGATCGTAGCGCGAGCGTCCCTCCGCCCAGGCGAGCGCCCAAATCGTCCTTCCGGCCGCTATCTCCGGCAAGAACTCCTCGCGTTGCGCGCTGGTTCCGGCCTGCTCGATCAACCCGCCCGCGAGCACAATCGTTTCGAAGAACGGCTCGACCACGAGATTGCGGCCGAACTCCTGCATGATGATCATGCTCGCCAGCGGGCCAGCGCCGAGGCCCCCAAAATCTTCCGGGAAAGGCGCGGCCAGCAGGCCCAGCTCGGCGAAGGCGTCCCAATGCTTTCGGCTCCAGCCCTCCTCGGTCGCGACGATCTTGCGGCGCGTGTCGAAGTCGTACTGATTGCGGAGCAACCGCTGAAGACTATCCCGCAACAGCTCCTGTTCATCTGTAAATTGAATATCCACCTGGCGCCTCGTTGCGAACCGGTTACAAACCAAGCACTGCTTTTGCGATGATGTTGCGCTGGATCTCGTTCGATCCGCCGTAAATTGAGAGCTTGCGCGCGTTGAGATATTTTTCCGACGCGGTATGCCCGTAGTCCGGCCCCGGCATGAACATGTTTTCGCTTGCCGGATGCTCGCGCAGCGCCAGGCCGTAATTGCCGATGGCGCGGTGGGTGAGATCGGTGATGCGCTGGAAAATCTCGGTGCCCCTGATCTTGAATAGCGAGGCCGCCGGTCCCGGATTTATCCCTCGCGACATCTGCGCGACCACCCGCAATTCGGTAGCTTCAAGGGCGAGAACATCAAGCTCGACGCGTGCAATGTCCTTGACAAATTCGTCCAGTGACGGATCGTCTTCGGCCATTTCGGCTTTCGCGATCTTTTTCAGGCGGTTCAGATAGCGCGTCGAGCGCCCGATCCCGGCCATGCTGGTCCGCTCGTTGCCGAGCAGGAATTTGGCATAGGTCCAGCCCTTGTTCTCTTCACCAACCAGGTTTTCGACCGGGACGCGGACATTTTCCAGGAAGACGTCGTTGATCTCGTGCGAGCCGTCAATGGTGATGATCGGGCGCACGGTGACGCCCGGGCTTTTCATATCGATCAGCAGGAACGAAATGCCGGACTGCGCCTTGGCGAGCGGATCGGTGCGGACCAGGCAGAAGGTCCAGTCGGCATGCTGGGCCAGCGTCGTCCACGTCTTGTGGCCATTGACGATGTAATGGTCGCCGTCCCGTACCGCCTTGGTGCGGACCGAGGCCAGATCGGAGCCCGAGCCCGGCTCCGAATAGCCCTGGCACCACCAGTCGTCGCCAGACAAGATCCTCGGCAAGAATTTTTTCTTCTGCGCCTCACTGCCATAGGTGTAGATGACGGGACCAACCATGGTCACGCTGAAGGCCAATGGCGGCAATGTTCCGGCGCGCGATGCTTCCTGCTCCCAGATGAAGCGCTGCGTGATCGACCAGCCGGTGCCGCCATATTCCTTCGGCCACAGGGGAGCGATCCAGCTTTTCTTGTAGAGAATCCTGTGCCAGAGCATCGATTGCTCCTTGGTCAGGTCGGTCTCAGGATTGGGAACACGCATCTCCTGCGGATAATTTTCAGCGATGAAGGTCCGCACCTCGTCGCGAAATGCCGCGTCTTCCCTTGAAAGCTTCAGTTCCACCGCTGCGCTCCCTTACCACTTCTCTCCGAAGGGGCGGATTTCGTGCTCGAAGGTCCAGGCGTCGCGGGGCTGCTGATAGAGTTGCCAATAGGCTTCGGCGACGGCGGCGGGCCGCATCAGGCGGTTCGGATCGAGATTCTCGAGCGCCTGGGGGCCTTCGCGGTTGGCGATCAGCTGGCGCACCCATTCGGTGTCGACGCTCGAATCGATCACGAGATGGGCGACATGGATGTTCTTGGGACCGAGCTCGCGCGCGATCGACTGCGCCACCGCGCGCAATCCGAATTTCGCGCTGGCAAACGCCGCAAAACCCGGTCCGCCGCGCATGCTGGCGGTCGCGCCGGTGAAGAAAATGTTGCCCTGGCCGCGGGGAAGCATCAAGCGCGCGGCCTCGCGGCCGGCGAGGAAGCCGGAATAGCAGGCCATTTCCCACACTTTGCGGAAAACCCGCTCGGTCGTGTCGACAATCGGAAAATTCACGTTGGCGCCGATGTTGAAGACGCAAACCTCCAGGGGGGCGTGCTTGTCGGCATCGCCCAGGAAGGACACCATTTCGTCCTCCTTTCGCGCGTCGAGCGCCCGCCCGAATACCTTGCCGTCCGCCGCCTCGATTTCCTTGATCAGCGGCGCGAGCTTTTCGCCCTGACGCCGCCCGACAAAAACCGTAAAACCTTCGGAGGCAAATTTCTTGGCGATCTCACCGCCGATGAAGTCCCCGGCGCCAACCACGGCTACAGTCGCGTTTCGCTTTTTCAAGGGTTCTCTCCAAAATTAGATTTTCAATTTTTCCAACTGCCTGAAGTCGAGCGTCAGGCACCGCGCAGTGACTCCGCCAGCTTGTGCTTGAGAATTTTCCCCGTGGAGGTCGCCGGCAGCGCCGGCAGCACCACGATCTCGCATGGCCGTTTGTAGGATGTCAGTTGCGGCGCGACGTAGGCCATCAACTCGTCTGAGTTGGTGGCCGTGCCCGGCATCAACTGGACGAAGGCAACGACCTCCTCGTTTCCTTCGGTAGAGCGACCGACGACGGCCGATTGCACAACGTCCTTGTGCGAATTGAGAACCGCTTCGATCTCCGCGGGATAGACGTTGAATCCGGAACGGATAATCATTTCCTTGGTGCGGCCGACGATATGAAGGCAATCGCCATCGAAGCGCGCGAGATCGCCTGTGTTGAACCAGCCCTCGCTATCGATGGCCCTCGCCGTGAGGTCAGGTGCGCGGTAATAGCCGCGCATCACGTTACGCCCGCGGACATGAAGTTCGCCGACCTCGCCTCGCGCCATCGGTATGCCGTCTATCGTTCTGACGCGGGCCTCGACGCCCGGCAGCAGCGTGCCGACGGCCTGATCCTTACGCTGGGCGTCGAACCGAACGCCGGATATTCCGGGCGAGCATTCCGTAATGCCGTAACCGTTTGAAAGTGGAAGGCCGAATTCCTGCTCGATGCGGGATTTTAGCGCCAGATCGAGCGGCGCGCCAGCGACCGCGATCAGGCGCAACGCGCCACGGTCCAGCCGGCTGATACCTGCCACGGTCTTGTATTCGAGCAGCCTTTGATAGGTGGCGGGGACACCGTTGAGAATCGTGATCCCTTCTTCGGACATCGCTTTGGCAAGAGCCGAGGGATCATACTTGCTGGCGAGGCGCACGGTCGCGCCGCTCATCAGCGTCATGATCAGAAGCGAGATGCCCACGATGTGCGAGATCGGCAGAACAACATAGACCTTGTCCGCGGCGTCCATTCTTCGAAACCAGGCCGTCGTTTTCGCGCTGACCAGGAGGTTTTCGTGGGTCAGCATCACGCCCTTCGGCGTTCCCGTGGTACCGGAGGTGTAGATCAGCACCGCGACCTGTCGCGCGCTGCTCGCCTCCACTGGCTCGGGCGTGGTCGCCACATTGATCGTGCCGATGCCGATATCGCTCAGCGGTCCTACGCTGCCGATCGTTGCTTCATACCGTGCGGCATGGCTCGCCGCCTCCTTCGAGACGGCGGTCGTGAAAAATACCCGCCGCGCGCCGCTGTGATCGCGGATCTGATCAAGCTCGCGCGGCGACAGTCGTGGATTGACGACGATGGCCCAGGCGTCGATCTGGCTTGCGGCGAGAAGCAGGCCAGCGAGCGCAATACAGTTCTCGCTGACAATCATCAGGCGGTCACCGGGGCGGACGCCAAGCGCTTGAAGCGCCCCCGCGATTCGCCCGACGGCGCGCTGCAGCTCGCGATAGGTCCAGGTCGTGGTGTCTTCGACAAGCGCCGGCTGGTCAGGCGTGTGTTCAGCGAATTGATCCATTACCTGATGGATTCGCGGCGGAAGGCTCGCGAGAATTTCAGCGATATCAATTGCTTCCGCCGGCTTCGCCAAGACGACCTCCCAACTGCATGTCGAGCCGCTCGCCGGCCACCGATGCGGTTTGAACACTATAGTTCTTTTTTAGAACTAGTCAATCGATATCTGCAGGGTGTGATCGAAAGTTCGCCAGGTCGGCTATTTTCCAGCCCAATAAAAAAGCCAGCTACGCTCGGAATATCCGTTTACAAGGCTTTTGCCGAGGTTTACAGTTCTATAGTACCAAATAAGAACCCATGGGTGAGGGCGCGATGGCAGACAGGGTTGGCGTGGCGCTGCTGGTCGGCGCGGGTGATGCCATCGGCGCGGCGGTGGCACGGCGGTTTGCCGAGGGCGGTTACAAGGTGTGCATCGCCCGGCGCGATGCGGCGAAATCACAGAAACTGGTCGGTGAGTTGACAGCCGAAGGGCGCGACGTCCACGCCTTCAGCGTCGATGCCCGCCAGGAAGCCGAGGTTCAGAATCTTTTCGCGCGCATCGAGGAAGCCGTTGGACCGATCGAGGTCTGTCTCTTCAACGCCGGATCGAATGTCAGCAAACCGCTGTTGGAAACCACCGAAAAGCTGTTCTTCAAAGCCTGGGAGTTGGCCTGCTATGCGGGCTTTCTGGTCGGCCGCGAGGCCGCCCGTCACATGCTGAAACGAGGCTACGGCACCATCCTGTTCACTGGCGCCACGGCCAGCATCCGGGGCAGCAAAGGGTTTGCCGCGTTTTCATCGGCAAAGTTCGGTCTGCGCGCCGTGGCCCAGGCGATGGCTCGTGAGTTGGGGCCAAGGAATATTCATGTCGTGCATCTTTTGATCGACGCAGGCGTGGACAGTGAGGCAATCCATCAGCGCATGAAGGCCGCGACAGGGATCGATGCCAAGGAGATTCCCCCCGACAGCCTGACCAAGACACGCTCGATTGCCGAGGCCTACTGGTTCGCCCATAATCAGGCGAGGGACGGCTGGACCCACGAACTGGATCTGCGTCCATCCGTGGAAAAGTGGTGACATGGGCGAAGCACCCAACCTGATCCTGTGGGGAGTTGGAACGAGCCGCACGGTCCGTCCGCACTGGGCGATGCACGAATTGGGATTGGCTTATGAAACGCGTCCAATAGGCCCGAGGACCGGAGAGACCAAGACCGCGGAATACACCGTGCTCAATCCTCGTCAGAAGATCCCGCTGCTTCAGGACGGTGATTTCTCCATCGGCGAAAGCGCCGCGATCGTCGCCTATCTTTCGCGAACCTATTCGACCCCGGAACGCGCACTGATCCCGGAAGCCCAGCGCGAATACGCCGCCTGGCTGGAATGGTGTTTCTTCATCGTCACGGAGCTGGATTCAACCAGCCTTTACGTCATGCGCCGCCATAGGGCCGACGCGCTGGGGCACATCTACGGGGTCGCGCCGGATGTCGTTGCCAAGGCGGGCGAATACTTTCGCCAGCAGCTGCATCATGTCGAAATCGCGCTCGCAGATGGGCGGCAGTTCCTGATGGGTGAAAAGTTCACCAGCGCCGACATCCTGCTGACCACGTGTCTGGACTGGGCGATCGCTTACGGCGTCGGCATCTGCGACAACGCCTATCCCTATCTCCAGCGCATCAGGCAAAGACCGGGCTACCAGCGCGGCACCGCTGCCAACATTCCGCCGGCTGCATCGGAACCTGTGCGGCGTCCGGCCTGAAAAATGCGCTTCTTCACGGCCTATCCGGCCATCCGCACCGCTTTGTCGGCGATCATCCTGTCGATGGCGCCGTCGCTGTAGCCGAGCTCGCGAAGAACCTCTTGAGAATGCTCGCCGACGCGCGGCGCTGGTCCACCGATCGCCGCTTCATTG
>Ga0164301_10000328_pt1 | contig 13526 bp, 14 predicted proteins | sample Whisoiple_231_MG_FD_109711 | JGI IMG/M metagenome (GOLD analysis project Ga0164301, IMG submission 109711) | Unamended control soil microbial communities from upstate New York, USA - Whitman soil sample_231_MG | ecosystem: Environmental > Terrestrial > Soil > Agricultural land ... | reverse complement strand
GTGGCCAGGGGCGGGGTCGAACCGCCGACCTTCCGATTCGGAGTCGAACCCGCCGGTCCGCGCCGGACACTACCTGACAGTGCCCGCTAGCTGCACGATTACCGAACGGGACCGCTTATCGGTGCCGAACATTTGCCACCATGTATCGCCGCAATGCGGGGGTAAAGTGGGGTGTCGATCTTGAGGACGTCGCTACGCGACTCCTTCGTCCTGAAGCAATGTGGGACCTGCGACAGCCAGGATGCCGCCGTGCCGACCTGCTGAGGACTCCGGAAGAGTCCGGACTACGTTCGCGGTGGTTGTCACTTCCTTCATCACTCGCCGGTCAGAATGACGCGCATTCCATGGCCTTCCAGTGAGGACGCTCCTGACCGCCAACTCGCACCGCAATGATCTACCAACTGCGCACTGAACGGCCAACAAGTTGATCACTAGATGGCGGAAGCTATCTAGTAGCACGTGGTGGCCAGGACGGTCAAAACTTGACCTGCTGTGCGCAGGGGCCGCTGGGTAAAGACGGCGGTGATGGAGTGCGGGCCGCGAGGCAGCATGGTGAACGGCGACAGCGGAGAACCCTGCGGAGTCCCCTCGACAGTTGTTATTACCCGTCAATGCTGACGAGTAGTGCCTTTCCGTCGTGTCGACACAGGTGATGAGCGTCCACTCGGCTGTTGCAGGCGTTCTGTATGTTCACTGAGGTGAGTACGGACCAGGTTTGTTTGGCGACGAGTTCGTTGACCAGCAGGGAGCGCGCCTGGTCTTGGTAGCCGAAGTCGCTGTTCGCGGTGTTCTCATTCATGTCGAAGTGGGTTGTGGCGATCAGGTAGTACGGCCGGTATCCGTAGTTGCCTTGATATACTTGAGTGCCGGCCAGCCCGTCGGGTCCGTAGGTGCGCAGGTGGATGCCGGTCGTCGAACTGCAGTGTCCCCAACAGCCGACGGCGCCTTTGCGTCCTGCTGAGTGTGACGTCCAAGGATCGGTCGGGTTGACCCCGGGACGGCTTCCGCCGATCCCGCTGAGCGTCATCTTGGCGCCGCCGTAAGTCAGACCGACCGTGCCGACCTGGTAATACACACGTTCGACCATATAGGGGAAGTTGCTGACGAAGATGATCGAAACAGGGTTGTCCTTCGCGGGACCGTCATAGTCCCAGTTCTGGAACTCGTACTTGATGAATGAGGCTTTGATCCCGCCGGACGCTGGGGCGCCGGCCTTCACTTCGTCGAGTGCAAGTATGAGTGTGGTGGCTGCCATAACCGCAATCACTGCCAGCGCTCGCCTCGCACGCATCCAGGGTCGCCGCTGGGTGCTGCGGCTCACGATGCCAGACGCCAGCACGATTTGTCCCTGTTTAAATCGTTTCGCCTGATACAAGACCAAACCCCCAAGCCACCACTTCTTTGTTGCGATAACAGCTCAGACCGCTGAGAGCTTTTGGGTCCCCCGACTCTAACTCAGAGGTTATCTTAGCACTGTCAACGCTAGTAGTTTTGCCTTTCATCAACGATCCATCCGGTGGCCCAGGAAGCTTCCCGCCAACCCGCCGCAGAGCAGCGAGACGACCAGCGTGATCGCTGTCGCTGAGGGCAGCATCAGCCGGAAACCATTGGGAAGCTGACCGAGGCCCGAGCCGCTCCAGGTCTCGACCGTGAGAGCTGAACCCAGCACATCGGCGGCGAGCAGAGCCAAGCCGAACACGGCACAGGTTTCCAGCCGCAGCAGCGACAGCCATGGCCCAGCACACCTATCTGCAAGCCGTACAGCTGAGCCAGGCCACCACAGATCACAGTTGCACGCCGACCGGAATAGCCGCCAGCGCCAGCCCCGGCGTCAGCGTCTTGTCCGGCGCGCGAACATCAGCAGAAAACGCAGGTGCCGCCAGCCGTCTTCCCAGGTACGCAGGTGTGACGCTCGGCCACGGCCGTCGGGACGAAGCGTGGTCGGCACCTCGCTGATGTCGTATCCGGCCAGCGCCGCGCGCACCACCATCTCCGAGGCGAACTCCATTCCCGGCATGCACAGCTCGAGTCGGCGTATGCCCGCCAGGTTGAAACCCCGCATGCCGCAATGAAAATCGTGGACGGTGCTGAACCCGAACAGCCGACGGCCAAGCCAGGACAACAGTGGATTTCCCAGATAGCGATGCAGCCAGGGCATGGCACCAGGCGCGATGCCCCCGCGGAAACGATTGCCCATGACCAGGTCCCGGCCCTGCCGCAACTCGGCGAGGAACCTTCCGATGGACGCGAGGTCGTACGAGCTGTCGGCGTCGGCCATGATCACGTACTGTCCCCGCGCCTGCTCGATCCCGGTGATCAGTGCTGCCCCATAGCCTCGCTGTTCGGCACGGACGACGCGCGCGCCCGCGTTGCGGGCGACATCGGGTGAACCGTCGGTGGAACCGTTGTCGCTGACCAGAACTTCACCGTCGACACCGAGATCGGCGAGAGCGGCCATCGCCGTGGCGACACAGGCTCCGATGGTCTTCGCCTCGTTCAAACAGGGCATGAGGACAGTCAGTTCCGGTCCGGAACGATCAGGGCTCTGCGGGTCATCACACGTCGAAACTTGCGCGGCATGACGGGTCACGGATAGAAAACCATCTCGTGCGAGTCAGAGATACGGTCGACGGCCGACGTACCACGATCGATCTTTCAGCCGTCAGGCTCGCGCTCACCCTGCTGATCGCGACGCGGCTGCCCGTCCTGGTCGTCGGCGCGCTTGCGGTCACGGTCGTGGGAACGATCCCCCCGCCCACCGGCATCGGCCTGTGGCGCGTGTCCACCGGCGAAATGGCGAATCTGCTCGCCCGTTGGGACACCTATTACTACTACACGATCGCCACCGAGGGCTATCACTGGAATCCCGACGTCTTCGCCCACCAGAACGCCGGGTTCTTCCCGTTGCTGCCGCTGCTGATGCGGGCTGTCACCACGGTGACCGGAATCCCGGTGCTGATCGCCGGGCTTGTGATCAGCCTGATCGCGTTTGCCGTGGCGATCGTGGTGCTGCATCGCCTGGCGGTGCTGGAGATCGGCGCCCAGCGGGCGCGGTGGGCGTCGATCATGTTGGCCACCTTCCCCTTCGCCTTGTTCTATTCCGCGGTTTACGCCGAATCCCTGTTTCTCCTGGCTACCGTGGGTGCGTTCTACGCGATGCGCAGACAGGCCCACTGGTGGGTGGCGATCTGTGGGCTGGCGGCGGGACTGGACCGTCCGAACGGGTTTCTCCTCGCGTTGCCGCTGCTGTTTCTGGCCCTGCAACCGCGTGACGGGGCGACCGCTGGTGAGCACCGGACGCGGGCGCTGCTCACCGCCAGCGCGCCGCTGGCTGGTCTCGCGCTGTTCTGCGGCTACTTCCTGATCTGTTTCGGAGACCCGCTCGTCTACTTCCGCGCCAAGAACGCCTGGGGCGCTCCGCTTCTCGGGCAGCCACCGGCGAGCGACCTGCCCCGGTTGCCCGGCGAACTGCTCATCAAGCCGCTTGAGGTGATCTTGTTCGTGGTGGGGATCGCGGTGTTCGCCACCGCCGCCATGGCCAGCCGCGACATCGTGCGCCGGTTCGGGCTGGCCTACGCGCTGCTGCTCGTCGTCAACCTGGTTCCGCCCGTGCTCAAGCAGCTGTTCGTCGGCACCGGCCGCTATGCCGCCGTGACGTTTCCCCTGTTCTTCTGGCTGGCACTACGCCTTCCGCAGCGGTGGCTGTGGCCGGTCACCGTGGCGTTCGGTACCGGACAGGCCGTGCTCGCCGCCCTGTTCTTCCTCTGGCATCCGGTCACCTGAGCGGTGTCGCGTCCACAACGGTCGCCAAACCGGTCCGCAGTGAGATTGTCGGCTCGAATCCCAGGTCGGCGACGGCGCGTTGGTCAACCCCGTCGCTGACCGTGTATATCTCGGCGCGGAAGTTCAGCGGGAGCCGCAGCGACGATCCGCCTGCGCATGTCCGACCAGGTCACGCCCGCGTAGCCGAGCGCGGGCACCCCCATGATCACGGCGGTGAGGATCTCGATCGCCTGCAGGACGACACCGTAGGCCAAGGCGGTGCCCGCCTGTACGTGGAAGCCGGTGGTCAGCACGGTGACAATGGCTAGCTGAAAGATGCCGATGTTCGATGGGGTCGCCGGCACGACGGCGCTGACATTGACCGCGAACAGCACGACGGCAGCGGCACCCATGCCTACCGTGGCGTCGAGGCCGATCGCCGCGAACAGCGCGTAGTAAGCCAGCAGATGAAGTGCCCAGGCGCCCAGCTGGGCGGTTGTGGCGATCAGACCGCAGCGGAGTTTGCCGAACATGGCAAAACCCGAGCGCACCCGGACCATGGTGTCCCGTACCCGGGTGACCAGCGCGGACCTGTTCGTTCGCACCACGAGCGTGACCAGCACTATCCCCAAGATCACCGCGACGGGAACGAGGCTAAGGGCCAGCATCTTGTCCAGGCTCGATCCAAACAGACCCGTGCGGGCCAGCGTGAATCCGCCCAGGAGAACAAGGGCGAGAACGTTCAGCGCCGACTGCGAGACAAGCGTGCCGATGATCACCGGAAGCGTCTCGCGTACGCGTCCGATACGGCGAGCCAGCGCGACCGCCCGTGCCGGTTCACCAAGCCGCGCGGGCAACGTCGCCGACATCAATATGCCGATCATCGAGGCGGTCATGACATCGCGATGCCGTACTTGGCACTCGGGCAGTGCGGCGTCGGCGATCGCTTTCCAGGCCACGGCCCTGGCCAGCGCGGATGCCACGGTGAACGCCATAGTGACCAGCACCCAGGTGAGGTCGAAATCGGCGATGGCCGCGCCGATCGCCCACCACCCGATTCGGTGCACGATCACCGCCGAGAGACCTATGGCGGTGGCTCCCGCGATCCAGACGGCCAGCGATCGGCCCTGTTCACTAGGAGCGCGGACATGCGTTCTCACCCACCGACTCTGGTCCCGCGCTACGAGCGCGTAGACCTGCTCGACCTGGTCGCATACCCCGTGGCCACGCATAGCGTCGCGCGCTCTCTCGAAACACAGCCGACTGACGCGGTCCGCGGGATCCCAGGGGGCCAGTCCCCTTCCACATCGATCAAGCACTGATCGGCACCGGACTCTATCAATGCCCATGAACCCAACCCTCCCGCCGCGTGGATTCCGCTCAGTGGCGCTGGCGCCAACCAGTTGACGCGCCCGAGTAGGCTCCTGATCCGCTTTGGCAGATCAACATCGAGGCACCGAAAACGGTTCGGCTACGACAGGACACGCATGACCCTCGGCTTCAACTGGAGCGCAGGTGGACACTGACCTGCAGCCTGTTCTCTCGGTGATCATCCCGGTCTACAACGAGCAAGACGTCTTTCCATTGATGGCGCAACGGCTGCGACCGATTCTCGACGAAATGTCCGTTTCCTATGAAGTGGTCGCCGTCGATGACGGCAGCTCGGACGGCACGGCCGCGGTCCTGGACAGGGTTCGCCGCACGTGGCGGGAACTGCGAGTCATCCAGTTGTACCGCAACTGCGGTCAGCAGGCGGCGCTGACAGCCGGGTTGCGGCGGGCCAAAGGCACGTATCTGGTGAGCATCGACGCGGACCTCCAGGATCCGCCGGAGAAGATTCCGGAGATGCTGGAACTCGCTCGCCGCGATGCCGTTGACGTTGTCTACGGGGTACGAACCGACCGCAGCAGCGACACCTGGGCCAAACGCCACACAGCCGGTCTCTACTACCTGCTGATGCGACGACTGGTCGGTGCCCGCATACCGCGCGACGCCGGTGATTTCAGGCTGCTGAGCCGTTCGGCCGTCGAGATTCTGCTCGCCCTGCCCGAACAGCAGCCGGTCTATCGGCTGCTGATCCCTTGGCTGGGGTTCCGCAGTACCGAGGTGACATACGAACGTGCGCGGCGAATCGCAGGACGCACGAAGTATCCCCTGACCAAGATGCTGCGGCTTGCGGCCAACAGCATCACCGCGTTCTCGTCCTCACCGCTGCGGATTGCTACCTGGCTGGGCATCGCCTGCTTCGTCGCCGGTGGCTGCTTGCTGGTGTTCGCTCTGGTCGGCAGCACTGTGCCGTCCTGGACACCCTGGCTCCTGACCACCGTCCTGCTCAGTGGCGTGCAACTGCTAGGCCTGGGTGTGCTCGGCGAGTACATCGGTAACGTCCACCGCATCCTGCAGGGCCGACCCACCTACCTGGTGCACTACGACTCCGACGAACCACGCCCGTTCGGCGAAGCGTCGCCCATGACAACGGCGGCACATGGCGCCGCTGGGCCGAGCGCGGTGACGACACAGCGATGATCCAACGGCGGCAGACAGCTGTGATGGAAGCCCGGGGACGTTTTCAGGGGGTCGGTCTGGCCATAACCCTGTTGGTCTGCACGCGACTACCGGTCCTGCTCATCGGCGCGGTCGCGGTGACGATGGTGGGCACGATTCCCCCGCCGGTCTGGGAGGGACTGTGGCGGGTGTCCCCAGATGAGCTGACCAACCTTCTGGCCCGCTGGGACACCTACTGGTACTACTCCATCGCCACCCAGGGCTACCACTGGGATCCGGATGTTTTCGCTCGTCAGAACGCGGCATTCTTTCCGTTGCTGCCGGCGTTGATGGGTGCGGGAGCCGCGCTGACCGGTCTCGATCCTTTGCTGATCGGACTGCTGATCAATCTGGCCGCGTTCACGCTGGCCATGGTGATCCTGTATCGGCTGGCGGTGATCGACCTCGGTGGGCAGCGGGCGCGGTGGGCACTGATCCTGTTGGCGGTGTCCCCGTTCGCCCTGTTCTTCTCCGCTGTTTACACCGAATCCCTGTTCCTGCTGGCCATGGTCGGCGTGGTCTATGCCATGCGCACCCGCGCTTGGGCCTGGGCGTGTTTATGCGGGCTGGCGGCAGGAATGCTGCGTCCACATGGGACGTTGCTGGTGTTGCCGCTGGCGTTCATGGCCTGGCGGCCACGTGAGCCCCACGTTACGGCCCGACAGCGACTGGGTGCGTGGCTGGCAGCTCTGTCACCGGCGGTGGGCACCGCCATCTTCGTCAGCTATCTGCAAATGCGGTTCGGCGATGGGCTGGCCTTCGTCCATGCCCAGCGGGCTTGGGGCCTGCAGTTGCTCGGACAACACTCCGTCGTTAATCCACCGATAGTCAGTCAGGTGGACCAGAGCGTTCTCTGGGGCTGCCTTACCGCCGTGGGGATCGCGCTGTGTGTGGTCACCATCGTGGCGTCCTGGGACATGGTGCGTCGATTCGAGCCGGCGTATGGGCTCCTGTTGGCCGTGATTGTGATCCCCGCTGTGCTGACCCACCTGTTCCAAAGCTTCGGCCGCTACACCGTGGTGGCCTTCCCGCTGTTCTTCTGGCTCGCCGATCGCCTTTCCCCGCGCTGGCTGCGCATCGTGGCGATCGTGTTCGCCGCAAGTCAAGGTGTGCTCGCCGCGCTGTTCTTCCTCTGGTACGTGGTGTTCTGATCACCCGATACCGTGGCGGCCTCTCGAAAGGAGTGCACCGTGCTCGCACGGATCGGCCCTGGCCGGGCCCTGGCCTGCCCGCGAATCGGGTATTGGCGGTACCGCGTGAACCACAGTTATTGGACCGCTTGACGTTCGCAGTGCTCCGACACTGAGGCACCCAAGAAGACCGCATAGCCAGTTTTACATCGGCGACCCCGCCCGCACTCCTGTAAATTGAATAACGCTCATTGCATCGGCGAGGATGCTTTGGTCGATGCGGTGGCGGGAATCGTCAATCTGATGAGATGTTCCAGTAGCGTTATCAGCACCTCCTTGCTTGAATCTCGTCTGCGCACGTCGCACATCACGGTCGGTATTTCCCTGTCGATTCCTAGGGCTTCCCCAATCTCATGAGACTCGTACACCGGCGTGTTATCGAAGCAATTGACTGCTATTATAAACGGAATTTTTCTACGTTCGAAGAAGTCTACCGCTGCAAAACAGCTCTCCAGCCGCCGGGTATCCGCGAGGACGACCGCTCCCAGCGCCTCGTAAGCGAGTTCATCCCACATGAACCAAAAACGGTCTTGGCCTGGAGTCCCGAAGAGGTAGAGGATAAGATCGGGATTGATCGTGATGCGCCCGAAATCCAGGGCGACCGTCGTTGTGGTCTTGTCCTCGATGCCCGACAGATCGTCAACGCCGGAGCTAAGTTCACTGATCATTTCTTCGGTGCGCAACGGCCGTATCTCGCTCACCGACCCCACCATGGTTGTCTTGCCAACGCCAAACCCACCCGCTACTAAGATTTTGACCGCTCTGGCTGATAGAGTCTGGGTCACCGGCGTGTCAGAGCTTACGAATGCCATCGAGAACCGCCTGCAGTAGTTCCGTTCGGGGGACGTCTGATGTTCGCGGTGGGGACCGGAAAATAATGAGTCCCCAATCGATGAGATCGCTGAGCAGTACCTTGACCACCGCGAGCGGTAGGTTCAGCGTCGCGGACACTTCAGCGATCGACAACGGCTGCCGAGACATTCGTATAATGTGCGCGTATTCCGCATCCACATTCACGTGGCGGTCTGCCCTCACCGCAACAACGAGCGTAGTCATCTCAAGGTCGTGACGAGTCGGTCGGGTCCGACCGCGGGCGACCGCATAAGGTCGAACCAGAGGACCTGCATCCTCATCGAACCAAAACTCGTTTTCCACTTTCATGATGCGTGGGCACCACACGTATCGCCGGAAGCAGCGGTCCGTGGCGCCGTTGACAAGTATGTGCCCACTCTCTTGAGAAGGACATTCGTCTCGTAGGCAATCAGGCCGAGATCGGCTTTATCAGAAGCCAGCACCGCAAGGCAAGCACCCCGTCCCGCAGCGGTCACGACCAGGAAAGTATTATCCATCTCGACCAGTGTCTGCCGAACTACCCCACCTTCGAAGTGCCGGGCGGCACCGCGGGCTAAGCCCTGGAACGCCGACGCTATCGCCGAAAGGTGTTCAGCATCCTCATTCGACAAGCTACTCGATCGGCCGACGAGCAAGCCGTCGGCAGATAGCACCACTACGCGATCAGCGGCAGCGACCCGTTGAACGAAGTCATCGAGCAGCCACCGTAGATCAATCGTTTTCGTCAGTTTTACCATGATGTCCTCGTCGTTGAGACTATTCGTCTGAGTCCCGACTCACGACTGGGGCTTATCGCCATTGGTGCGACCACGCTCGGTTCCCCGTTGAAATGCAGAGAGAGTACTCTGGGCACGCTTAGCTGCGAGGTCGAAATCTGGCTCTGCGGTCTGACCTTCGGCACCGGCAGCCGACTCTGCTTGGAGTTGGCTTGCGAGGTGCTCCTGTGGACGACGCCGCGGTAGGGCAGGGCGATCATCCGTATGCCGCGTTCCCGGAGGCGTCGTTTTCTCCGCGCTGGTGTCAACCACAGAAGGCTGCGCCTCGGTGGTCCTAGCTTGCAGCAGCTGCGACGACCCGTTTTCGTGCAGTACGGCTTCGTCAACGATAGAGGGAGAAATCTGATCCGGCGACTCGCCGGTGTGATCGCTTCCGTTGTGCTCACCTTCCGAGTCTCGGTCACGCCTAGTGATCAATACGCTAGGAACCAGCACGCCAGCCCGCACGCCGCCATAGGTCGACTCCGCCAGGCTCACCCGCATGCCATGCTGATGGGCCAGCCGTGCTACCACGAAAAAGCCAATCCGCGGGTCTTCAAGCAACGCCACTAGCCCGAAATCGGGCTGATCGCGGAACATCTTGTTGAGACTCTCCCGCCGCTCAGCCTCAATGCCGAGTCCCTGGTCCTCCACCTCGATGACCAGGCCCTTACCAACTGGGTTACCGCGCACCTCGATGGGAGATCCGGGAGGTGAGAATGCGGTGGCGTTGTCGATCAATTCGGACAGAAGATGGATAAGGTCGGCAACAGCCCGGCCGTCCACCAGAACGTCAGGAACACGGGCGACCGTTACGCGGGTGTATTGCTCAGCTTCGGCGACAGCACTGCGCACGATCTCAACCAGGGACACCGAGTTGCGCCACTGCCGGCCCAGCTGCCCACCACCGAGAATGATCAGATTTTCTGCGTTTCGGCGTTCTCGGGTCGTCGAATGATCCAACTGGAACAACAGCTCAAGCTGGTCAGGGTTGTCGACCGCGCGCTCTGCCGCGTCGAGGACCTGCAGTTGGTGGTGCACGTTCGTCTGACTTCGACGTGCGATGTTGAGGAATACCGCGTTGATGCCCTCCCGTGTCTTCGCCTCTTGTACAGCCGCGGCCACCGCCGTCTGCTGTGCCTTGTTGAAGGCGGCAGCCACCTGCCCGATCTCATCGTCCCCATAGTCCAGTTCGGGCACCTCGACAGCGACGTCGATCTGCTCACCGGCGCGGAGCCGCTCCACAACCTGCGGCAAATGTTCATCAGCCAGTCTCAGTGTCTCTGAACGGAGCCGGATCAACCGCCGGATGAGGTTGCTGCTGAGCCGAATCGCAATGATGACGACTGCCGCGATCACACACAGCGTCACCAGCGCAGTAATGAGTGAACGGACAAGAGCGGTGTCGGCTCGATCCGCCTCCAACTTGGCGGCGTGCGTCCCCAGCGTGCCTAACCCCAGACTGCTGAGCATTGTCGCACTCTCGTGAGCCGCATTCTGCCAATCCTGGAAGCTGACTGGAAGAACCGGTGGTGGGTTAACTTGTGGTGGCTCAGTATTCGAGATTTTGGATATTTCAATCCTCGACGGTTTAGCGCTAAGGGAACTCCGTGCGCGTGCGGAGTACTCCTGCTCAACGACAGCATTTTCTACGGCTGACAGCTGTTCCCACGCACGGGATGAACGCAGTGCCCCAAGTTGGCCCTGCTGCTCCACCAAATGAGGTGCGAGAGCATCCAACTCTGCACGGTAGCCTTGAGTTAGGTGGTCGTATTCATGCAACTCTTCGACCGTCAAACCGTCGCCAGTCAACGCTGCTGCGGCGAGTGCATTAGCACGATCCAGCCAATCTGAAACACGTATCAAATCGGAGGCCATCGCCCGATCAAGGGCTACTTCCTTGTCGATAGAGTCTTGTCCGATGGCACCCACGGCGAGAATCATGGCGTCCGCGACCTCGTTGTAGGAGCGGTACACGTCGAGGCGTGATATACGACCAGCGTCTATCGCCTGGCGGGTGCCAATAAGTTGAGGTATTTTGGCAACAAAATTTCCAATTGCCGACTTCGCGCCAGGCGGCATAGCGTCCTCGACTTGAGACGATATCGACCGGAACTGAGCTAGCGAACCATCCATGTCCTGGCGAGCCCGAGCCAGGGCCACGCGGTTCTCCGGGGCCGGATTGGAAAGCGCCAGCATACTCACGCGGCGCTCTTGACTCATGGTCGGCATTAGCGGCACTGTCATCTGATAGCCCTGCGCAGGCAGATGCGCCCTGCCCTGCTCTTGTAGGGCATTGACGAGCAAATACCCACTCACGCCGATACCGAAAATTAAGAGCACCAGACTTGGAACCACAGCGATGACCAGCACGCGGAATCTCAGCGTGGCACGGAAGCCGCGCTTGTCGACGCTAATCACACCATTACCCTTTCCGAGCGCCCGTGACGTGCACGCGTTGCACGCCGGGGGGTGACCCTGTTTTCTCTCTCCGTCGTCACCCCGAGGACACACGGAGGCGCGCAGCGTAGCGACCCCCTGCAGGCGGTCAGACGTTAGTCCATTTGGCGTAGTGGCCGAGAGCAGCTCGGTACGGTGCCGCGGTCCAGTGCGGGTGTCGGACGCCCGCGCAGAGGTTCGCCGCGCCGCGAGCAGCCGGCGCCACGTGCATGGCGCGGCCCGGGGGTGTTCGCATCACGGTGCTGTGGCTACACTCCGCGACGCTCTGAGATCGCTGGCTGGGTTCTACAAGACAAGATCGCGCCATGCCGCCTACCCCGGCCAGGTGGTGTGCCCGAAAGATCGGAGCGGCGTGGGCTGCTCGCACAGAGAAGGATGTCCCCTCTTCCCCCTGCTCAACGCCAGTTTACGCGGCTGGCGAGACTACTACTGCGACAGCGCGGATCGGTGGCACGACTGTGCCCGATACAAGCTGTCACGCACGGGCCAGCTCGTGCCGATCACGCTGCTCCCGAACGGGCACGACGCGCAGCTCCTCAGACCCGATCGCGGCGCCGAGCGCTCCGGTCCGGCCGAACCGGGGCATGCACCCAGGCACGCACCGCCGTCACCGCTCAGTTCCGGGTCACCGGAGACCGCGGTGCCCACGGCTCGGTTCGAATCTGGGCCGGCAACGGCACCGACCCGGCTGCTCGATTCATCGACTTCAGAGGTTCCGCAGCCCCTAGAGAGCCCACCGGCTGTTCCGCAAACCCCTGGGCGCCCACCGGCCCGAACGCGACCCGCACGGCGAACGCACGGCTCGACGCGCCGCTGGTGGACCCGGCTCACCGATTGGATGAAGAGTCCCGCATGAACAACTACTGGCCCTGGTGGGCGGGCGCTATCGGGCTCGCCCTCGTCACCATCAACTACACCCTCACCACCGATCGGTCCCTCGGAGTGTCCTCAGCGTGGGATCGCGTCTTGCACTGGCGCTCCGAACGGCGCCTCGAAGTGCTGGACGCCCAGTTCGCCGACGACCGCGCCCTCGTTGACGCTTTCGCTGCGGCCACCGCCGAGCAGTTCGGAACCGGCCCTGGTGCCCTCACCTTGCCGGACGCCGAGCGTGGCGACGCGCAGGCAGCCGGCCAGGACGTCGGGCCGGCGGCAGCTGAGAGTGCTCCGGTCGCGAGCCTGCGCCCGGCACCCCTGGTCACCCAGGCTGCCCTGCTGCTGTCGATTTTGTTCGGCGGATGGATAGCGGCAGTCGCCGCTGGCCGGTTCCAGCTCCGCCTCGACATGGGCAACGGTTACCGGCAACTCGTCACCGCCAATCCGACCACCATGATCGTCGTGTTGTTCGTTGGGGGGGTACTCGTCGGCTTTGGCACCCGCCTCGCCGGAGGGTGCAGCTCCGGTCACGGACTCAGCGGCTGCGGCCGGCTACGACCGGTCAGCATCCTTGCGACCGCTGTCTTCTTCGGTACCGCCGTCGTCGTGTCATTCCTGCTGTGGAAGGTGATCTGATGCGTACCCGAGGCGGGGTTCTCGGCGCCAACATCATCGCCGGGCTGGCCCTCGGCTACATCGTCTGCAACATCGGGTTCGGCGACTACGCCGAGCTGAACCGCATGTTCACCTTCCAGGATCTGCGCATGCTCTTCGCATTCGCCGGCGCCGTAGCGATCATCGTGGTGGTCTTCGCCGTACTAGGGGTCCGCCGCACACCAGGACGCATCCACGCGGGCGTGGTACCCGGTGCAGTGCTATTCGGCACCGGGTGGGCGATCTCGGGTGGATGCCCGGCGATCCCGATCATCCAAGTCGCCAGCGGATACCTCCCTGCCCTCATCACGATTGCCGGCGTCGGCGTCGGTATGTTGCTCTGCGGGTGGGCCAACGCCAGATATTTCCACCTCGACCGCGGCTCCTGCGGGCTGTAACGGTCCCACCTCTCCCGGCGGGTTGTAGGGCGGTGACT
>Ga0164301_10000327_pt1 | contig 13546 bp, 13 predicted proteins | sample Whisoiple_231_MG_FD_109711 | JGI IMG/M metagenome (GOLD analysis project Ga0164301, IMG submission 109711) | Unamended control soil microbial communities from upstate New York, USA - Whitman soil sample_231_MG | ecosystem: Environmental > Terrestrial > Soil > Agricultural land ... | reverse complement strand
TCGGATCTAAGCCGCCAGCGGAGCGGTCCAGGCGTCGTAGGCATAGACCCAGTCGGTGTCGGTTTTTTCCCTGAGCCAGGTGTTGGTTCGCGACGTTTGCTGGACCCGCGCCGTCCGGTCTTTTCGGCTCGCCGCGAACCGGCGGAACGCATTCGCGACACCGTCACGATCGATGCCTTCGAGGCAACGCGAAAGCACGGCGGCGTCTTCGATCGCCATCGCGGCGCCTTGTGCCATGTAGGGCGTCATCGGATGGCAGGCGTCGCCGAGCAGCGTCACGTTTCCGTCTGCCCAGCGAGCCAGGGAGTCGCGGTCGACGATCGCCCATTTGTGCACATCCGGGCACGCGGCCAAGACATTTTCGACCTGACGATCGAAGCCCTCGAACGCGGAGCGCAATTCCTTGACATCGCCCTTCGCCGACCAGGATTCGATCCTGAAGTCCGGCTCCGGCTGGCTGGTGACGAAATAGATTTCGCTGCGGTCCGGCTTGACGTAGTAGATCACGATGTGCCGGTCTTCTCCCCACCACTTGGTGCGATCATCTATTTTTTGCCCGTCAAGAAGGGCGGCGGGATAGGTGGTTCGGTAGGCGATGCGCCCGGTAAAATTCACCGGTGAAGCGCCGAACAAGATATCTCTCGCCACTGAATGAACGCCATCTGCTCCAATGACCGCATCCGCAACCGCGATCGCACCATTGGCAAAAGCCAATCGCACGCCACCGTTGCTCTCATCCAGTCCGACCAGCCTGTGGCTCAGCTTGACGCGTTCGTGAGGAACTATGCTGGCCAGCGCGGCGTGCAGGTCTCCACGATGGGCGAGCAAATAGGGCGCGCCAAATTTCTTTTCGGCGCTCTCACCGAAAATCATGTCGAATTTGACTTCGCCTGTTCGCCAGTCCCTGTTGTTCCAGGAGCGCGGGTAGAAGGACTGTTCGCGCAATCTCGCTTCGAGTCCCAGCCCACGCAGAACCTTCATGGCGTTGCAGCCGATCTGAATTCCGGCCCCAAGCCTGATGAATTGCGCAGCCTGCTCGTACACCGTGACATCGATACCCACCCGCCTCAGGGCCGACGCGGCGGCGAGACCGCCCATGCCGGCCCCGATAATCGCAATCGATAGAGGTCTGGCCATCGATTTCACGTTCGTCAGGTATGTTGTGGCGCATGGCATGCGCGCCTTTCGAGTCAACTATCAAAGTGGCCCTCATTCCGAGCTCCCGCTAGATTGACAGCCGACCGCGTGACCAGCAAGGACCTTACATAATGACCATCAAGCTCGATCTGACCGGCCGGATTGCCTTGGTGACGGGTGCGTCCCGTGGCATCGGAGCTGCGATTGCCATCGCGCTCGCCGAAGCCGGCGCCGCGGTCGCAGTCAATTATCGGGAACGCACCGATGATGCCGAGACGGTTGTTCGCAAGATCGAGGGCATGGGTGGCCGCGCGATCGCCGTTGCCGCCGACGTATCGCAGGCCACCGCGGTCGCAAGGATGGTTGATCAGGCCGCGTCGGCGCTGGGTCCGATCGATATTCTCGTCAACAACACCGGCCTCGCGATCGTGCGCGGCATCGATGACCTGACCGAAAGCGATTTCGACCTCACGATTGCGGTCAATTTGAAATCGGCATTCCTCTGCACGCAAGCCGTGCTGCCGGGGATGCGCGCGAAGAAGTGGGGCCGCATCGTCAATATCTCTTCCGGTGCCGCGCGCGGCGCCGGCGCCATCGGCGTCGACTACAACGCGTCCAAGGCCGGCATGGAAGGACTAACGCGCGGCTATGCGGCGCGGCTGGTCAAGGAGGGCATTACGGTCAATGCAGTGGCGCCCTCGCTGATTGAAACCGACATGATGCGGGGCCGGTCCGATCTGGCGAGCAGGATTCCGCTCGGCCGGCTTGGACATCCCGACGAGGTGGCGAAGGCAGCGCTATCGGTGCTCGGAAACGACTACATGACCGGCCAGACCATAGTCTTGAATGGCGGCATGGCATTCATTTGACCGGGTCGACGCTTTGCCAGTTCCACCGCTGTCGGCCACGAACTCGCTTCCCGCCTTCGCCCTTCGAGACGCGCGCAAGAGCGGGCTCCTCAGGGTGACGGCTCACCATGAATGTCAAACAGGCCGAAATCCCGCCTGCGCCAGCGCGGCGCGACTTTGCTCGGAGGCGAGAGCCTGCAAAAACGCCTGCACGGCGGGGCGCCCTTTGCGCGCGGTGACCAGCGCGAAATCATAATGCTCTTCCGTCAGCGCAATGAAGCCCAGGCCCGATGCATGCGCGACCGGGGCGATGGTCACGCCCCAATCGGCGCGATGCTGCGCCACGGCGGCTGCGACCGCGTTATGCGAGCGTGGCTGATTCCAATAGCCGTCCGGGCGGGCGTCTCCGAGCAGCCGATCGATCAGGATCCGCGTGCCCGCGCCCTGGTTGCGGTTGACCATGATGCAGGCGGGATCGGCGAGCGCGGCGCGCACCGCACTTTCTGCATTCAATCCCTCGAAGCGCGCATCGCCCGACCGAAAGACGATGCCCTGCATCCGCCGCCAGCCCGGCACCAGTTCGAGGCCGGCCATCAGAAACGGCGCGTTGTAGCTTCCGGTCGCCTCGTCGAACAGATGGATCGGCGCGAAATCGCATTCGCCGCGCCGCGCCGCCGCGAGTCCGCCGAGGCTGCCGACCGCGATCAAGCGCACCGAAAGGCCCGCGCGCGCCAGTGGCGCCGCCACCAGATCGAGCCCGGTGCAGTGGCTTCCGATGATGACGAGGTCGGGCACCCGCACATGCGGCGTGAACAGCGTCACCTCGGCGTCAGAGCCGGCCGGCATCTGGTCGGCGAGCGCATCGATCTTCAAGAAGCCGTCGGCCTGCGCGAAGGAAGTGATCGCGCCGGAACCCTTGCCGAAGGGATAGGCTATCAGGCCTCGATCGCCCTCAACCAGCGACACCATGACGAATTCGCTGCGGCCGAGTTCGGAGGCGATGCGCACCGGAACCTTTGCCATGACCTTGGCATCGGAACGCGGCGGCAACCCTGCCATCCGCCGCAGCACCGGCACGATCATGTCGTGAAAAGTGAACATCGCGGAAGTCGGAAATCCCGGCAGGATCACCACCGGCTTGCCGTCGCAGACCGCGAGGCACAGCGGCTTGCCGGGTTTGAGCGCGACGCCATGCGCGATGATGCCCGGTTTTCCGAGCCGCGCGATGATGCGGTGGGACACATCGCCGGCGCCCTTCGAGGTGCCGCCGGACAACACCAGCATGTCGCAGCTCTCAAGCGCCTTGCGCATCGCGACTTCGAGTTGTTCTTCGTCATCGGCAACGGCGCCGAGAAACACCGCTTCGCCGCCGTTCTCGCTCACCGCCGCTGTGACAATCGCGCCGTTGGTATCGTAGATCTCGGCAGGATGCAGCGGCTGCCCTGGCTGCGCCAGTTCGTCGCCGGTGGAGATTACGGCGACGCGCGGCCGGCGCGCGACGGCAACTTGCGATATCCCGCATGCCGCGAGCATGCCGATCTCGCGCGAACCGATCATGGTGCCGGCGCGCAACAGCGCCTCGCCGCGCGCGATGTCGGAGCCGGCACAGGATATGAATTGTCCGGGCGAGGCGGCGCGGCGGATCTCGATCGCGCGATCGCCAACGGGCTGGGTATGCTCGACCATGATGACGGCGTCGGCGCCGCGCGGCAACGGGCCGCCGGTCGCGATCGAGGTGGCGGTGCCCGACAGCACCGGCCGTATCGGCGCGGTGCCGCAGGCGATGACTTCGTCGTTCAGCATGACGCGGACCGGCGTACCCTCGCTGGCGGAAGCGAGATCGGCGGAACGCACTGCGAAGCCGTCGACATTTGAGCGGTCGAACGGCGGCACGTCGATCGGCGCCACGATATCCTGCGCCAGCGCGTAGCCGAGCGCATCGGCAAGCGGCCGCTGCTCGCTCGGGATCGGGCGCGGAAACAGCGCAGCCTCGAAACGGCCAAGCGCGTCCTCGCGCGAGAGGATGTTCAGGAACTGGTCCTGATCCACACTGTCGCGGCTTTTCGAAGAGGGCGCATTGCTCATATCGGAACTCATATCAGTCGCGCAGCATATAAGCATCAACCGGCGTGCCCGCCGCAAAGCCTTCGCTGGCTGCGGGTACCGCAAGCCAGCTATCGGCGCGGACGATGGTCTCGAGCGGCATGTCACCGACAGAAAGCGGCATCCAGACATCTTCAATTTGTTCGAGCAGGACGATTTCGGTAATGCCGACGGTTGAGGCAATCTTGCGCTGAAGCGGCAAAGTGAGCCTCTGTCGCGGCCAAAGGCCGGACAACCAGTCCAGCACCGGCAGTGGAAGCGTCCACCACGCCGCGAGCGCCTGATCCGGCGCCCCCGGCAACGCAATGACCGGAATCTTTCCGATCCTGCCGACGGCAGAGGTTTTCCCCGGCTGCAGCGCGATGCCATGGGCGAGAACCTCGCCGCGCCGGGCCAACGCTGCCATCGCCGCATCGGTGCGGCCGACGCCGCTGCCGCCGATCGTGACCAGCACATCACACGATGCGGTATCGAGCGCCGTCGCGATCGATGCGGGATCGCGCGCTTTGGCCTCGACGAAGGCAATGCTCGCGCCCGCCCCCCGCGCGTTCTCCGAAATCAGCTGCGCTGTCGCCGCGTGGCCTGAGGTCGCGGGAATAGCGACGGCGCGCAGGCGCGGGCGGCGCACGTTCAGTCTTTCCACGCCCGCCGCGCGCGCGACCAAAAGATCGAGCGGCCGAATGCGCCGCCCGGCGGCAATGACGGAACCAGCTTGCGCGATATCGCCGCCAAGGCGGCGAACCCCCTGCCCCGGTATCGCTTCCGCCAATACCTGAACCATAGGGCCTGTTTGATCGACGAGATCAAAATCGATCACGCAGTCGCAGCCCTCCGGCATGGCATCGCCGGCTTCGACCCAGTCCGGCGGTCGGACCAGCGGCAGCGGCGAATAGGACGACGCGCCGACGAGATCGCGCGCGCGCAAGGCCCAGCCATCGCTGGCCGCGATATCGGCCGCCGGAAACGCCATCATCGGCGGCATATCGGCGGCAGCGCAGCCGAGCGCCTCCGCGAGCGGCAGCGCAAGCGGCGCCACCGGCTCGAGCCGATCCAGCACGGCGCCAAGCGCTACCTCGAGCGGCGTGAGCGAAGGCGGCAGGCGCTGGGTCGGGATCATCAGGGCCTTGTCTCCTCGCCCGATCGTGCGGCCCACATGCTCATTCGATCACAATGCGGGGCGCGGGTTTTGTCGCGCTACCTGCGGTTATCGCCGACCAGACGTTACGGGCGATGTCGGTGTAGTGCTTCGCATGATCGCCGTCGGGCTCGGTCGCGACGATCGGGCGTCCGTCGTCGGAAGTTTCGCGGATTGCGATATCGAGCGGGATCTCGCCCAGAAATGGAATGCCGCGCATTTCGGCCTCGTGCCGTGCGCCACCGTGACCGAATATCGGCGTGACCTGGTGGCAGGCCGGGCAGCAAAAGCCCGACATGTTTTCGATCAATCCCAACAGTGGCACGTTCACTTTCTGGAACATCGCGATGCCACGCCGCGCATCGATCAGGGCAATGTCCTGCGGCGTCGAGACAATCACCGCGCCAGTGAGCGGCGTCTGCTGCGCCATGGTGAGCTGGGCGTCACCGGTGCCGGGCGGCAGATCGACGACGAGAATATCGAGCTCGCCCCACGCCACCTCGCGCAGCATCTGCGTGATCGCGGAAATCACCATCGGCCCGCGCCAGATCATGGCGAGGTCCTCCTCGACCAGAAAGCCGATCGACATCACCTTGACGCCAAAGCGTTCCATCGGCTCCAGCATGCGCGGGCCCACCAGACGCGGTTTGCCGCGCAGGCCGAACAATTTCGGCTGCGAGGGACCATAAACGTCGGCGTCGAGGATGCCGGTTTTCAGTCCGATCGCGGCGAAGCCGAGCGCGAGATTGCAGGAAGTGGTCGACTTGCCGACGCCCCCCTTGCCGGAAGCAACGGCGATGACGTGCTTGACGCCGGGAATGCCGGCCGCCTTCGAGGTCGCGCGCGCTTGCGGGTCTGGACGGGTGGCGGACACGACGTGCTCCTTACGATCCGAGCGGATCGCCCTTCTTCGCGTCGCGCGCGCGCAAATAGTCCTCGGTGGTCATGACCGGCGGCCGTTGCGGCGCCCCATGCGGGTCGAAGCTTTCGTTGACCACGGCCTCGACGCGGCAATCGGCGCACATCTTGATGACGTCGAGACGTTTGGCGTTGCCGCCCTGAAACATCCAGTGCTTCTCGCCGAGCTTGGCGAGCACGCGGTCGATCGAGCTCTTGGTGCCAAAGGGCTTGCCGCAAGCAATGCAAAGGAAAGGCTCTTCCTCCTTCAGCACGCGAAGCGGCGCGTTCCAGGCCTTGAAATCGAGCCGCGGCTCAAGGGTGATGACCTTTTCCGGACAAGTCGATTCGCAAAGCCCGCATTGCACGCACAGGCTTTCGGTAAATCGCAGCATCGCGCGGTCGGGATTGTCCGACAGCGCCCCCGTCGGACAGGCGGTGACACAGGCATGGCAGAGCGTGCAACCCTCGACGTTTAGATGGACGCCGCCAAACGGCGCGCCCGCCGCCAGCGGCACCACATCGACCGGCGCGGGCGCGGCCAGATGCAGCTCGCGAAATGTGGTCTCGAGCACGCCGCGTTTGGCGCCGCGCGGGACCAAGCCGGCCGGCTTTTGCGTCGCGACGCCAACCGGCGCGGCATCGAGCATGGCGCGCAATTGGTCGGGATCGTCGGTCTCGATGATCCGCACCAGCCCCGCGCCGAAGCCGAGCGCCGAAATAATGCTGTCCGACATCTCGACCGTCCGGCGGAGCCCGGAAATATCGTGCCTGGCCCTGGCGCGCGCTACGATCGCAGCGCCGCTGCCGCCATAGGCGAAGACCGCCGCGATGATTTCCGGTCCGAGCTGGGTCACCTCGTTGACGCGCAGCGGCAGCACATTCGCCGGCAGTCCTGCGCCGAACCGTGCCAGGGCGTCGATGATGTCCTCGCCATGCTCGCCGTCGTGAAACAACACGATGGCGTCGCTGCCGCCGGCCTTGCGATAGGTCTGCAACAGCGTGCGCAGCCGCCGCATCAGTGCGTCTGCGCTGGGCAGCGAATAGGATGCCGCGCCAGTGGGGCATGCAGATGCACAGGAGCCGCAGCCGGCGCACACGTTTTCGTCGATCACGACCGCATTGCCGTTCGGTGTGATCGCGCCGGTCGGACAGAGGTCGAGACAGCGCGTGCAGCCGGTGATGCCGGAGCGCGAATGGGCGCAGAGCGCCTCTTCAAAATGAACAAAGCGCGGCTTGTCGAAGGTGCCGACCAGACCGGCCGCATCGGCGATCGCGCGTTCGACCGCGGCGCGGTCGCGCGGGTCGGCGCGCAGATATCCCGGACGCAATTTATGCGCTGGGAATAGCGGGGTGCCGCCCGAGAGATCGAGGATCAGATCGCAGGTCGAGGTTGCGCCGTCGCGCGAAGGCCCAAACATGAGCCTGGCGCGCGATGACGGCGATGGCAGCGCGTAGTCGTCGATCGCAAGCTCAAAGTGGCCGAGATATCCGCGCGCATTGCGAATCGTGCCCTTGAGAACCGGAAACTCATTGGTCCTCCGCGGCGTGACGTCGCCCGGCCTGGTCAGAAGCACGGTGATATCGAGACGATCGGCGAGCCGCTGGGCGGCCTCGATCGCGACCTCGTCGCGGCCATAGATCAGCGCGACGCCGGTGCTCTCGAACGTCACCAGCGAAATCGGCGGCATCTCCTCACCGGCCGCCGCGATCAACGCCGCGGCCTTCGGACCCGCTGCGGCGGCGTCGTTCGACCAGCCGCCGGTTTCACGAATGTTGACAAAGGTGAGCTCAGCTTGCGGGAAACTTTCCGCGGCTTCCCTGAACAGCGGGGCTTCCTGGGTGCAGGCGACCGTAACCGGCGCGCCGTCGGCAAGCGCCTGCTTGAACCGCTCAAGCTCCTGGCCGCAGAGCTGGTTCGCCTGCGTGATCTTTCCCGCGCAGCCGCGACCGATCGCCTGTGCATCGAGCGGCATGGTCCTCTCGCAGCTGCAAATCAGGAGGTGAGACGCGTCCGCACTCATTAATGATTTATCCTGAACTGGCGTGCCCAGCGCGGTTACTCCGTTCTCCGGTTCCGCGGTACTTGCTAAGATGAAATTTTGCAAGATCAAGGCCCGCTCGCCGAACAGCCTCGACCGGGATATCATACACCGCGGGCTGGCAAAGCAACTAAGGATGAATTCTTCGATGCCGTTGCGTCCTGCAGATACCGGGCAAACGCTCGATCTGCCCCCCGGCTACACCCTGGTTCCCTTGCGCGAGCATGGCGACGCCTTTGTTCACGGCTGCGCGATTGCGTCCGATACCGGCGCGGGAACGCTGGTTTGGGTGCGACGCTACGATCTGGTCGAATTCGCCGTGGTCCTGGAGCCTGACGAGCCGCTGCTATCGGCGCGCCGGGCGTTTTTTGCCGGGATGAATGCGGCGGCGGACGCGATTGCCGCCCATTGCCCGCCCGAGCGCGACGTGAGTTTCGACTGGCCCGATGCGATTCTATTCGACGGCGGATTGCTGGGCGGCGCGCGGCTCGGCTGGCCGTCGGATTGCGCCGAGGACGAGGTTCCTGCGTGGCTGGTGTTCGGCCTCATGCTGCGTGCCGCGGATATGGCCCATCTCGGGGAGGTGCAGGCCGCCGCCGGCGTTTCCCTGTTGAGTGAAGGTTTCGAGATGGTCGACACCGACGCGATCATCGGCAGCTTCGCCCGCCATCTCATGACCGCCTTCGACCTGTGGAACGAGCGCGGCTTTGAGACGATCGCACGGGAATATCTGGCGCGGCTTCCCAGCCGAAAGGCAGGCGAACGCCGGAGGATCGACCTCAGCGGCGACCTCCTGATCACCCCGCCAACCGGTAGCGGACCACCCGAGCGGGCCAGTCTTGTGGATGCGCTCGCCAAGGCCGCTTGGTATGATCAGCAGGCGCGCGGTCCGAAACTCGGATGAGGCGGACAATGCTGAGATTTCCGCGAACTATCAGGCTCGACCCCTCGGACACATTTGTTTTCGAGCGGGCGGCGGAACCCGGCGAATGGGCTGTTTCCGGCGCATTCGTATTCTGGAACCAGGACCAGGCCACGCTCGGCCAGAAACAGCGCGTGGCGCTGCGTTCGGGCTTTCTCGGCATCGATAGCCTCGGCTGGTCCACGCTTGCGATCGTCACCGAGGCGATGGAAGCGGACAGACAGGCCATGATCGAGCGCCTCGCGGGCCATTTGCTGAAGAAATTCGGCGCACCTGATCTCAATGCCGCGCGAGTTGCTGCCGAAGAAGAGGTCGCGTTTGCGGCCTCGCTATGCGATCACCCGCCGCAAACCCTGCTTGCCGTGCAGCGCAGCGTCGAGAACGGCGAAATCCGCGAGCGCTTCCGCACGCTCAAGCCACGCGAAGCCGCCGCGGGCGCCGACCGGTTGCATGCGCACGCCCACGCCTTTACCTTTCATGAGGTCGAGGGCGACATCGAGCCTGCCGAGGAGGTCGATCTGCCTGGAATGATCAGGAACGACCGCAGCACGGACCGCACATGAGAGAATTCTGGGTCGCCTCGGGTCATCATCTTACACATCGTGCCGAGCATGGCGGGCTGGTGGCCACGCCTGAACTGATCATGGCATATCTGGCGCGGCCTGAATTGATGCCGCCGGCCGACGCCTGCGATGCAGAGCGCAAGTTGCATGCAAGCCTGCTGGCGGATCCTCTGCGCCCGGTGTCAAGAGGAGACATTGCGGCGCTCTCCGATGCGGATGCGCGCGAGAACTGGACCTTGATGGTGAACTTTCGCGACCGGCTGATATCAGCCCCGTCGCTTGAGGCGTTGTATACGGCGCTGGCCCGCAAGGGTGCCGGCGAGCTGCCGCCGATCTTTCTGTCCCAACTCTGCCATTTGATCTTGCGCAACGCGCTTGAAGGTTGCGACGATCCTTACACGCTGCGGGCCGGCGAGCTGTTCTATCGCAGCCAGCTGGCTGCCATCCACGATGGTGCACTGTTGCTGGCCGATGCGGAAGTCATCGAGGCGCAGCAACACGCCCAACACGATATGCATTCGTCGCCGCTGACGGCATTGCTGCAGCCGAAGCCATTCGCCGAGATGGATGTGATGGATGACGATAACGCCTGGACCTACTGGTCGCGCTCGGATGCGCACGCGATGGTCATGAACATCGGCGGTAATCCGAAAGCGCGCGCCGGGCTATGCAGGGTGATCGAGCGATGGATCGATCATTTGCTCGGCATTGCCGTTAACGTCGAAACGGTCGCGTCGATCGAGGACCGTGACTGGCGCTGGTTCGTCGGCCTCGACAGCGAGGCAACGCGGATCGGCAACGCCTTGTGGAACGGGGCCGCGCTGGACGACAACGCCTCCGAGCGCATCGTTGCGCTGATGCGCCTTACCATCGAGGACGCGCGGCTGGTGGACGAACGCGTCGGCAGCAAGCCGGTCTATCTCATTCTGGCGATGGGCGCGGACAAGATGGTACGCGTCAAGCCGCAGAATTTGGTGACGGGATTGCCGATCAAGCATCTGGAGGCTGCGAGTTGAGCCCTGCCGCTGTGCCCTTGCTGCGCATTCCCGTCGGCGTTGTGGTCGAACGTCGCAAGGCGGATTCACCATGGATCGATTTCGTCTGGCGCGGCATCGCCGTCCTTCCGGACGAGCCGGAGATGAAGCCGTGGACGGTTCTGCGAGAGCAGGTTGAGGCGACGCTCTATTATGCCGGTAGCGGTACGGTTGATCTCTACCGCTCAGAAACCCAGCTCTATCGCGACAATATTGCGTCCGGCACTCCCAGCATCTGGATCGTGCTCAGCCCTTCGGAAGGCATCTGGCCCTATGCCGTTTCGGCTGTTACCGCTGATCCGGCGGAAGGAGAGGCCTACACCGAGGCAGGCGCCAACCTGGTCGAAGCGGTAGCGATGCCCGAAGTGCTTCGCGAGGCGATTGAAAATTTCGTCGCCGAGCACCACGTCGAAAGGGAATTCGTCAAACGCGAGCGGCGCCGCGCTGATCTCGAGGCGCTGGCGCGGCGACAACGTGAAGGCGGGCACGAATGAGTGACGAGGAATTCCTTGCGCGTTGGTCTCGCCGCAAGCGAGAGGCGAGCGCCGGCAACCCTGCTTCCGAGCCGGCTGAGCCAATGGAGGCGCGCGACCCGACGCCGCCCTCCGGCAGCGCCGAAGACCCTCCGACCCCGGATGTCGATCTGTCGAGCTTGCCGCCGATCGAGTCGATTGACGGGGCCACCGACATCACGGCGTTCCTTCGCAGAGGCATTCCACAGGAGCTGAGCCGTGCGGCGCTTCGTCGCGCCTGGACTTCCGACCCTGCCATCCGGGACTTTGTGGGGTTGGCGGAGAACGCCTGGGACTTCAACGACCCGAATGCGATGCCCGGCTTCGGACCGCTTGACTGTTCAGAAGCGGAGCTTGGTGAACTGGTCGACAGGATCGTCGGAGGCGTGCGGCGGGCTGCCGAAAATCTGCCGAATCCGCTCACCGAATCCAAGGATGAAAGCCGACAGGCTGGTTCAGAAGGTCATGCCGCGCCGAAATCCTGCACGACAGAAGCGATTGCCGATGTCCGATCGACAGACGAAGCCACAGTCGAGGGTTCGCCTCCAACTCCTGCTGCACCGCAACCGGACGCCGCTCAAGGGCCGGACGGTGACCAGAGCCTTGTTGGGCGCCGCACACACGGCGGAGCGCTGCCTCGCTAGCCATTCGACCAAAGGCTATAGCCTCAAACGATGCCTATCAATTGACCGCTTCCGAACCCCCGCCTAATCTTTGCTGAACAAAGAATAATCAAGCACTTGGCGGCGGGGGATGGGAGGTCCACTTGCGCGGTCCCCCGGGACTCATTGGCGCGATCGACGCGGCAGACGACGTGGCCCAACTTGCCCGCAAAATCGACATTACGCAGCCCTCGGTCTCGAACTGGAATAGAGTGCCCGCCCAAGGGGTATTAGCGGTTGAAGCCGTGACCGGCGTCTCGCGTAAACAACTTTGGCCCGATCTCTACAGCGAGCCCGCCGTGAAAGATGATGCCCTCGATCCCGTCGATGCGGCGCGCGCCCAGGAATACGCGCTGCTTGCCGCATTGCTTTCGAGCCCGCCGTCAAACGAACTGCTTGGTGAGATCGCGCAGTTGCGTGGCGACGCCACGCCGCTTGGCCGCGCCCATGCCGCGCTGGCCGAAGCTGCGTCGGAAGCCACAGCCAAAGTCGAACGCGAATATTTCGAGCTGTTCGTCGGCCTCGGGCGTGGCGAACTGTTGCCCTACAGCTCCTACTATCTGACCGGTTTTCTCAATGAGCGTCCGCTGTCGCGGCTGCGCGACGATCTCGCCGCGCTCGGCATCGAGCGGGTCGCGAACAATTTCGAGCCGGAGGATCATGCGGCGACGCTGTGCGAGATCATGGCGGGTCTTGCCGGTAGGCGCTTCCCGGCATCGGCAGAAGTGCAGCGCCGATTCTTCGAGAAGCATCTGGCGCCCTGGATGGGCCGTCTGTTTGCCGACATGGAGACCGCCGCAAGCGCCAGTTTCTACAGATCGGTCGGATCGCTTGGCCGCCTGTTCCTGAAAATCGAAACCGAAGCATTTACGTTCGCCAACTGACCAATGGCTTTTTGGTCCGGGAGGGATGCGATGAGAGACGACATGAGGGACGAAAAGAAAACGAAGGTCGGTCGCCGCGATTTCCTTCGCAAAGTCGGCATCGGCGCGGCCGGTGCCGGTGCGACGCTGGCCACGCCGTTGATGGGGCCGGCGCAGGCCGACAGCGAGAACAACGACGAGAAACGCAAGGCGCGTTACAAGGAAACCGACCACGTGAAGGCGTACTACCGCGTCAATCGTTATCCGGGTTGAAGGGAGGCGGCCGTGCTTATCAAGAGAACACAAAGCCAGCGTTCCGGCTCGGACCGCCGCGGATCCGTTGCGGAGGCTCTCGCCGGGCAAACCGGCGGCCTCGACCGCCGCACATTCCTGCGCCGGTCAGGCCTTGCCGGCGGCGCTCTCGCCGCGCTGGGCACGCTGCCGGTCGGCAGCGTCCGCAAGGCGGAAGCAGCAGCGGCAGGTCCGCTCTCTGCAGGCGCAACCGTTCGCAAGAGCATCTGCACACATTGCTCGGTCGGGTGCACGGTGACTGCGGAGGTGCTGAACGAGGTATGGGTCGGCCAGGAGCCGAGTTGGGAATCCCCGATCAATCGCGGTTCGCATTGCGCGAAGGGCGCTTCCGTGCGCGAACTCGTGCACAGCGTTCGGCGGTTGCGTTATCCGATGAAGCTCGTCAACGGGCAGTGGACGCGCGTTTCCTGGGATACCGCAGTCAACGAGATCGGCGACAAACTGCTCCAGATTCGCGAGAAGTCGGGCGGCGACTCCGTCTACTGGCTCGGATCGGCCAAAATGACCAATGAAGGC
>Ga0164301_10000325_pt1 | contig 13554 bp, 10 predicted proteins | sample Whisoiple_231_MG_FD_109711 | JGI IMG/M metagenome (GOLD analysis project Ga0164301, IMG submission 109711) | Unamended control soil microbial communities from upstate New York, USA - Whitman soil sample_231_MG | ecosystem: Environmental > Terrestrial > Soil > Agricultural land ... | reverse complement strand
TAGAGATCGTTCTCTTTGTCTGAAATCCCGATCACAAAGGCACCTCTAGCCTTGATTTCGTGTGCATTTGAGATTGTATCATCGAACGTTGAATCAGATGGATTAATTACTATCACTATGGTGTTCTTGTCTATTAGTGCTAGTGGCCCATGTTTCAATTCACCCGCTGCAATACCCTCCGCGTGAACATATGCCAGCTCTTTTATTTTCAATGCGCCTTCCAGGGCAATAGGGTAATGCAACGATCTTCCCAGAATATAGATATCCTTCACATCATACATTGTATTGACTATCTTGGCAATATTATTCTCTGTAGAAAGGATAAGACTCACTGCTGCAATCAGTTCATTCTTGTTTGCTGCAATCCCAATGCAACCATGACACAACGTATCCGTAACATTATAAAGAGCTGAAAGCTGTCCAGTAAAACTTTTTGTGGCTGCAACCCCGATTTCAGGCCCACAATTTACATTAAGAAAGCTGTTACTAATTCGTGCCAATGATGAAGTCGGAACATTTACAATTGAAAGTATCTTTGCCCTCATCTGTTTGGCTGCCTTGACAGATTGCAAAACATCAGCCGTCTCTCCACTCTGGGAAATCGCGATCAACACTGAAGTTTCATCAATAGGATCTTGTGCCATATATTGAAACTCACTTGACATAATAGCCTCCGATCTGATTTTAGCAAACTTGCCAAAAATGTGTTTTAGAATTAGGGCGGAGTGATAGCTGGTTCCGCTTCCTGTAATGTATATAGATTTAGCATTTGTGAGAAAACGGCAGAATGCCTCAATTTTTTCCTTATCATCACTCATTCCTTCAATTATAGTCTGGACTTGTTGATGAATTTCTTTCAAAGTATGATGTGCGTAGGCACCCTTCTCCACAGCTGCTAGTTCCCAAGCTACCTGGGTAATAGGTCGTTTGATTGAAAAACCCTCAGAATCGAATAATTCCAATTTTTCGCTATCAATAATTACAATATCTTTATTATCGAGAAAAATAGATTTGTCTGTATGCTTCAAGAAGCCGAGAATATCACTTGATATGAAATATCCATTATCCACTATCCCGATTATAAGGGGCTCGTCAAATCTCGCACCGCTAATGGTACCTTCTTCAAAGACTGCAACGAAGGCGTAAGCTCCTTTTAACCTCTTACAGGTTTCAATCATTGCTTGTTTTATACTTCCTTCCTTTGAATAGTGCGCCTCAAGCAAGTGTGCTATAACTTCGCTATCCGTTTGGCTCTTAAATCTGTGACCGTGAAGAATCAGTTCTTCTTTTAATTCACCATAGTTTTCGATAATTCCATTATGCACAACTGCAATATCATTTGTGCAAGCTGAATGAGGATGTGCATTACTATCGGTTACTCCCCCATGAGTTGCCCATCTAGTATGCCCTATTCCCATCTGTCCTGGCATTCTTCCTAAATCAAGGGATCTGTTTACTTCTGCTACTTTGCCCACTCCCTTTCGGACAAGAATCTTGCCATCCGTAATCGTGGCAATACCCACGCTATCATATCCCCTATACTCCATCCTTTTGAGGCTGTCAATTAATACAGGAGCTGCGAGTACGTTTCCTTTAAATCCTATAATAGAACACAATACTAACAAAAGAATTATAGATCTTAAAACCTTTATCAAAATACCGACGTACCGCTATACGCTTATTTGGGTCTTCAGGAGGTCATATAAACGTGGATTTCGGATAAGACACAAAAAATTTCGTTGACGGTAAATAACAATATATAACTCTGGGTCTCAGAAATCGTATTTGCAACAAAAGACTCTTGTATATGACGAAAATGGCAAACTTTTTGGTAAAAAAATGGTTGTCTTTGATAACGTGAAGCAGATGCGGGTTCTCTCTAACCCTTTGGCTTGGAGAATAATGGAGTTGCTATCACACAAGTCAATGTATCCTGCACAGATTGCAAAAGATCTTAAGATTTATGAGCAGAGTGTGTATTACTATATTCGCAAGCTATCAGCAAGTGGAGTGATAGAAGAGGTCGCAACTAATCTTGTTAAGGGCGGCACCGCTAGACTTTACAGGTCCTCAAGCCCATCATTTGGTATTGAAATGAATTGGGGAGAAAAACAATTAGATTTTCAGGCAGGGGTTCAAAGGAAACATCATCATGCTCATGAATTTTTTGGCGATTATATTGTGAATGGTTCGTTCCAGGGTCTTATAATAGTGGGTGCACCAGACCCACATGGACCGTACAAATCATCAGCGCGAGATGGACACTATGCGGTACATTTGGCATTTTTCTTGGGGACACTCGGCGACATTCCGTCAGAGTTCACAGTCAAGCTAGATGCTGATGCAAAAGCAGAAAAGGTGCTGGACGGTGGTAATCTAATTTCTATCGGCGGTCCGGGCACAAACATAGTGACGGCTGAATTTAACAAATACTTGCCAATAAAATTCAATGAAGCAAATTTCTGGTCAGGTCTGGTAGGCAAATCAGGTAAACTTTACAACTCAAATAATCATGGTTTGATAGCAAAAATAAAAAACCCATATAGTAACAATGGAACTGTGATTGTAATAGCCGGAGTAAGATCTGTCGGAACTAAATCCGCAGTTATTGCTTTGACAAACTATAGCCAGGAAATTTTAGAAAATTATCAGAATCAAGAGAAATGGGCCATAGTAGTACAAGGCTTTGACATGAACTCTGATGGGAAAATTGATCACGTAGATATTGTGTCGGAAGTGTAGATCTAGGACTGCATTAGCGGTTGGGAAGTAGAACTACCATCCACTGCCGTATGTAATAGAATGGATGCCTCTTCTTCCCGCCTTACGAGGTATCCAGGGACATTTACAAATCTATCACCTAGGGAAACGTGTCCATGAACCACAACTTGCCGAGCCTGATGAGGCGATTTTGTACCTCCTTTCTTCATCACTATTGTTTGAAGCCTACGTTCAAGAAGGTCTTCAATCTTAAGATTCAGAACATCGTCAAGTGTTGCAGATTCACTTACGAGCCCAAGTCTGTTCAAGAAGCCTAACAATTGTGTTTCTTTCTCGGATCTTACCTCTGATGGAAGTGCGAGCAGTGCTCGTGACTGATTTCTGAATCTAGCAACCTCTGACTGCGCCTTCCACAATTCACGTTTATTTCTTAGTCCATACGATCCAATAATATAAAGTTCAGCATTAAGCTGGTCCGATGTCCATATTCTTCTCGGCCTATGGAACGTCTTTTTTGATTTACGAGGATCTCCCATTCCCGCTTCGCTCCAATTACTTCTTGACCGTCTCTTTTGAAGACGATTCGACAGCTTTAGAAGGCTCAGTCGTAGGCGTTTGGGTTGTTGTTACTCCAACTGCAGGTGTGCCTGATGGACCTCCTGGCATAGGTTTGCCTGTCCTCTTGACACCCACTGCCCCTCCTCTTCTCCCAGTCGTTCGTGTACACTGACCTCTGACCCTCAGACCAAACATGTGCCTGTAGCCGCGCCAACTCATTACATTCTTTTCACGATCAATGTCATTTGAGATTGCAAAGTCAAGATCAGATGTAATCAGGTGCTGATCAGAACCTGTATCCATGTCTTTTCTTCTGTTGACATACCAATATGGCATACCTGATCTGGATGGGTTTTTAATAGCTGTCTCAATGTCTGCCAGTTCCTTGTCTGTTAAAAATCCCACACGAATGTTGGAGCTTATATTCAAAGATTGAAGTAAAACTTGAGCAAAGTTATAACCAATCCCCTTGATTTCACTCAATGCAACTATCAATTTCTTGCTTCCTACAATGTCTTTACCTGCAATTCTAAGAATGTGTTTATAGTCTGATACCGACAAAGTAAAGACTAAAAATAACGCCCGCAATAAAAACTATGCTGGATCTGCCAACATTTGAAAAGTGTTCTCGAAAAGTCTGAAAACTGATAAAAAATCACATATAAAAGTCGACCTTTAATCCGACGTATAAGTGTAGATGATTATATGCAGATTATATCAGTGGAATGCCATTATCAGAAATAAACGCCCATTATTTTATACAAATTAACATTAATTCGCTAACATTTTACTAATATTTTGAGTTGAAATATGTCGATAGTTGTTAGCGAACTTTTGTTAACTGGTATAGATGGAAAAGAAGATAAAAACAATCATTTCACACTACTAGGTGATAAAAAAATGAATTTCAATTGAGAATGTTTAAATTCGTGAGAAAAGGATGCGAACTTCATAATTTATGAGTTCAAAAACTATAGAAGATATTGTACACCGCTCCTATAATTTAAAGCCCAAATATACAGAAATACTACCGGGTGTTCCAGAGGATTATAAAGAGATCAAAACATTACGGGATCTGCTACAAATCAACTATAAACATGTTTCAGTTGAAGAACAAATACGCGGTAACCTTATAGCAAAAATGAAGAAGGGTGAGCATCCATACAGAGGTATTATCGGATATGAGGATGATGTTATTCCAGCAATAAACAGAGCTATTCTATCTGGTCACGACATTCTTTTCGTAGGACAGATTGGACAAGCAAAAACAAGAGTTGCCGAATCAATCGCTAAGAATCTTCTTTCATTGATCCCTGTGGTCCGGGGGACCATGACAAATGATATTCCAAGTTCCATTCCTGAAGAACAACTTATTGACCTGCTGAATGGTTCGGAAGTCTTTCGTCCTTCGCCTGAATTTGCTGTTTCTAAAGAATGCGAAGATATCATAAGTAATAACAAGATGGATACTAAAATTGATTGGATAAGTGGAACCCATCGATATAGATACATCCTCGCTACACCCGATATTTCCGTGAAGGATCTGGTAGGCCAAATTGATGCAATTAAAATTGCCAAGAAAGGTGTTGAACTGTATAGTATTGAATCGTATTCTCCTGGTCAACTATTACAAGCCCGACATGGGATTCTATGTATTGACGAGTTGCCAGTACTCGATCCACGAAAACAGGTTGCGTTGTTGAGCGTTCTACAGGAAGGAAAATTCACGACGGGAGCCTATCCTGTAGTTTTCAAGCCAGATGTAAAAATTATTGCAACATCCAATCCAATCGACTACACACATTCTGGCAAGATTATCGAACCATTGTTTGATAGATTGAGAAGCCATATAGATACCCACTATCCAAAAAATACTATTGACGAGATGCTCATCATAGTTCAGGAGGCACGAATCGCTGATACCAAAAATGTGTTTTTACCAGTTTTCATCCTAAGGACCATCGCTAAGATCACGCAGTTAGCTAGGGATCACCATGATATCAACCAGGATAAAGGTGTAAGTGTTAGAATGGGAGTCCATTCTATGGAGCTTTTGATAGGTGAAGCAGAACGAACTCGGTCAATATTACATTATGTAAATGCAGTGCCTCGATTTTGTGACTTCCATAGCATCCATCAATCGTCTAAATTCGAGTTATCAGAGTTGGAGGATAACCGCCAAAATAGGACGAATACACTTGATTCAATAATCAGTAGCGCAACAAAAGATGTTTCACTGGAATATGTCCAAAGACTTTCTTCTGAACAAATAATAAAATTGAAAAGCGATTTTGCAGAAAACAAAGCCTTTCATGTATCCCAGATGATGCTAGGTCGTAAGAAATCTGAGTCTGGTGACTACGAATCACAAATAATAAGCTTCCCCACCCTAAAACAAGTCTTGGATGAAACCATGGCATATATCAAAGATGAACAAACTAATCTTGTAGATAAAGCGCATCAACTTGGAATAAAAACCGATAATATTCGTACAAGACAGGACTTGGATGGAGAATTTTCTGCATCGGTTATCGAGGTGGTTCTAGAGGGCTTGAGATGGATTCAACCTCCATTGCTAGATAAGAGTGATAATAACAGATATGGTCTCGTTCAGCAACGATAGCCCTGGCTCAAAAGGGTTCGTTTATTTTCCCCACGAAGATCTGAAAGAGTCGCAAAATAGAAGAGAAGAAGAACAACAAGAACAGAACATATCTAATGAGTTGCTGGATAAATTACTAAGAACTATTGGTCGGGAAGTGCTGAGGGAAAAGATTCCGAATCTGCAAGAACTTGAACAAACGTTACAGGATATCTTGACGGTACATGATAGCAATCAGGAAAACCATAACCAAAAGCAGCAGAGAAATCAAAGTGCGAGGACTACAGGAGCACCAAGTCAGGTCCCTGCCCAACAACCCATAATAAGACAGCTTATCCAGAAAGGATATCTGAAAGAGTCGCAAAAATGGCTTAGCTCAAAGGGTTTTATAAATATCGGCGGAAAAATTTTGAATGATGTAATGAAAGCTTTGAAATCTGGTAACTTTGGAGTTCATAATACTACCACCTTAGGATATGGCTCCATCATACTCGATACGAACAAAAAATATGAACCTGGCGATGACATTCGACTTCTTAACGTTCCAAATTCATTGCTGAATACTATTCGAAGGGTGGCAAAGAAAACCACACAAATCGAAATACCATTAAAAATCGATATAGATGACTTGGAAGAATATGAAACAATGCAGGATGTCAGAGTAGCATTAGTCTATTGCATTGACTTAAGCTCAACCATGCGTTATTCTTCTATGTTTGGCGATATGAGTAGAATTGAAGCTGCGAAAAGAGCACTTTGGAGCCTATTTCTTTTAAATCGGAAATACTTTCCTTCAGACTCGATCTACATTGTTGGGTTTGGAGCTTTGGCATCAAAGGTTGATCCTCATGATATTCCATATCTAAAGACATTTGACCCGGGTTCTGATTTTTTGCATTATACAAATTACCAATCAGCTTTTCGACTGGGAAATAAAATCCTCCAAAAAGATGGTGCGACAAATAAAAGAATTGTCCTAATAACTGATGGCCATCCAAGTGCTTGTTTTGTAGATAATGAAAAAGAGCAAGATGAGATTCTATCTCAAAAACCATATTCCCATTTTTACACTGCAGACAAAGAAACTCTCCACTATGTCAAAGAAAATCAGGATATGAATCTGGACATCACATCAGGAGAATTAGTATATCTTTGTTATCGTTACAAGATGGTGGATCAATATGTGGGGGAAAGGACGATTGAAGAAGCTAGAAAATGTCACAGACTTGGAATTGAAATTGACACAATCATGATAAGTGAAGAGGATTCATTACTAGGTTATGTCAATGAAATGGAAAAGCATGTTAAAGGCAGATCATATTATATTAACCCAGGAATGATCGACAAGGTACTTCTCACTGACTATTTGAGCAACAAAAAACAGATTATTCGAGCTCGTTCCTAGCCACCAAATTCAACCATAAAAGAGGGAGATATTATAGGGTACCAACTATTGTATTAGGACATATCATCATACTATTATATTATAAGCTGTGTAATAGGATTGGAATCGAGGATGATGCTGGAAGTTAATTATCTTGACTGGAATAATGCCCTTGGTATATTAGGCAAAGCATACCAAACAGGATTATTTGCCTTGATCATAGGCCCAAAAGGAACAGGCAAAACAACTTTGGTAAGGAAATTTGCATCACAGATGAAAAAAGAATTATACTCTGTAAACTTTAGTCTACGTACAAGAGAATCTCACTTAATTGGTACAAAAACTCTCGATAACGGAGAAATTAGCTTTGTGGAGGGCATACTCGTGAAGTCTATGCGAGATGCGAGTATGCTATATCTGGATGAGCTAAATGCAGCGGAAGCAGATGTCTTATTAAGACTTGATGAAGCACTCGATGACAGAAGGCAATTGGTACTAAAAGAAGCTGAAGGTCAGATCGTTAATGCATCTTCAGATTGGTTTGTAATTGCTACAATCAATCCATTGTCGCATGTTGGAACAAAAGAGTTACCCCCTCAACTGCTGAGCAGATTTCCAATTAGACTAAGATTGGACTATCCTCCAGAAGAAACAGAGCTTCAAATTATTAACCAGCACACAGAGATCGATAGCTCAAAAATAGACGATGTAAAGCGAGCAATTAAGCTTGCAAAGGTTTTGAGAGAGGCGGCAGCTTTGGAAGAACTATATTATAGTCCTAGTTTGAGAGAAACAATTGCCTTTGCAAAGCTGCTCAATACAGATATCATGAGCAAGCAGGCAGCAGAGATTGTATATGCAAATGTATATGACCAATGGGGCGAGGTAGAATATCGAAAGGTTATGGACATGATAACATCTATTTTTGGCGACTAATATCTGGCAAGAGTATGGAATAGCCGCCATGATAATGCGTAATGATGTCTTACTGGAGATCGCGACCTTTTTGGCCAGAAGATGGTCTGGCAATTCTAGGATTGTGATAGTTCTGTCACAAGACACGGCTCCCATATCTAAACCTGACAAAAACCAAATCATAGTTCCACTTATTAATTACTATCCTGGAAATGATTTTCAAAAATATAGACAATGGCGTGTTGCACTATGGTATGAATCAATGAGAATGCTTTATTCAACAAAGGTTCTAAGTTATGATCACGCATTTGGACTTCTGCTTAATACTATTGAAACTAAACGTCTTGAAATTCTTGGACTTCGTGAATGGGAAGGTATGATAAAAGAGATTATTTTCAATGAAAGTATATCTTGGTTGTCGCGTCCTCTTCTGAATTCTCTTTATGGAAGATACAAGATTGTTGAGGCCTTTTCACAGTACTTCCTAACAGGATATCTAAAAGGTGAACTATTTGGAAGTGAATTTGATAGAGTGAAGAAGGCATCAGACTTTGCGAACCAGTTGATCGAAGAGGCAATTAAAGGTGGTGAAGGTACTAATTGGATTGAACGGCATATTCCTCGGCTAATCAAAATTCTTGAAATAGATCCTCTTACATCAATTCCAGTCATTGCTCCAAAGACAAGAAGCGGTATGTCACTTAACCAAAGCGATCTGTTAAAGCAGATAGAGAAGGCAGTCACTACCAGGCAAAAACACGATGACATTGACAAGGCAACAAAAAACGTTGTTGAAGGAAACGATGTATTGAGAGAATTTGAAACTCTTCTAATGGAAAGTACAAAAACAGAAAACAAAGGTTACGAAAGCTTAGAAAACCTTGGTTTAAGCATTCCTGAAAGAATGGATTTGGACGAAACACGAATTTACGACATCGATTTAATTCAAAAGATAAAGGCAGCATTTAGGGATTGGAGGACTGGTTGGATCGAACGACATGATAAAACTGGCGAGGAATTTGACCCTGAAAGTTATACTGAAGCATTGCCAAAACCGTTTTTGACAGACTTTAAACTTTCGATCAAGACTAAGGTTGCAATTTTGCTTGATCACTCTAGTAGTATCGAAGACGCAGAGTTGGAATACAAACAGGCAACAATTGCTCTATGTGAAGCATTACATTACCTTGGAATAAAATTTGCAGTTTATGCTTTTAATACAGAAGCCAGAGAAGTAAAATGCTGGATAGTGAAACCTCCAAACGTAAAATGGTAAGTGATTAGCGCGAGAAGATTAGTGCAGATAGAGGCAAGTGGTGGGACTCCTCTTGCAGAAATATATGGTTTATTAATTCCTGTTGCAAAATCATTCAAGCCAGATATCATGGTGACATTAACTGATGGCGAACCGGCTGATTTTGAGGCCGTGCGTGAAATGGTTCTATCATATCGAAAGATGGGGATAAAAATGGTAGCGCTTGGAGTGGGTAGAAATTTAAATGATTCTATGGGTATAGCTCATAATCTAAAATACTTAAACTACGAGAAAACACTTGCTGTCAGCAGGTTACAAGACATGCCTAAAAAAGTCATAAATCTGCTGCGAACCTAAGCTATGATATTGTGTGAGTTTTTGGTTATTATAGAACTTTAACCAGAATTAGTAATTGAATTGGTCAGACAAAGACAGACTATTGGACTAGTAGGTATATTTTTTGCATTAACGGGCGGCGTTCTGTGGTTTTTTCAGCAGACACTTTTTGCAGTAATGCTATGGGGCATCGCAGGAATAATACTACTTAAATTGAATAAACAAAAAACAAGAGTTAGATCAAAGAAGCAAAATAAAAAGGAACGTATCTAGATTCGTTAAAGCGCTAGATCGTTAGTTTAGGATTTTCTTTCTTAACTTTTTCCCAATCAGATAGGAATGCTGCAAGGCCCCTCTCCGTAAGCGGGTGCATCAGCATTTTTCCTAAAAGATCTGGAGGGAGTGTAACTACATCTGCTCCGACCTTTCCCGCTTCAATAACATGAACAGGGTGTCTTATACTTGCTACAAGAACTTGGGTTCTAAATTCATAATTTCTAAATATCTGTACAATATCTTTAATAATGATCATTCCTTCGTTCCCTATGTCATCTAACCTTCCAATAAAGGGACTGACATAAGATGCGCCTGCCTTTGCTGCCAGAATTGCCTGGTTTGCAGAAAAAACAAGTGTAACATTGGTTTCAATCCCTTCCTGCTTTAGCTTTTTGACTGCTTTCATACCGTCTGGAATCATCGGAATTTTTACAATTACGTTTTGTCCATATTTCTTTAGCTTATGGGCCTCCTCTAGTATCTCTTCACTTTTCGTAGCTATAACTTCTAAACTCACCGGCCCCTTAACAACTCTCACAATTTCACGCATTATTTCAGCGGGATTCCCCTTCTCCTTTGAGAGAAGGCTAGGATTTGTTGTAATACCATCAACAAGACCCATGTCATTATATAGCTTAATAGCCTCCAGATTAGCAGTATCGAGAAAGATTTTCATCCTTTGCTCCTGCCTCTTGACTCAACAACTGCTCGAGCTATGTCTGTGGAAGTTAGCCCATATTTTTCAAGAAGTGCGTCAACCTCTTCATCCCTCGCAGATTCCCCAAACACATCTTTAACACCTATACGCTTAATTGGCACAGGATAACTCTCAGTAGATGCTTCTGCTACAGCTCCTCCGAGTCCACCAATGACGTTGTGTTCCTCAGCGGTCACGATAGCTCCAGTTTCTCTGCCACATTTCTCCACAAGCTCGGTATCAATAGGTTTGATCGAAAACATATCTACAACTCGACATGAAATATTTTCATTTCTTTTCAAGATGTCTGCTGCCTCCAAGGATCTTGGTACCATTAATCCACATGATATAATCGTTGCATCTGAACCGTCACGTAAAATGTTTCCTTTGCCTATGGTGAATACTGTTTCTTTTTCTGCATATAGGACGTCACTAGACGGTCTTGCAAGTCTAACATAAAATGGGCCAGGAGTATGAGCTATTGATTTTATCAAGTGTTCCACTGATACTGCATCCGCAGGCACAATCACTCTAATGTTGGGAATAGATCGCATAGTTGAAAAATCTTCAATCTGCTGATGCGATGCTCCGTCAGGCCCTACAGTCAAGCCAGCGTGCGAGACAACAAGCTTTACATTAAGACTCGGATAGCATATAGCGTTGCGAATTTGATCCAGACACCTACCTGGAAGAAAAGCTGCATAGGTACTGGCAAACGCAATTTTACCGGCTATTGCGAGTCCAGCGGCGATGGAAACAAGATTCGCCTCTGCAATTCCTATGTTAAACATTCTATCAGGAAATTTGTCTCCAAATTTCTTTGTCTTAAGTGAATCTGTAGTATCTGCTCCAACACAAACTACTTTGTTGTCTGTCCGGCCTAATTCTACTAAGGTATCTCCATAGACCCCCCTCATGTCGGCTGTCTTTTTCTCGCTACTTAACTGCATGTAGTTCGCCTTCTATCTCTAACTCATTTGCAAGAGGAATCAATATATGTTTACGTATCTTTATCCAGTCGGATCTTATTCCAATCGCGCTTGCGTGCTCTATAAGCCTCCTTTCCAATGTTACGTTAGCTTTGTGTCTCAGTTGGATAATTGCTCCGTGAATATCAGAGCTTCCATATACAGCGTTGCCTGCTACCAGGATTCTAGCACCCGAATCATAGACCTGTTGCAAGGTTGTTTCATCGATGCCACCATCAGCCTCTATATACCCTTTGAACCCATGCTCCCTAAGCTTTTTGTTTATCATTACCATTTTCGGCAAAACTTCTGGAATAAATTTTTGTCCTGCAGAACCTGGATTCACCGACATAATTATCACTACATCAATATTTTCTGTATGAGAATAAAGCCAATCTGGAATATCAGTAGACGGATTAATTGCGATCCCCGGGCTAATTCCATTAGATAGTAGTGCTTCCTTTATAGACACAAAATCACCTTCATCACAAGCTTCTGCATGGACTGTAATTATATCACATCTAGCATCGATATAATCTTGTAGATGCTTTAATGGATTCTCAATCATTAGATGAACATCAAACGGGAGGCTAGTTATATGGCGTAGTTTCCTAATTGTGTCTGCGAAAAAAGTTATGTTCGGTACAAATCTGCCATCCATAACGTCCAAATGTACAATGTCTGCCCCACCACGCTCCGCCTTTCTAACCTTTTCTTCGTAATTTTCCCGCTCTCCCGCGATAATCGATGGTGCAATCAAACATTCGCTTTCGAGTTCTTCTAATAATATCGGCATATGTTTCCGTGGAGGGGCTTTGCCATGCCATTGCGGATTATTCGTCATGTGCTTAATGCCGTTACCCTTGATAGTATTGGCTATGATTAACGTGGGTTTATCTTCTACTTGATTTGCCTTGTTAAGTGCGTCTATAACTTGTTCGACCTTATGACCATCGATCTCAATTACATTCCAATTGAACGCCAACCACTTGTCACGCATTGGATCAAGAGGCATGATATCCTCAGTGAAGCCGTCTTGTTGGATACGATTGCGATCTAATATTGCAATAAGATTGTCTAATTTGAACTTAGAAGCTGCCATAGCTGCTTCCCATACTTGCCCTTCATTAGACTCCCCATCGCCGAGCAAAGCATATACCCGGTTGTTTTTGCTATCAAGTTTATTGGCGATTGCAATACCTATTGACACGGATAAACCTATACCTTCAGAGCCACCAGAATATTCGACTCCTGGTATACTATGCTCTTTCTGCTGTTCTGAATACCTCACAGGATGACCCTGAAGGCGAGAACCAATCCTTCTTAGAGTCTTCATTTCATCTGTTGCGAAGTAACCTGCCACAGCTAATGTGGCATAATATCCTGGTGCTGAGTGTGCTTTTGAGTTCACGAAATAATCTCTTTCCTTCCAATCTGGTTTAGAAGGATCGTGTTTCATCTTCCTAAAGTATATTGTACCCATAACCTCTGCCGCGGAGAATGATGCTCCTGGGTGACCTGAGCCAGCCTCTGCAATTCCTTGAATTGCCAGCATACGTACATCACGTATTTTCCTTTTCAAATCCAGATAACGCATATTAAAATTCATAGAGACTATGACCGTCTGATATTTCTAATACCATAAGAAAAAGTGAACTAGGGGGATAAAAACATATAGCCTTATGCAAATCTCTTAATTATTGAATAATCCAAATGGTCTATGACATGTCATCATTTCTCTCACTTCCAATTTGAAGTGTACGTTGGTGGTGATTGGTTAACTCATTGTGTTATCATTAACGACCACACAGGTGATACTCACAGCATTTGTTTACTATATAG
>Ga0164301_10000322_pt1 | contig 13631 bp, 14 predicted proteins | sample Whisoiple_231_MG_FD_109711 | JGI IMG/M metagenome (GOLD analysis project Ga0164301, IMG submission 109711) | Unamended control soil microbial communities from upstate New York, USA - Whitman soil sample_231_MG | ecosystem: Environmental > Terrestrial > Soil > Agricultural land ... | reverse complement strand
TCGATGACGAGCCACGGCTCGCGCTCCCCGGCCAGGACGTTCTCGCCGTGCAGGTCCTGGTGGACGAGGACGAGCTCGCCCTGGGTGGCCGCGAGCTCGCCGGCGAGGTCGCCGATCTCGCCGTCGAGGGACCAGTGGGCGACCTCGTCGGCGAGGGTGTGGAATCCGGTCGCGTCCTTCCACAGCCGCGGCAGCAACCCGATCAGGACGCCGAGTGCGTCCTCGGCGCCTTCCGACAGCGGCGTCCCCGGCTCGCAGCGCTCGAGGAGGAGCGCATGCCGCTCGTCGTCGCGGCGGATGAGCCGCACCGCGCCGTCCCCGTCCCAGCGCTCGAGTGCGTCCGCCTCCTGCTCGTCCTCGCGGTGCGAGTGCTGGAGCTTCAGCACCGCGGGAGTCCCGTCGGCGAGCTCGGCGCGCACCACGTAGCCTGCGGCGCCGGGTGGATACGGATCGCCGAGCCGAAGCTCCCAGTCGCGGGCCACGGCTGCGGCGAGCGTCTCGGACATCCCCGCTACCCTATGGCGCGGTCTCGGGGTGTGGCGCAGCCTGGTAGCGCGCTCCGTTCGGGTCGGAGAGGTCCCCAGTTCGAATCTGGGCACCCCGATTTCCTCCTCTCCGGTTGACCCGCAGCGGAACGGCTGCTACCTGTGCGACGAGGATGAATCGCGATCGGTCATACCGGCGGGCAGGTCCGCCGCTTGCCTGTTGCGCGATCGTCCTTCTGTCTGCGGGCTGCGGAGGCCAGCGGCTCTCGGTCAAACGCTCCTACGACCACAAAATGCTCGCCGTGACCCGACGGTACGAGGCGCAGCTGAACCGGGAGGAGAGACCGGTGTTCACAGCACTCGTGCGGAGTGGTCATGCCAAGGCCGAGAACCCCAAGGTCCAGAGGGCGCTGTTGCGCGACCAGGCGCGGACCTACGCGGAGGAGGCCTCCGCGTTCGCCCGCATCAAGCCTCCGTCAGATGCCGTTGCGGAGCACCGGATCATCGTGCGGTCCTACCGCGGAGCCGCCCGCCAGACCGCGGCAATGGTGCCGCGCTCCTCCCCGCACGGACAGCGCCTCAATCCCGCCGCCTTCGATATTGGCTGGCGACAACAGCTCGACGCCGCGATCGCCCGGCTTCGAGCAAAGGGCTATGCGTTCGGCAACCTTGAGGCGGCCCTCCCGCACGTGGTCGTCAACAGCTTCACGATCCACCCGATGCACTAGCTCGTCACGCGTAGGCAGTGCGGAGCCGGCGAAGGTCCTCCGCAAGTCGCGGGCCCAGCTCCGGCCTCCGCGGCAGCGCCATCATGAGCGAGGCGTAGATCCACGAGGCGTAGACGGGAACGCACGCGTCGAGCAGCTCCGCGTCGTGCTCGCCGTATGCCTCGAGGGCTATGCGCGACGGCTCGTGGTCGCGTTCGAGGTCGGTGAGCGCGAGCGCCGCGAGGTCAAACTCCCGCGGGCCGCGGCAGGCCGTCTCGAAGTCGTGCCACAGCGGGCCGGGCAGGCAGTTCCAGAGGTGCGCGTCGCCGTGGACAGCCTGGGCCGAACCTCCGATGCGCCGAGTCCCGAGCTCGCGGAGGAGCTCGACGTCCCAGGAGGGCTCGAGGCCGTCGAGGATCCCGTCCAGATCGTCGGTGTGCAGGGCCGGCAGCTCGACGGGGTAGTCGGCGAGCGCCTCGTGAACGGCCCGGAGACCAAGGCCGGCCGCGGCGGGGTCGACCTCGCCGCTCGGCTTGACGTATTGCCAGAACGCGATCACATGACCGCCGCGGCGGTGCGGGCCGGGAGGAAGCAGGTCGGACGGCGGCACGACCGGCGCGCCCGCCCTCGCCGCGTGCGAGGCGACCGCTAGCTCACGGATCACGTCCTCTTCCGGCGGCCCGTCCGGATACGGCCGCCCGCTCGAAACTCGGGCGACGAGCGGAAGCGGGCGGAGATGGACGAGAACATGCCAGGAGTCGCTAAGGACGACCGGATCGTCCGCGCAAAGCCCGTACTCGGCCCCGACCGCCACCGCGGCTGCGACGGCACTCTCGCTCATCCGAAGCCGTACGCGCCCGGGAAGCGCTCGGCGAGGAGGCGGACGAGCAGCGCAACCGGAAGCCCAACAACGTTCTGGTAGTCGCCTTCGATCCGCTCCACGAGTGCCGCGCCCTGCCCCTGGATCGCGTAGCCGCCTGCGCGGCCCTCCCATTCCCCGCTGGCCACGTACCAGGCAAGGTCGCGCGCAGTCAGGCTGCGAAAGGTCACGCGCGTCACCTCGCGGCGCACCTCTTCCCACGCCGGCGTGAGCAGGGCGAGGCCAGAGACGACCTCGTGCGTCCGGCCGGCGAGGCTCTCGAGCATCTGCCCGGCCTCCTCCGGGCCGGCCGGCTTGCCGTAGACGCGGCCGTCGACCACGACTTCGGTGTCGCAGCCGAGCACCGGGCGCCCCTCGGCCTCGGCGAGCACCGAGCGCGCCTTGCCGAGCGCATGGGCGACCGGATCCTCCTCCGTCTCCTCGTAACGGGGCGCGACGACGTCGAACGGGACGCGCAGCATCTCGAGGATCTGCCGCCGCCGCGGCGAGGTGGACGCTAGGAGGATCGGGGGCGAAGGCGGAGCCGCCAAATCTCCTCCGCGGGCCACTTCCTCGCCCACTCGGCCGAGGGCTGGACGTAGTACTCGTGGTCGACGGCGTCGTCGGGTGCGTAGAGCTCGCGGAAGTCGAGCAGCTCGAAGCCGTTCTCCCGCAGGATCGCGAACAGCTCGGAGGTCGGCGGGTGAAAGTCGGTCCCGGACATGTCCCCCTCCTCCCAGTCGGTCCGATAGAGGCCCTTCTGTGGCAGCAGGAGCCGGTCGGTCGCCGGCCCCTCGTCGGGGACACAGAGGATCCGCAGCGTCGAGCCGCGCATGAAGACGAGCTCGCCGCCTGGACGCAGCAGCCGCGCCGCCTCCCGAATCCAGAGTTCGGGGTCGCACCAGATCGAGGCGCCGTACTCCGAGAGGACGAGGTCGAACGACGCGTCGGGGAGCGGGACGTCCTCGGCGTTCGCCTCGACCAACTCGAGCCCGAGGCCGAACTCCTCGTCCATTCGCTGCGCGGTGTCGAGCTGGGCCGGGGTGAGGTCGACGCCGACGACGCGGCGTGCGCCGGCCCGCTTGAGCCAGGCGCCGAAGTAGGCCGTGCCGCAGCCGAGCTCGACCACGTCCTTCCCCGCGACGTCGGGAAGGACGCCGAGCTCCCGCTCCGGCAGGCGCCAATGTCCCCAGACGATCTCCTCCCGCGCCCACGCCTCGCGCGCGGCCCGGTCCGTGTACTCGGCGTTGGCCAGCGTCCAGGATGCGCGGTTCCGCGAGACGTACTCGGGCTCCGGCATCACGCCTCCTTGCGCGCGACCCAGATCTCCTCCGCGGGCCACTTCCGCCCCCACTCCGCGGTCACGTAGTCGTAGCGCTCGTGGGTCTCGGCGTCGGCCGGCGCCGGGATCTCGATCAGGTCGAGGATCTCGAAGCCGTTCGCGCGCAGCAGCCGAATCCATTCGCCGTGCGGGAGGTGGTACTCGACCCCCTCTCCCGGCCACTGGAACCGGTACATGCCGAACTGCGGCCGCTGGAGCGTCTCCGTCGTCGGCAGGTCTTCGTCCGGCGAACAGAGGATCGCGAGAGTCGAGTTACGGAGGAAGACGAGCTCGCCGCCCGGCCTGAGGAGGCGTGCCGCCTCGGGGATCCAGCGGCCGGGATCGGCCCAGATCGAGGCGCCGTACTCGGAGACGGCAAGGTCGAACGCGGCGTCCGGAAGCGGGACGTCCTCGGCGAACGCCTCGACGAACTCGAGGCCGAGCCCGAAGCGCTCGTTGCAACGGCGCGCAGTCTGGAGCTGTGCCGGCGTGGGGTCGACGCCGACCACGCGCGCGGCGCCAAGCTTCTTCAGCCAGGCGCCGACGTAGCCGGTGCCGCACCCGAGCTCGACGACGTCCTTCCCCGTGACGTCTGGGAGCGCATGCAATTCGGACTCGGGAACGTGCCAGATGCCCCAGTCGACCTCGTCCTTGGCCCACGCCGCCTCGGCTCGCGCATCGGTGTAATCCGCGTTCGCGCGGGTCCAGGCCTCGACGTTCGGGTCAGCCACCGAACCAGAGCGCGATCTCGCGCTCCGCGGACTCCGGCGAGTCGGAGCCGTGTACGAGGTTGTCCGGCATCGAGGAGGCGAGGTCCCCGCGGATCGTCCCGGGCGCGGCGTTCGCCGGATCCGTCGCGCCGATCGTCGCGCGCAGGGTCGCGATGGCGCCCTCGCCCTCGACCACGAGGGCCCAGGTCGGCCCCGAGGTGATGAACTCGACGAGCTCGCCGAAGAACGGCTTCTCCCGGTGCTCGGCGTAGTGCTCCTCCCCCAGGTCGCGAGGCGCCGTGACGAGCTTCGCCTCGAGGATCTCGAAGCCTCGCGCCTCGATCCGGCCGAGGATCTCGCCCGCGAGCCGGCGGTCTACCGCGTCGGGCTTGATCAGGATGAGACTCTGCTCGATGGCCATCGCTCAGCGCCGGCTCGTGCGCCGGGCACGGCGCGTCCCGAGCGCGGGCGGCGTCCCGGGCTCGGCAGGCTCGATCGCGGTCTCGCAATACGGGCAGATCTGCCAGATCGGCTCGAGCGGAGCGCTGCAGCTCACGCACGCCTGCTTGAGCTTCGTCGTGCAGACGGGGCAGACGAGGTAGCCCGAGTCGACCTCCGCGTGGCAGACCGGGCAGCGGATGTCCGCCGCCATGCGGTCCTCGATCGCCTTGATCTCGAGCTCCCGCTCTCGCACGTCCTCGAGGTACTCGGGCGGGCGGAACAGCATGTAGATGAACGGGCCGACGAAGGGGATGATCAGCGCAACTGCCGTCGCGACGCCGACGAGCACGGGATCCTCCATCCGCCGCCGCGCGTCCTTGTAGGTCCAGTAGCCGAGCGACAGCCAGAGCACGAACGCGAAGAAGGCCAGTCCATTGAGAATGGCGTGCACGAGCCCGGAGTGAACGAAGCTGGCGGCGATCACGACAACATCCTGCCGATCAGTCGGCCTGCAAGGAAGGACTATGGGTCGCGGTCGTCGCCACTGAGATCCGCCAGAAGGTACAGGGAACCCGTCACGAGCAGCGCTCCATCCGCACCGGCGATGTCGAGCGCCAGCGCGCGGGCGGCGACGGGCTCGGGCACCCACTCGACCCGGTCGAAGTGCGCGGAGGCGAGCGCCGCGAGCTCCGGCGCCGGCAACGCCCGGCCGTTCGTGCTCTCCGTCGCGACGAGAGTCGGCCCGAGGACCGACAGCGCCTCGAGCATCATCCCGGGCCGCTTGTCGCGAAGGATCGAGGAGACGACGGTCCAGCCGCCGGGCGGCGCCGCGGGGAGCCGAGGCAGCAGCCAGCCGACGGCGGCGAGGTTGTGGGCGCCGTCCCAGATCTCGAGCGGGCTCTCGCCGCGCCGCTCGAGCCTGCCGGGCAGCGTGACCTCGTCGCCCGCGTGCGGGTCGACCGGCCGGCCGAGGAACGACTCCGCCGCGGCGACCGCGAGCGCGAGGTTGCTGCGGCCGGTGACGACGACAAGGCCCGCTCCGTTCTCTTCCGCGAGCTCGCGCCACTCGGACTCGGCGAGGACGACGGTGCAGCCCGGCTGCACGACCGCGAGCTTCTCCGCCGCGATCGCCTCGCGCGTCTCGCCGAGCACGTCCATGTGGTCGAGCGCGACGTTGGTGAGGACGACGACACGCGTCTCGAGGACGTTCGTCGCATCGTGCCGGCCGCCGAGGCCGGCCTCGACGACGGCGACGTCGACTCCGGCGTCCGCGAACGCGAGCAACGCGGCCGCGGTGAGCGCCTCGAACTGAGTGGCAGAAAAGGCCTCGGCCCGGGGCCTGACCCCGGTCAGGGCGGTTTCGAGGTCGGATTCGGCTCCGTTGAGCCGGATTCGCTCCTGCCACGAAACGACGTGAGGCGACAGATACGCGCCCACGGACAGTCCCGCGTCGAGCAGCAGCGTTTCGGTCAATCGCGTCGTCGTCGACTTCCCGTTCGTGCCGACGACGTGGATCGCCGGAAACCGCTCTTGGGGGTCGCCGAGCCCACGCAGCAGCTCGCGCATCCGCTCCGTCCCGAAGCCGTCCGCCGGCCACGGGCTGAGCGACTCAACCCAGCGCGTCGCGCTCGGCAAGGTACTGCGCCAGCTTCTCGCGCTCGGCGTCCACCGCCTCGGGCGCGGCGTTCGCGACGAACTTCTCGTTCGCGAGCATCCGCTCCGCCCGGTCGATCTCCTTCTGGACACGGGCGCGCTCGGCGTCGACGTCGCCCGCGCCGTCCTCGGTGGGACGGACGACGGCCGCGAAGATGCGCTCCGCATCGCCCGCGAGCCTCGTGCGGACGCGGCTGCGCCGGTAGATCCGGGCGGCGGTCTGCGCGGCGTCGATCGGCTCGAAATCGCTCTCGTGATCCTCGGGCTCGGGCCACGGCGCGATGATCAGCCGCGTCTCGCGGGCCGGCAGGTTCGTCCAGATCTCCTCGGTCACGTGCGGCATCACCGGGTGGAGCACCTTGAGCAGCCGCTCGAGCGCCGCGAACGCCGTCGCCCGCACGTCCTCCTCTGCGAGCCGCGGCTTGATCGACTCGAGGTACCAGTCGCAGAAGTCGTCGAAGGTGAGGTGGTAGAGCCGCTCCACGCCGTGCGCGAAGTCGAACGCGGCCAGGTCGGCCTCGAGCTCGGCGCGTGTCGCGTCGATGCGGGCGAGAATCCAGCGCTCCTCCACCGAGGACGGCCGTGCGTCAGGCTCCATGGGGCCGGCCAGCAGGAGGAGCCGGCTCGCGTTCCAGAGCTTGTTCGCCAGCTTCCGCCCCTCCTCGATCGTGCCGAACGAGAAGCGCGGATCCTGGCTCGAGGTCACCTTGAGCAGCCCGTACCGGGTGGCGTCGGCGCCGTACGGGCCAAGGGCGTCCTCGGGCTCGACCGCGGTCCCGTGGGTGCGGCCCATCCTGCTGCCGTCGGGATTCGCGAGATACGAGTGGATGACGGCGTCGTGGAACGGATCGTCGTCCATCAGCTCGAGCCCGGAGAAGATCATCCGAGCGATCCAGAGAAAGATGATGTCGCGCGCCGTCGTGAGCACGCTGCCGGGGTAGTAGCGAGCGAGCTCGGGCGTCTCGTCGGGCCAGCCGAGCGTCGCGAAGGGATAGAGGGCGGAGGAGAACCACGTGTCGAGGACGTCCTCCTCTTGCCGTAGCTCGGCGGAACCGCACTCGGCGCATGCCTCCGGGTCGGTCTCGGCAACGGTGACGTGGCCGTCCGGGCAGTACCAGACAGGGATCCGGTGCCCCCACCAGATCTGCCGCGAGATGCACCAGTCGCGGACGTTCTCCATCCAGTCGAGATAGACGCGCCCGAATCGCTCTGGCGTGAACCGGACGCGGTCCTCCTTGACCGCCGCGATCGCGGGCGCGGCAAGCTCGGTCATCGCGACCCACCACTGGGGGACGACGAGTGGCTCGACGCGGCTGTGGCAGCGCACGCAGTGCCCGACCGAGTGGCGGTAGCTCTCCCGCTTCTCGAGCAGGCCGCGCTCGGCCGCCCAGTCGATCACCCGCAGCCCGGCCTCCTCCTGTGTCAGGCCGGCGAGCTCGCCGGCGGCGTCGTTCATCAGCCCGTCGGGCCCGATCACCGTGAGCTCGGGGAGGTCGTGGTCGCGGCCGATCTCGAAGTCGGTCGGATCGTGGCCGGGCGTGACCTTGAGCGCGCCGGTGCCGAACTCGCGCTCGACCCGCTCGTCGGCGATCACGGGCACACGCCGCTCGACGAACGGAACGACGACTTCCTTGCCCACGAGGTCGCGGTAGCGCTCGTCGTCCGGATGGACGGCCACCGCGACGTCGGCGAGGATCGTCGCGGGCCGCACCGTCGCGATCGTCACGTGGCCGGAGCCGTCGGCGAGTGGATACCGGATGTACGACAGCGTGTCGTCCTCGTCCTCGTGCTCGACCTCGAGATCGGAGAGCGCCGTCCTGTCGCGCGGACACCAGTTGACGATCCGGTTCGCCCGGTAGATCCAGCCGCGCTCGTAAAGGTGGACGAACCAGCGGATAACGGCGCGGTAGTAGCCCTCGTCCATCGTGAAGCGCGTGCGGCGGTAGTCGAGCGAGGCGCCCAGCAGCCGGAACTGGCTCATGATGGTGCCGCCGTAGCGCTCGAGCCATTCCTCCGCGTAGGCGTCGAAGCCGTCGCGTCCGAGCTCGCGCTGGGTCTTCCCCTCCGTCGCGAGCTGCCGCCCGATCGCCGCCCACGTTGAGAGACCGCCGTGGTCGTAGCCCGGCTGGAAGAGCGTGTTGAAGCCGCGCATCCGGTGCCAGCGGACGAGCGTGTCCTCGAGCGAGAGCTGAAGGCAGTGGCCGATGGTCAGGGAGCCGGAGATGTTCGGGGGCGGGTGCATGACCACGAACGCCTCGCCGGGCGCGTCGGGGTCGGCCCAGTAGAGACCCTCCTCCTCCCAGATCTTCTGCCAGCGCTCCTCGACGCCCTGCGGTGTGTAGCGCGTTTCCATCGGGCGGATGTCGTCAGGCAGCGACTATGAGCCCACCCTAGCGGGCGCGCGCTTCGCCTGTGGCCAGGTGCCGCCGACCTGCTCGAGGATCGTCTCCAGCATGTCGAAGGAGGAGAGGACGTGCTCGTGCGCGAGCGCCCGCGCGCCCTCGCTGCTGCCGGCGGCGAGCGCCTGCCGGATCGCGCGGTGCTGCTCGGCGTTCTTCGCGTACAGGCCGTCGATCGAGTGGTCGCCGGGCGCCCAGACCGCGGGCCCGGAGAAGGAGCGGCGCGCGCTCTTGGCGAGCTGCTCGACGAGCGGGAGGTCGGCGACCCGGTAGATGACGTCGTGGAAGGCGTGGTTCGCGCGCACCCAGTCCCCCATGACCGCGCGCCTCGCCGCGCCTGGCTCGCGCGCGCGGAGGTCTTTCGAAATCTTGGCGAAGTGCTGCTCGGAGGCCTCGAGCTCCGCGAGATCCTCGGGCGTCATCTTGGCGGCCGCGACCCCGGTCGCGAGCGCCTCGAGCTCCGCGCGCACCATGAACGCCTCGTGTAGCTCCTCCCGCGAAATCGTGCGGACGCGAACGCCACGGTTCGGCACGAAGGAGACGAGCCCGAGCGCCGCGAGCCGCCGCAGCGCCTCACGGATCGGCGTGCGCGAGACGTCGAACTGCTCGGAGAGCTGCTCCTGGCGGAGGACCGTCCCCGGCTCGAGCTCTCCGGAGACGATCGCCTCCTCGATCACGAGCGCAATGTCGTCGGCCTTGGTGCTGTCGAGGGACATGCGGCGAGTGTACGCCGCTCCTCGCGGCTACTCGTTGTCGTGGTCGCGCTCGCAGAAGTCCGGGCAGGTGCACTCGGCCAGCTCGGCCGTGCAGGGCGCGTCGGCGTCCGGCAGCTCGACCTGCTCTTCTGTCGCGATCATCGTCTCGCTCATTGCACTCCTCCTCGGTCGAGGTGTTCGTAGGCGGGCAGGGTCAGGAAGTCCTCGAGCTCATTGCCGAGCGCGACCGTGGCGAATAGCTCCTTCGCCTCGTCGCCGGCGTCGACGACCTCGATCTCGTCCCGGACGCGCCGCTCGTCGACCCGGCCGTTGCGTACCCACTGCCAGATCTGCGAGCGGGAGATCTCGGCGGTGGCGGCGTCCTCCATGAGGTTGTCGATCGCCGCGGCGCCGACGCCGTGCAGCCACGAGTCGAGATAGCGGACCCCGACGGAGACGTTCGTGTGCACGCCCGCGTCGGTGATCTCACCCGGCGTGTCCGGGATCGACAGGAGCGCCGCCTCGTCGGGCGTGACGTCCTCGCGCAGCCGTTCCAGTTGGTTCGGGCGCTCGCCGAGCGCGCCGTCGAAGACCTCGGTGCAAACCGGCACCAGGTCCGGGTGTGCCACCCAGCTGCCGTCGAAGCCGTCACCCGACTCCCGCTCCTTGTCCTCCCGCACCCTGGTGAGTGCGATCTCGTTCGCCTCGGCGTCCTTGCGCGACGGAATGAACGCCGCCATGCCGCCGATCGCGTGGGCGCCACGGCGATGGCAGGAGCGGACGAGCAGCTCCGTGTAGGCGCGCATGAACGGCACCGTCATCGTCACCTGCGCGCGATCAGGCAGCACCCAGTCCCGCGTCCGGAACTTCTTGATCGCGCTGAAGATGTAGTTCCAGCGGCCGGCGTTGAGCGCGCAGCCCCAGTCGCGCAGCTCGTAGAGGATCTCCTCCATCTCGAAGGCGGCGAGGATCGTCTCGATCAGGACGGTGCAGCGGATCGTCCCGGGCGGCAGGCCGAGCTCCGACTCGGCGAGCTCGAAGGCGTCGGCCCACAGGCGCGCCTCGCGGTGGGACTCGAGCTTAGGGAGGTAGAAGTACGGACCGGCGCCGCGCTCGACCTGCTCGCGCGCGTTGCCGGCCATATGGAGCCCGAAGTCGAAGAGCGACGCCGAGACCGGCTCGCCGTCCACGAGCACGTGACGTTCGGGCAGATGCCAGCCGCGCGGCCGGATCAGGAGCGCCGCGATCTCGTCGTTGAGGCGGTACGTCTTGTCCGGGGTCTCGAGCGAGATCAGCCGGCGGACCGCGTCATGGACGTTGCGCTGCCCCTCGACGACGTTCGTCCAGGTCGGCGAGCACGCGTCCTCGTAGTCGGCCATAAAGACGCGGGCGCCCGAGTTGAGGGCGTTGATCATCATCTTCCGCTCGACAGGGCCGGTGATCTCGCAGCGGCGGTCGCGCAGGTCGGCGGGCGCCTCGGCGACGCGCCACTCGGCTTCGCGGACGTCCCTCGTCTCCGTGAGGAAGCGCGGGACGGCTCCGGCGTCGAGCTCCGCCTGGCGGTCCTGCCGCCGCTCGAGCAGCTCGAGCCGGCGCGGATTCAGCTCGCGGTGGAGGCGCGCGACGAGGTCGAGCCCGTCGGGCGTGAGGACGTCCTCGTCCGCCGGCGCCAGGATCTCCACGTCGGCGAGCGTGCTCACACGGGCTCCTTCGTGAACTGCGCCTCCTCGGTCGAGCCCTTGAGGGCAAGCGTCTCGCTGTCGGGCGCGACCGCCTGTGTGACGAGGTCGAAGTAGCCGGCGCCGACCTCGTGCTGGTGGCGCGTCGCCGTGTAACCGAGCTCCTCGAGCTCGAACTCGCGCTGCTGGAGCCGGACGTACGCCGGCATCTGCTCCTCGGCGTAGCCGCTGGCCAGCTCGAACATCGCCGCGTTGAGCGAGTGGAAGCCTGCGAGCGTGATGAAGAGGAAGCGGTAGCCCCAGTCACCGAGCGTGTCCTGGAAGGCTGCGATCTCGTCGTCGGAGAGGTGCTGACGCCAGTTGAACGAGGGCGAGCAGTTGTACGCGAGCGGCTTGCCCGGGAAGCGCTCGTGGATCGCCTCCGCGAACTCCCGTGCCTCGCCGAGATCCGGCGTCGAGGTCTCAAACCAGACGAGGTCCGCGTACGGCGCGTAGGCGAGGCCGCGCGAGATGGCGGCGTCGATCCCATCCCGGACGCGGTAGAAGCCTTCCGCGGTCCGCTCGCCGGTGACGAAGTCGCGGTCGTACTCGTCGACGTCGCTCGTGAGAAGAGCGGCCGAGAGCGCGTCCGTCCGCGCCACGAGGACGGTCGGAATCCCGCAGACGTCGGCGGCGAGCCGTGCTGCGTTGAGCGTCCTGACGAACTGCTTCGTCGGCACGAGCACCTTGCCGCCGAGGTGGCCGCACTTCTTCTCGGAGGCGAGCTGGTCCTCGTAGTGAACGCCGGCGGCGCCCGCGTCGATCATCGCGCGCATCAGCTCGTAGGCGTTCAGTGGCCCACCGAAGCCCGCCTCGGCGTCGGCGAGGATCGGCGCGAGCCAGTACGTGCCGTTCCGGCCTTCGGCCCAGTCGATCTGGTCGGCGCGGAGGAGGGCGTTGTTGAGGCGGCGGACGAGGGCCGGCGCGCTGTTCACCGGGTAGAGGCTCTGGTCGGGATACGTCGCGCCGGCGAGGTTCGCGTCGGCGGCGACCTGCCAGCCGGAGAGATAGATCGCCTCGAGGCCGGCCCGGACCATCTGCACGGCCTGCCCGCCGGTGAGCGCACCGAGTGCGCGGGCGGGCCGGTCGGCCTGGATCAGCTGCCAGAGGCGTTCCGCTCCGAGCCGCGCGAGCGTGCGCTCCTCGACGACGGAGCCGCGCAGGCGCACGACGTCCGCGGCCGAGTACGTCCGCTGGATCCCGCTCCAACGGTCGTCCGCCCGCCACTGCGTCTCGAGTTCCTGCGCCGCGTCCCCAATCATCTCGCCTCCCCTGTTTGATTTCGGATCCCAAAACTACCTTAGACCGCCGTCGTTACGCCTGCAAGGGCGTAATGACCTCGATCTAGGATCCAGGTTAGAGCCGGTAGTACCGGTAGACAACGTCGGCGACACAGACGGGCTTGTCGCCGCCCTCGCGCTCGATCGTCGCCGTCATCGTGACCTGCCGGCCCCACTCCTGCTCGTCGACCTGGGCGACGACGAACGAGCCGCGGACCCGCGAGCCCGAAGGCACCGGAGCCGGGAACCGGACTTTGTTGAGGCCGTAGTTGAGCGCCATCCCCGCGCCGGGCTCGTCGTGAGGCAGCACCTCGTACGACATCTGCGGCAGCAACGAGAGGGTGAGGTATCCGTGGGCGACGGTGCCGCCGAACGGCGTCTGGGCCGCCATCTCGGGATCGACGTGGATGAAGTTGTGGTCGCCCGTCGTGTCGGCGAAGGCCTGGATCTTCTCCTGCGGCACCTCGATCCACGACGAGGGCCCGAACTCGGCCCCGGCCTCGATCGCGCTCATGCGGAAAACCCTACGCGGTCTGCTCGACCTGTTCGTCGGGCTCGTCGCCCGCATCCGCGCCGCCGCTCGTGACGAGCGTCGGGCGGATGCCCTGCGCGATGCACTCCTTCGTGATCACGCACTTCGTGACGTCGCGCCGCGACGGCAGCTCGAACATCACGTCGAGCAGCGCGCCCTCGATGATGGAGCGCAGCCCGCGCGCGCCGGTCTCGCGCTCGAGCGCGCGGTCGGCGATCTCCCACATCGCGTCGTCGGTGAATACGAGCTCGATCCCGTCGTAGCCGAAGAACCGCTGGTACTGCTTGATGAGCGCATTCTTGGGCTCCTCGAGGATCTGCACGAGGTCCTCGCGCCGCAGCTGGTGCACGGCCGAGATGACCGGCAGGCGTCCGATGAACTCCGGGATCAGCCCGAAGTTGAGGAGGTCCTCCGGCATCACGTCGGCGAGCAACTCCGACGACTCGACGTCGTGCTTCGAGCGGATGTCTGCCCCGAAGCCGAGGGCGTTCTTGCCGATCCGCTTGGAGATGATCTTGTCCAGCCCCGCGAACGCGCCGCCGCAGATGAAGAGGACGTTCGTCGTGTCGATCGAGAGGAACTCCTGGTGCGGGTGCTTGCGGCCGCCCTGCGGAGGCACCGAGGCCACCGTTCCCTCGAGGATCTTCAAGAGCGCCTGCTGCACGCCCTCGCCCGACACGTCGCGCGTGATCGACGGGTTGTCCGCCTTGCGCGCGATCTTGTCGACCTCATCGATGTAGATGATCCCGGTCTCGGCCTTCTTGATGTCGAAGTCCGCGGCCTGGATCAGCTTCAACAGGATGTTCTCGACGTCCTCGCCGACGTAGCCAG
>Ga0164301_10000321_pt1 | contig 13635 bp, 8 predicted proteins | sample Whisoiple_231_MG_FD_109711 | JGI IMG/M metagenome (GOLD analysis project Ga0164301, IMG submission 109711) | Unamended control soil microbial communities from upstate New York, USA - Whitman soil sample_231_MG | ecosystem: Environmental > Terrestrial > Soil > Agricultural land ... | reverse complement strand
CGACGGTCTCCGCTCCATCTACGGCCGTTCCTCCCGCGGTGTCCTCGCCGCCGCGCGGCGAGCGGTGGATGAGGAGTGGGCGATTGCCACGGGCAGCACCCGCTTCGCCGCCTTCCTCGCCGCCGGCGAGTGGGCCCGGCCAGTCCCGGTCGAGGCTTTGCGGACCCGGCTGGGAGTGCGAGGGCGCGAGGCCGATGAGCTGATCGAGGCGCTGGAGCGTCTCGGCATCTCCACCCTGGCGGCATTCGTCCGCCTCGCCGACGACCAGGTCGCCGACCGCTTCGGCCCGCCCGGCCTGCGGGCGCTGCGTCTCTGCCGGGGCGAAGAGGAGCCGCTGCGCCCGCGCACTCCGCACGAGGAGCTCGCCGAGGAGATCGAGCTGCCGGAAGGCACCGCCGGGCGCCAGCTGGACCGCGCCCTCGAGCTGCTCGTCGACCGGCTGCTGGCGGCGCCGCAGCGGAAGGGGAAGACGCTGCTCGGCCTGCGCCTCGGGGCGCGGCTCGCGGGCGGCGGCAGCTGGAGCGTCGAACAGGGGTTGGGCCGGCCCAGCGCCGCGCCGCGGGTTCTCCGCAACGTCCTTACCCCCCGGCTCGAGGAGCTGCCGGGCCCGGCGACCGCTCTGCACCTGCGGGCGATCGGCCTCGGCCCCGCCGCCCGCGACCAGCTGGAGCTTTCGGTCGGCGGCAGCGAGCCGCGCCGGCGCCGGCTCGGCGCCGCGGTGCGAGAGGTGCGCGCCGCGCAGGGGGCGGAGGCGTTGCTGAGGATCCTGCCGGTCGACGGCTCCTCCCGGGTGCCGGAGCGCTGGGCGATGCTGACCCCGTTTCCGGAGCTCTGATGCCCGGCCTCCGACGTCTCTACGCCCCCCAGCGGGTGGCGATCCGGACCGACCCCGGCGGTGCCCCGGCGACAGTCGAGGGGATCGCGGTCGAGGCTGTCCGCGAGGAGTGGCTGGTGGAGGACCGCTGGTGGACGCCGCAGCCGCTGCGCCGTCACTACTTCGAGCTGGCGCTCGGCGACGGTCGCGCTCTCACCGTCTTCCACACCGCCCGCGCCCAGCGCTGGTACCGGCAGCGGGCCTGAGCGAGATGTACGTCGAGCTGCACGCCCACTCCGCCTTCTCCTTTCTCGACGGGGCTTCGACCCCGATGGAGCTGGCCGCCGCTGCCGCGGCACAGGGGTATCCCGCCTTTGCGCTGACGGACCACGACGGGGTCTGGGGGTCGATGGAGTTCGCGCACGCCTGCAAGGGGTTCGGCGTGCGGCCGATTACCGGCGCGGAGCTGACCGTTCACGAGGAGGAGCGCCTCTCCCACCTGACTCTGCTGGCGGAAGACGAGGCCGGATACAGGAACTTGTGCAGGTTGCTGACGCTGGCTCATGCGCATACGCGGGACAACACCGCCCGTAGTCAGGCGCAGCCGTGGGCGACTTTGGAGCAGGTGGAGGAGCACGCCGAGGGGCTCGTCTGTCTCTCCGGCTGTGCTCGGGACGGGGTGCTGGCCGGGGCATTCGAACGAGGCGACACCGCGGCGGGGGAGAAGGTCGCTCGGCGGCTGCTCAAGGCGTTCGGGCGCGAGCGGTTTCGGGTCGAGTTGCAGCGGCCCTACTGGCGGCGGGATCGGGCTCGCAACCGCTGGTTGGCGCTGCTCGCCGAGCGGCTCGACGTACCCTGCGTCGCTACCGGCAACGTCCATTGCCACGACCGGCGCCGGGCGCCGCTGCAGGACGCGCTGGTCGCGATCGGCCTCTGCGAGACCCTGGAGGAGTCCGAGCCGCGCCGCCGCGGCAACTCGACCTCGGCCCTGACCTCGCCGGCGGCGATGGCGGCGAGGCTCGCCGAATACCCCGAGGCGGTGGCCGAGACCGAGCGCCTGGCCGAGCGCCTCCGCTTCGACCTCACCGAGCAGCTCGGCTACCGCTATCCCGGCAGCGAGGACGCCGACGCCGACGCCGAGCTGGCCCGCGTCTGCAACCACTTCCTCGGCGAGCGCTACGCCGGCAGCTCTCGCCTGCTCGAAGCGCAGTGGCGGCTGGAGGAGGAGCTGGCGACGATCCGCAAGCTCGACCTCTCCGGCTTCTTCCTCCTCCACCGCGACCTGCTGGAGCTGGCGCGCGAGGTCGCCGCCGAGGTCCGCGGGCCGGAGTCCGCTCGCGCCGTCCTGCCGCCCGGCCGCGGCCGTGGCTCCAGCGTCAGCTCGATCGTCTGCTACCTGACCGGCCTCTCCCACGTCGACCCGGTCGAGGCCGACCTCTTTTCCGGCCGCTTCCTCAACGAGGAAACGACCTCGATGCCAGACATCGACCTCGACTTCCCCCGCGACATCCGCGCGGTCCTGATCCCGCGCGTGCACGAGCGTTACGGAACCGACCGCTCGGCCCTCGTCGCCGCCTTCCCCACCTACCGCCCGCGCGGCGCGGTCCGCGACCTTGGCAAGGCGCTCGGCCTGCCGCCGGCCGAGATCGACCGGGTGGCGAAGACGGTTGGCTTCCACGAGACCTCGAAGGAGATCGAGCGGGACCTGGTCGCCTCGCTCGGCCCCGAGCGGGCGAAGGAGCCGCGCTGGCGGGTACTGCTGGAGCTCGCCGGCGAGATCATGGGCTTGCCCCGGCACTCCTCCCAGCACCCCGGCGGGATGGTGATCTCGACCCGGCCGCTGATCGACGTCTGCCCGGTGGTCCCCGCGGCGATGACCGGCCGCCAGACGGTGCAGTGGGACAAGGACTCCTGCGCCGACGCCGGCTTTCTCAAGATCGACCTGCTGGGGCTGGGGATGCTCTCGGCGGTCGAGCGCTGCGTCGAGGAGATCGGCCGCGCCCGTTGCGAGCGGCTCGACCTCTCGCGGATCCCGCTCGACGACCCCGAGACCTTCGAGTCGATCCGCGCCGCCGAGACCACCGGCGTCTTCCAGATCGAGAGCCGGGCGCAGATGCAGATGCTGCCGCGGACCCAGCCGCGCGACATCGACGACGTCGTCGTCCAGGTGGCGCTGGTGCGGCCGGGCCCGATCCAGGGCGGCGCGATCCACCCCTATATAGAGAGGCGCAAGCTGCGCCGCGAAGACCCGGGCTACCCGATCCCCTACGAGCACCCCCTGCTGGAGCCGGTGCTGGAGGAGACGCTGGGGACGATCGTCTTCCAGGAGCAGGTGATCGAGGTGGCGATGGCGCTCTCCGGCTTCAGCTCCTCCGAAGCGGAGGGGCTGCGGCGGGCGATGAGCCGCAAGCGCTCCGAGGAGGCGATCGAAGAGCACCGGCGGCGATTCCTTGCCGGCGCCGCCGGCAACGGCGTCTCCGAGGAGATCGCCGAACGGGTCTGGGACCAGATCAAGGGCTTCTCCGGCTTCGGCTTCCCGAAGGCGCACTCGGCCGCCTTCGGCCTGCTCGCCTACCAGTCGGCCTGGCTGCGGATCCACTATGGCCCCGAGTTCCTCTGCTCGCTGCTGAACGAGCAGCCGATGGGCTTCTACCCGCCGGACTCGCTCGTCCACGAGGCCCAGAGGCGCGGCATCCGGGTGGCGCCGCCGGACGTCAACCGCAGCCGCGCGCTCTGCCACGTCGAAACGCCGCGCGCCGAAGGCGACGTGCGCGGCGGCCTGGTGGTGCGGATCGGCCTCGGCTACGTCAAGGGCGTGCGCGAGGAGGAGATGGAGGCGCTGGCGGCCGAGCGCGAGCGCGCCGGTCCATATAGGGGGATCGCCGAGCTGGCCTCCCGCTCCGGCGTCGGCCAGCCGAGCCTCGAGCGCCTCGCCTGGGCCGGCGCCCTCGACGCCGTCGCCGCGGGCTCAGAGGACGATCGCCGCCAGGCGCTCTGGCGGGTCGGCGTCACCGGCGCCGGCCACACCGTGGGCAACTCCACTCAGCTGGCGCTGCCGATGGAGCCGCCGCCCTCGCCGGAGCTGGAGCCGCTAGGCGAGTGGGGGACGCTGATCGCCGACTACCGCGCGACCGGGATGACGGTCGCCAAGCACCCGATGAAGCTGCTCCGCCCCGGCCTGCCTCCCTGGCTCCTGCGCAGCTCCGACCTCGAGCGCACAGACCACGGCGCCAGCGTCGAGATCGCCGGCATGGTCACCGCCCGCCAGCGACCGGAGACCGCCAACGGAATCACCTTCATGCTGCTCGAGGACGAGCGCGGCGCGGTCAACCTCGTCGTCCCGCCGCCGGTCTACGACCGCCACCGTCCCCTCGTCCGCACCGCGCCCCTGCTCCGCGCCCGCGGCCGGCTCGAGCGGCGCGAAGGAACCGTCAACGTCGTCGTCGCCGACCTGGCGCCGCTGGAGCCGACAGCGTCCCCCGATCCCGATCCCGATCCCGATCCCGATCCCGATCCCCGAACCCCTGCCGCGCCGACCGCCGCCGAGCTCCGCGCGGTCGTCCCCGCCGGCCACGCCTTCGGCCGCCGCGGGCGCTGAGGCGTTGCTAGCGTCGAGCCCATGAAGCGGATCAACATCGAAGCGCCCGAGTTCGAGTACGACGCGGAGGATCCCGAGGGCTTCCGCTCCGGCCTTGCCCGCCTCGGCAAGCTGCTCGGCGGTTCCGAGGAATCCGGCCTCAGCGTCTACGAGCTGCCGCCGGGCCAGGCGATCTGCCCCTACCACTACGAGGTCGGCGAGGAGGAGTGGCTGCTGGTGCTGGACGGCACCCCGACCCTCCGGCATCCCGAGGGGTCAGAGCAGCTCGATCCCTGGGACGTCGTCTTCTTCCCCAAGGGTGCCGACGGTGCCCACGGCGTCTACAACAAGACCGAGGAGACGGTGCGGGTCCTGATGTTCTCCACCGTCGTCGTCCCCACCGCAACCGTCTACCCCGACAGCGACAAGGTCGGGATCTGGACCGGCGACCCCGATGCCGACGTCTTGGTCCGTCGCGAGAGCAAGGTCGACTACTTCGATGGCGAGACCTGACGAAGCCGAGTTCGAGCGGCTGGTCGCACCGCATCGCCGTGAGCTGCACGCGCACTGCTACCGCATGCTCGGCTCCCTGCACGACACCGAGGAAGCGATGCAGGAGGCGATGCTGCGAGTCTGGCGCGGGCTCGACCGCTTCGAGGGCCGCAGCTCGCTGCGCTCCTGGCTCTACCGGATCACCACCAACACCTGCCTCGACACGATCGCCCGCCGCAAGCGGCGCCTGCTGCCGGAGGAGTACGGGCCGAAGGCGGATCCCAACCTGCCGCCCGGCGAGCCGGTCGCGGAGGGAGTCTGGATCGAGCCCTACCCGGACGAGACGCTCGAGGTCGAGGACGGCTACGCCTCGCCCGACGCCACCTACGAGGAGCGTGAGGCGGTCGAGCTCGCCTTCGTCGCCGCGATGCAGCACCTGCCGCCGCGCCAGCGCGCGGTCCTGATCCTCCGCGAGGTGCTCGGCTTCTCCGCCAAGGAGGTCGGCGAGACGCTCGAGACCTCGGTCCCCTCGGTCAACAGCGCCTTGCAACGCGCCCGCAAGGTCGTCGACGAGCGCCTCCCCGAGCGCAGCCAGCAGGTCACCCTGCGCTCTCTCGGCGACGCCCGGATGAAGGAGATCGTCGAGGAGTACATGGAGGCGATGCGCGGCGGCGACGTCCAGCGGGTGGTCTCGATGCTGACCGAGGACGTCGCCTGGTCGATGCCGCCGCTGGCCAGCTGGTACGGCGGGATCGACGAGGTCGAGGTCTTCCTCCGCACCAAGCCGCTCTCCGGCGAGTGGCGTTGGCGACACCGCCCGACTGTCGCCAACGGACAACTCGCGGTCGGCACTTATACCTGGATGGAGAACGAGAAAACGCACGTTCCGTTCTCGCTCGACGTGATCACCCTGGAGGGGGATCGGATCAAGGAAGTGACCGCTTTTGTCGTCCGACCGGCGGACACGCCGGATGGTTATTCTCGGTGGCCCGACCGCGCAGCCGACCCCAGCCGCGTGGAGGCCGTCTTCCGGCGCTTCGGCCTGCCGGACCGCGTCGATTGACGCAGGCGGCGATGAGTTTCCCCCAGTCCAGGAGTCATTACTCGCATGAACGCATCTGAGCACGACAACACCCGTTGGCTAGCCCTCTACGTCCTCTGCGCGGGGATGCTGATGATCGTCCTCGACGCGACGATCGTCAACGTCGCTCTGCCCTCGATCCAGGACGACCTCGGCTTCTCCCAGAACAACCTCGCCTGGGTGATCAACGCCTACATGATCCCCTTCGGCGGGCTGCTGCTGCTGGCGGGCCGGATGGGCGACCTGCTCGGCCAGCGCCGGGTCTTTCTCTTCGGCCTGACGATCTTCACCTGCGCCTCGCTGGTCTGCGCCGTCTCGCAGGGCCAGGAGATGCTGATCGGCGCCCGCTTCATCCAGGGGATCGGCGGGGCGCTGGCCTCGGCGGTGATCCTGGGGATGATCGTGACGATGTTCCCCGAGCCGGCCTCGCAAGCGAAAGCGATCGGCGTCTACGGCTTCGTCGCCTCGGCGGGCGGCTCGATCGGCCTATTGCTCGGCGGTGTCCTCACCGACGCGATCAGCTGGCACTGGATCTTCCTCATCAACCTGCCGATCGGGATCGCCGTCGCTTACATGGCGAAACGGCTCGTCGCCAACCCTGACGGGATCGGGCTCAGCGAGGGCGCCGACTTCCCCGGCGCGCTGCTGCTCACCAGCTCGCTGATGCTCGGCGTGTTCACCATCCTGCAGATCGAGAAGTGGGGCTGGGGGGACTCCCGCACGCTGATCCTCAGCGCGATCTCAGCCATCCTGCTGGCGCTGTTCATCTTCCGCCAGGCGCGGATCGCCAACCCGCTGATGCCGCTGCGCCTATTCCGCTCGCGCAACGTCGCCGGCTCCAACGTCCTGCAGGCACTGCTGGTCGCCGGCATGTTCGGAATGTTCTTCCTCGGCGCGCTCTACCTGCAGCGGGTGCTCCACTACAGCCCGCTCGAGGTCGGCTTCGCCTTCCTGCCGACGACGATCGTGATGGGCGGGCTCTCGCTCGGGTTCTCGGAAAAACTGATCATGCGCTTCGGCCCGCGCACGACCCTGATCCCCGGCGTCTGCCTCGTCGTCGTCGCGCTGCTCCTCTTCGCCCGCACGCCGGTCGACGGCAACTACTTCACCGACTTGCTGCCGCCCTTCCTGCTGATCGGCATCGGGGTCGGCACCTCGTTCCCGGCGATCATGACCCTGGCGATGTCGGGGGCGACCCCCGAGGACGCCGGCCTCGCCTCGGGCCTGGTCAACACCAGCATGCAGGTGGGCGGCTCGATCGGGCTGGCGGTCCTGGCGACCCTCTCGACCGAGCGCACCAACTCCCTGCTCGCCGACGGCGAGGGCCAGCTGCAGGCGCTCAACTCCGGCTACCACGTCGCCTACCTGATCGGGGCCGGGCTGGCTGCGATCGCGGTGGCGATCGCCGTCTTCGTCCTGCGGGCGCCGGCGCCCGGGGCGATGCCGGCGCACGGCGAGGAGATGGCGCCGGAACAGGGCGGCGAGGGCGAGCCGGAGCCCGCCTACTCCGAGGCCAGCTGAGTCAAGCTTCGAGCGAAGCCGACTCGAGCACGCCGCGTATCTGGGTCACCCGGCAGACCGGCAGCCGCAAGCCTAGTGCCAATCCCTACTCCATATCGGTGAATTGCGCCAAGTTTCTTTGACTGTTCGGTGAACGCCTGGTAGGAATGCAGATGTGTCAGGAACTGAGCCCTGACGCGCAGTAGGGGAAAGAGCGCGGTAGCGCTCGCACTCTTGGGACTGTCCCGGGAAATTGCCCCTGCCCAGTAATGCAACCCGGTGCCAATCGGCGCCGGACTAAGGAGAAAACATGAAGTACGTAAAGATTCTGGGGCTGCTGGCGGTTGCCGCTGCGGCCATGATGGCGTTCGCCGCTTCAGCTTCGGCGACCTCCGTCACCTCAACCACAGGTGGGGCGACAACCACACCGACGATCCACGCAGTAAACGACAACGGCAAACACGTGGTTCTCGCCAACTCGATCGCCAACATCGAATGCCAGTCGACAGTGGAAGGCAAAGTTGAAAGTCACGGCACCGGTGTTACAGCGAAAGGCGCCATCTCCACGTTGACCTTCACCGGTTGCACAAACGAATGGCACGTGACAACCGTTAAACCGGGGACCCTCGAAGTCCACTGGACCAGCGGTCACAACGGCACACTTACATCAACCGGTGCCAACGTCACCACGACACGGTTCGGCGTCACCTGCAACTACGAAACCAGCAACACCGACATCGGTCTCGTTACAGGCGGCAGTCCGGCGACACTGGACATCGAAGCCAACATTCCGATCGCAGCGGGCAGCAGCTTCCTCTGCGGCAGCGGCAGCGCCAAATGGTCGGGTGGCTACACCACGACAGCGGCTCTTTTCATCGAGAAATAGACCGTTAGCTCGTTCATCGGGACGAGCATCAGACGCGGCCGCCCTCGGGCGGCCGCGTCTTTCCATTGCAGGACCGAGCAGCAGGCCAAAGTATCTTGCTGAATAGCCAAAGAAACCTTGACTGCCGGCCATCTTCCTGATAGGAATACTCGCGTGTTAGGCGGTCAAGGGCCTGACATGCAGTTGGGGGAGAGCGCGACAGCGCCCATAACTCTCGGTGACCCGAGGGAACGCCCCTGCTCAGTAACGCAACCGGCGCCCCAGGCGCCGCATCAAGGAGAAAACACATGAAGGTCAAGATGCTCGGTCTGCTGGCAGTTGCCGCTACCGCCATTATGGTGTTTGCGGCCAGTGCTTCGGCGGACTACCTCAGCACCACGACAGGTGGGGCAACAGCCGAACCGACGATCCACGCGGTCAACGAGAGCACCCACGTCGTGCTCGCCAACTCGATCGCCAACATCGAATGCCAGTCGACAACCGAAGGTAAACCGAATAGCCATGGCACCGGGAAACCGGTCAGCGGCCCGATCAGCACCCTTACGTTCACCGGCTGCACAAACAGCTGGCACGTGACAGTCAACGCGCCCGGCACCCTCTCGGTGAAAGCCAACGGCGTCAACCATGGTGGCGCTCTTACCTCTAACGGCGCCAACGTCACCACGACACGGTTCGGCGTCACCTGCAACTACGAAACCAGCAACACCGCCATCGGCACCGTCACAGGCGGTAGCCCGGCGACACTGCACATCGAAGCGAGCATCCCGATTGCCGCGGGTAGCAGCTTCCTCTGCGGCAGCGGCAACGCCAAATGGGAAGGTGCTTACGTTACGACATCAGCTCTCTACGTCAACGCGTCGTAGATAGCTCGTCTTGACGAGTTGAGCATTGTGGCGCGGCCGCCTTCGGGTGGCCGCGCTCTTTTATGACAGGGCAGTTCCTTGACGAGACCGCCGGCGGCAACTATCGTTCTGATCAGTCAAGGGAGAAGTTAGGGACTATGAGCAGGGGAGGGTGTCAGGGAATGCGCATTTCAAGGCAGGGAAAGATCGTCGCAGCGCTACTGGGACTGGCCATTGCCGTGCTCGCGGCTGTGCCCGCATCGGCTGCGGAACCCTACGAATTCGACCCCACTCTCTCCCTGCTCGGCAGCTGCGAAGAACTGCCTGGCGTCGACCCCGTCAAAGATCCCGGCTGCCCCTACCCTCCGCCACCAAACGGCCCGAGCGGACGCTTCGTGGAACCGAGGGCAATAGCCGTCGACCTGAGCGGCAACCAGTACATCGCCAGCTTCGAACTGGGCAATAAAGCAAAAGGCCGAGTCGATGTCTTCGACGACGAAGGCAGGTTCATCACCGAGTTCGTCGCCCCAGAAGCCCAGTCAGCTGCCGTCGACAGCAAAGGAAACCTCTACGTCTACCGTGATTTCGGCGAATTGATGCGCTACGAACCGACCAAATACGAACCCGAAGACGGGGTGATGGAATACGGAAAAGCGCCGATTCTGGTTGGAGAATTTCCGTCAGTGGGCACGGTCGCCGTAGACACCGATCCTGGGCACCTCGATCAGGTCTTGGTCGCCCGCGACACCATCAGCCGTTACAAATCCGCCGCCGAAGGCAACGGGCTCATCGAAACCTACGAACCAGTTGGCCTGGCCTGGACCGAAGCGATGGCCATCGATTCCCAGCGCCGACGACTCTTCGTCAGTTCCTGCAAAAAAGGAAATGAAGAATGCGGCGTCAGAATTCTCGACGCCGACGATCCGGACAAAGACCTCGCACCTTCGCTCCAAGGCTCGACTCCGGCGAAAAACTTCGCCGCGTTCTCGGGTCGCCTGCCTCTGGCTGTCGACGAAACCAGCGGAGCCCTCTTCGTCGGAGATCCTTCGCCGAAAAGGATCTATCAGTTCAGCGAAGCCTATGAACTTCTCTCGGAACTGGAAGTCAAAGAATTCGAAATCGGTGCGCAGATCGCAATCAGCAATGGCACGAGAGACCCGGGCGCGGAACCGTGCAAATACCCCAACAGCCCCCCTCCTCCGGCTGGCGATGCGTGCAATCGGCATTACCTGTTCGTACCCAACTTCAAATCGTCGGGCCGCGTAGGCGCGTATCACCCACCTGGACAGACTCCGCCGGTGATCGAAGCAGTGTCGACCCTCGGCATCGGCGAAACCGAAGCTGAGCTCTCGGCAACGATCTTCCCCGGCGGCGTCGAAACCGAATACCACTTCGAGATCACCACTCAGACGGCCTGGGAAGCGGAAATCGAAAAATTCGAAGACGCCACCATCGTGCCTGGGGGAACGATCTCCGCCGACAGCCTGGTGACCGAAGTGAGCTCCTTTGCCACCGGCCTAACCCCCGGTGAGACCTACCGCTTCCGCGCGGTGGCCGAAAACGGCAAAGGCAAAGCCAAAGAAGAGGGCCAGAACGAAGCCACCTTCACCACCTACAGCGATGCCGACATCTCGACCGTGGGCAGCTGTCCAAACGAAGCCCTGCGGGTCAAAGCCTCGGCACTCCTGCCGGACTGCCGTGCTTACGAGCTGGTTAGCCCGGCCGACACCAGCGGTCGTCCTCCTAAAGGCACGGGCTTCCTCGGCAGCGTCTTCTCGACGCTGCAGGCTTCACCCGCGGGTGAAGCGGTCTCCTTCAAGATCGATGGGGGCTCGCTGCCGGAAGGCTCGGGCATCGGCAGCTTCGAGGGTGACCCCTATGTCTCTCGGCGCGGCGCCACGGGTTGGAGCACCGAGCTCGCCGGCGCCACCGGCGCCGAAGCGACCAAATCGGCACCGGCCAGCGTTTCTCCCGATCAGGGTTACGCTTTCTGGCGGGCTCGCGGCGAAGGACCGTTGGTGACCGAACCGATCGTCAACGAATACCTTCACTACCCGGACGGGCACTCGGAGGCGATCGGCAGAGGCAGCGAAGGATCCGAACCGCGGGCGAAGGGAAGGCTGATCACGGAAAATGCCAGCCACGTCATCTTCCAGTCGATCAATCTCGCTCCGAAAAAAGCCGTCAAGCTCGAGCCCAATGCGCCGCCTGAAGGCACCGAAGCGGTCTACGACCGAACCATCAGTCCAAGCGGGGTAGAGAAAACTCATGTGGTCTCGTTGCTCCCGGGCGACGTGACCCCCAAAGCCGGCGAAAACGCCAACTACGAAGGTGCGTCCAAAGATGGGGAGGGCATCGCTTTCTCGATCGGGAAAGAAACCTTCTCCCTCGGCACCCTCTACTTCCGCGTCGGCAACGAAACCACCTACGAAGTAGGCAAAGAGGTGGAATTCGCCGGCATTTCCGAAGGCGGCGAGCGGATCTTCTACGTCGAAGGCGGGAACCTCGAGGCCCTCGATACGACCGGGTCGACCCCGAAAGTCGTCGACTTCGCCACCACGGGCAACGCCATCCCGGTCAACGTTTCCAGCGACGGCAGTCGTGCCTACTTCGTCTCACCGAGCGTGCTCGGCGGGCCCAACCCTGAAGGGGACTCGGCTCAGGCGGGCAAACAGAACCTCTACCTCTCCGAAGAAGGCACTATCAGCTTCGTCGCCACGGTCACCGACCGCGACGTAGAAGGGGAACCGGAACCGCTTGGACCCTTCTTCCACGATGGTCTCGGCCTCTGGACCAAAGTAGCGGGTACCCAGCCGGCTCGCGATCCTTCGCGCCTCAACCCCGACGGCTCCGTGCTGCTTTTCCAGTCACGCGCTGAGATCACCGGCTACCCGGAGAGCGAATTCCCCCAGGTCTACCGTTTCGACAGCGACAAAGGCGATCTGCAGTGCATCTCCTGCATCCCGACGGGGGTCAAAGCCACCGGCGGGGCCAGTCTCGAGAGCTACGGCTTCGACTCGTTCGCTCCGAACCCCTTCAGCCCCTACGGCTTCGTCCCCAACCTCACCCCGGCGGGCACGAGGGTTTTCTTCGACTCCACCGAAGCGCTCGTCTCCACCGACACCGACGAGGTCAACGACGTCTACGAGTGGGAGGCGAACGGGGTCGGCAGCTGCAAACAGCCGGAGGGCTGCGTTTACCTGATCTCCTCAGGTCAGAGCCAAAAAGCAAACTACCTCTACGGCCACTCGACCGACGGTCGCGATGTCTTCTTCACCACCGCCGACACCCTGACCGGTTGGGACAGCGCCGGCGGGGCGCTCTCTATCTACGACGCCAGGGTCAATGGCGGGTTCCCCGAACCGAATACCGAAGACGAATGCATCGGCGACGGCTGCCGGCCGTCAGTCAGCCCGGCACCGGTCCTCCCGAGCCCTGCGGTACCCGCGCGTGGCGCCGACGATCAGGTTCGCGCCAAGCACTGCCCCAAGGGCAAGCACAAGGTCAAGAAGAACGGCAAGGTCCGCTGCGTAAAGAAGAAGCAGAGCAAAAAGCACAAAGGCAAAGGCGGTAAAGCCAAGCAGCGAGCCGGCGCCGACCGGGGGGCGGGCAAGTGAGGGGCGCAAGCATGAAGACCGTTGCCCTGTTGGCCTGCCTGGCTGCCGTCCTGCTGGTCAGCGCGAGCCCGGCCGCAGCTGACAAAGAATTCGACAAATACGCGATCGAATCGGTCTCGGCCTCGCTGTCTGACAAGCAAGCAGGCGCCCACGCCGACATGACCCTGGGCTTCGAGCTGAGCGCGACCGAAGAAGCGACGCCTAGCCCCTATGCCTACACCCGCGACATCATCTTCGACCTGCCGCCCGGCGTGATCGGCAACCCGCAGGGCTTCCAGCGCTGCACCCTGGGTGAACTGGGCGCCCAGCCGAAAGAAAGCAAATGCCCCCAGGACGCCCAGGTCGGGGTGACCGAAGTCACCCTCTCGGGGGAAGTCACCGGCACCCTTACCGAGCCGATCTACAACATGGTCTCGCCGGGCGGGGAGATCGTCGCGCGCCTGGGCTTCTTCGCCGGCCTCTACCCGACGATCGTCAACGTGCGGGTCAACCCGATCGACTACTCGCTGGAAGCGGCGGTGGAAGGCGCCTCGGCGGTGGCAGGGGTGATCTCAGCCAACACCACCCTGTGGGGGGTGCCGGCGGCGGAATCCCACAACGCCCTGCGCCTCACCCCGCAGGAAGCGATCGAATCAAAACTGCCCCCGGGGGGTCGCAAATCCGGCCAGCCGGAAATCCCCTTCCTCTCCAACCCGACCGACTGCACGCTCAAACGCGAAGTCTCGGTGACGGCGATCAGCTACCAGCAGCCCGACGTGGAAGTGAGCAAAAGCGCTGCCTTCCCGACGATCGGCGGCTGCCAGAAACTGGTCTTCAAACCGAGCAT
>Ga0164301_10000319_pt1 | contig 13666 bp, 11 predicted proteins | sample Whisoiple_231_MG_FD_109711 | JGI IMG/M metagenome (GOLD analysis project Ga0164301, IMG submission 109711) | Unamended control soil microbial communities from upstate New York, USA - Whitman soil sample_231_MG | ecosystem: Environmental > Terrestrial > Soil > Agricultural land ... | reverse complement strand
GCTGCTGCAGAACCACTCCTCGTAGCGGGCGATCTGCTCGGAGTACTTCATCAGCTGCTCGTAGAGCACGTGCATGATCGCCTGGCCGGTGATGTCGGCGACGTAGTAGGTGCGGGCGGCGGAAGCGCCGCCGAAAGCGCGGGTGCCGAGCTTGCCTTCCTCGTTGCGGTGGAAGGTGACGCCGAGGTGCTCCAGGTGGAGGATTTCCTCCGGCGCCTCGCGGGTCATGATTTCGACCGCGTCCTGGTCGCCGAGGTAGTCGGAGCCCTTGATCGTGTCGAAGGCGTGGGACTCCCAGGAGTCGCCGGGGTTCAGCGCCGCGTTGATCCCGCCCTGGGCGGCGTTTGAATGGGAGCGGACCGGATGAACCTTGCTGATGATTCCGACCGACACGCCTTCCTCGGCGGCGGCGAGGGCGGCCCGCTGGCCGGCGAGCCCGGCCCCGATTACGAGAACGTCATGGGATGGCACGGGCGCGGATGCTATACCGCAGAACTCCGAGGGCGTAGTCGGGATTCGTCACTTTGTAATTCGTCACGTTGGGGGAGCTACAGCCAGCGCTCGGCGAGGCGGCGCACGGCCCGGTCGGAGAGGTCTATTGCTCTCTGGACGGTGGAGAAGTCGACGTTTGCCGCTACGTCGTTGGGCCAGTGGTAGCGGCCCGGCTGCTTTTGGTCGGTGCAGCTGCAGAGGGCGACGGTTTCGTAGCCGGCGACGCGGGGCTCCAGGGCGTCGGTGCCGTTGTAGGTCCGCAGGTTGGGGTAGAGCCAGACGCCCTCTTCGACGGCTACGCGCTCGACGAAGGCCAGCGCCCTGGGTGGGTAGTCGCGCATTTTCAGGAACCCCTCGCCCTGCAGCGCCAGCAGGTGGGTGGCGCCGAGCGTCTCCAGGCAGAGGAAGAAGGTCGACTCGCGCGGCAGCTCGCCGAAATGGCGCTCGCCGAAGGCTTTCATCCCCTCGCTGAAGGACTCCTCCGAGCCGGTCGAGAGGAGGATCACCCTGATCCCAGGGGGAGGTTCGGCGAGAAAGCGGCGGGCGAGGGCGAGCAGGGCGACGACCGCGGTGCCGTTGTCGTTGGCGGCTGGGACCGAGTTGCGGGCGCCGATGTCGGCCATCGCCGCGACCGAGCCGAGGCCGAGGAGGAGCCCGATCTTCGAAAGCAGGCGGCGGCCGCTGAGGGCGCCCAGCGCCGCCAGGACCGGCCCGCCGAGCACCGGCGCCATCAACGGCGGGCTGGTGTCGGTGCGATCGAGCATCCCGAGGCGGTCGGCAAGTTGGGGGATGGCCGGGTGGAAGACCAGCCCGGAGTGGGCGGCGTCGTGGTGGGCGCTGAGGACGACGGTGTTCTCGGCGCCCGGGTCGCCGAGCTCGCAGACGACGTTGTAGGTGGTGCGCCGGGGCAGGAGCCGGCGCAGGCGGCGCTTGCCAGGCGGGAAGTCGTCGGCCATCGCGGCGGCGCCGACGGTCCCCAGCAGGGCGCCGAGCGCTCGCCGGCCGCGCAGCGCCGCCGCGGCGCCCAGCGCCCCGAGCGCGGCGCCGATCCCCAGCGGCCACCAGTAGGTCCCGTGCGCGTCCTCGGCCTCGATCCTGGCCTCAGCGCCGAGCTCGGCGAGCTGGGCGACGACCCACTCGGCCGCCTGCCGCTCCCCGTCGGAGGCGGACGGACGCTCGATCCGCTCCAGTTCCTCAAGCCGCTCCCGCAGCCAATCAGCTTCGCCCGGCATCGGCCCGGGACGCTAGCCGCTTACCATGGGCGGATGCTCGGCGGTGGCTCGATCACCCTCTTCCACTTCCGCGGGATCAAGGTCACGGTCGACTGGTCGTGGTTCATCGTCCTGTTCATCGTCATCCTCTACATGGCCGACTTCTTCGAACGGCTGCTGGGGGCAGGGGGGAGCACGCCGTTCCTGCTGGCGCTGCTCAGCGCCGTCGGCTTCTTCGGCTCGATCCTCCTGCACGAGTTCGGTCACGCGGTGGTGGCGATGCGCAACGGGATCGGCATCTCCAGCATCCAGCTCTGGATCTTCGGCGGGATGGCGCGGATGGACCGAGAAGCCGACACGCCGGGGACCGAGCTGAAGGTGGCGCTGGGCGGGCCGGCGGTGACCGCGGCGATCGCTCTCGTGCTCGGCGCGATCGGCATCGCCGTCGCCGGCTGGCACGGCTTCCACGAGGCGGTCTTCCTCGAATCCCGCTCCAACGTCTCCGGGCTGATGGCGCTGGTCGCCTGGCTGGTGACGATCAACCTCCTCGTCCTCGCCTTCAACCTCCTGCCCGCCTTCCCGATGGACGGCGGTCGCGTCGCCAAAGCTCTGGCCTGGTACCGGTCGGGCAACCGCAACCAGGCGACCCGCTTCGCCGCCAACCTCGGCCGCGTCTTCGGCTACCTGTTCATCGGCGGCGGCATCGCCCTCGCCTTCACCGGCGCGGTCTTCACCGGCATCTGGCTGGCCCTGGTCGGGATGGTGATCAACGGCTCCGCCCGCGGCGCGGCGATGCAGACCGCGCTGACCGACCGCATCGGCGACGTCCGCGTCGCCGACGTGATGGACCGCGAGCCGGTAACGATCCCCGGCGACCTCAGCGTCGAGCAGGCGCTCGACGAATACTTCCTCCGCTACCGCTGGCCCTGGTTCCCGGTGGTCGACGCCGCCCACCGCTTCCTCGGCCTGATCGAGCGCGACCGTGCCGACGAGGTCCCGGAGATCTCCCGCGCCAACTCCCACGTCTCCGACTACGTCGACCACGACATCGGCCTCTTCGTCCGCGACGACACCCCGCTCGACTCCCTGCTCGCCAACCAGAACCTGCGCCGCCTGGGCGCGCTGATGGCGGTAGACGCCGAAGGCCGCCTCAGCGGCGTGGTGACGATCGAGCAGGTCGGCCGGGCTCTGCGCGACGCAACCGCGCCCGGCACCTCCGGGTAACCCAAGCGAATCAGCCCCCAAGGGGGGAGAAACCCGGCGCGGCAGAGCTTTTCAACCTCATGGGTACAAAAACTCTGCCGCGAGGGCAGGAACTTGCTGCGCTTGCTCGTCGCCAGTACGGAGTGGTCTCGGTTCGGCAACTTCGGCGGCTCGGATACACCCATCGGTCGATTCAACAGGCGACCGAAGGCGGGCGGCTGCATCGGCTCCACCAAGGCGTTTTCGCGGTGGGGCATACGAACCTCCCGTTCCATGGTCGATGTTTGGCTGCGGTGTTGGGATGCGGGCCGCGCGCGTTGCTGAGCCACTACTCGGCTGGATGGCTGCTGGGACTGATTTCGACCCGACCGGTTCCGGTACACGTGACGACGCCCTTACCCCGCAGGAAAAGGGACCGAGTTCGCATCCATCACTCGCGGACCTTGATCGATGCCGACCGTGCGTTGGAGGAAGGGATCCCGGTGACCTCCGTCGCTCGCACCTCGCTTGACCTCGCTGCGGGGATTCGGTTTCGGAGCCTGCGCCGGGCAATCCGGCGCTCGGAGGAGCTGCGGGCTTTCGACCTGGGCGACTTCCGCTCGGTGCTGGACCGCAACCGGGGACATCGCGGCCGGCCGGCGCTCGAAGCGGCCTTGGCCATCTACGAGCCGCCGCGCTTCACCCGCTCCGAGCTGGAGCGGGAGTTCCTGGCGTCGGTAGACGAGGCTGGCCTCGGCCCCACCGTCACCGCCTTCAACGTCGCCGGCCACGAGCTCGACGTCTACGGGCCGGAGCTGCGCTTCGCGGTCGAACTCGACGTCTACGCGACCCACGGCGCCCACGAACCCTTCGAGGAGGATCGCCGCCGCGACGAGGACCTGAAGCTCGCCGGCGTCGAGCTGACCCGCGTCACCGGCCGGCGCTTCGAACGGGAACCGCGGCAGGTGATGGATCGCATCGCCCGCCTGCTGAGCCAGCGCCGCGAGCAGCTCGCCGGGAGCTGGGTGAGCGACTAGCCCTAAGCGACGGGACGGTGGCGCTCGATGATCCGGCCGAAGTCCGTTCCGGCCGGCAGGGTGCCGAAGGCCTGGCCCCAGTCGCCGCTGAGGCGGGAGGCGCAGAAGGCGTCGGCGACGGCTTCGTCGCCGTAGCGGACCAGCAGCGAGGCCTGCAGGGCGAGGGCCATCTTCTCGACCACGCGGCGGGCGCGGGACTCGATCGTCTCCAGGTCGCCCGGCAGCTCGTCGCGCAGCGAGGTGGCGAAGGCCTGCAGTCGCGGCTCGGCGACGGCGCCCTCGGAGACCTCGGTGAAGAATGCCTCCAGCGAGGCCGGGCTCTTGACCATCGCTCGCAGGACGTCGAGGCACTGGACGTTGCCGGACCCCTCCCAGAGCGAGTTCAGCGGGCTCTCGCGGAAGAGGCGGGGCATCCCCGACTCCTCGACGTAGCCGTTGCCCCCCAGGCACTCCAGCGCCTCGCCGGCGTGGACCACGGCCCGCTTGCAGATCCAGTACTTGAGGACGGCGTTGGCGACCCGCTTCAGCTGCGCGGCGCCCTCGTCGCCGGCGATCGCTTCGTCGTAGGCGCGCGCCAGGCGCAGGGCCGAGATCGTTGCCGCCTCGGACTCGATCGCGAGGTCGGCGAGGACGTTCCGCATCAGCGGCTGCTCGACCAGCTCGCGGCCGAAGACCGAGCGGTGGGTGGTGTGGTGGATCGCCTGGGCGACGCCGGCCCGCATCCCGGTGGCGCCGCCGAGGACGCAGTCGAGGCGGGTGTGGTTGACCATCTCGATGATCGTCCGCACCCCGGCGCCCTCCTCGCCGACCAGCCAGGCGGAGGCGGCGTCGAACTCGACCTCGCTGGAGGCGTTGGAGCGGTTGCCGAGCTTGTCCTTGAAGCGCTGCAGCCGGAAGCGATTGCGGGTCCCGTCTGGCGTCCAGCGCGGGAAGAGGAAGCAGGAGATGCCGCCGTCGGCCTGGGCGAGGACGAGGAAGGCGTCGCACTGGGGCGCCGACATGAACCACTTGTGGCCGGTCAGCTCGTACTCGGCGCCGGGCCCGCCGCCGTTCACCGGCCGCGCGACAGTGGTGTTGGCGCGGACGTCGGTGCCGCCCTGCTTCTCGGTCATCCCCATGCCGGCGAGGGCCCCCTGCTTGCCGTCGGCCGGCGCGTTGGCCGGGTCGTAGGTGGAGGAGAGGAAGCGGGGCTCCCACTCGGCGGCCAGCTCGGGCTGGGTGCGCAGCGCCGGGATCACCGAGTAGGTCATCGAGATCGGGCAGCCGACCCCGGCCTCGGCCTGCGACATGCACATGAAGGCAGCGCCGCGGGCGACGTGGGCGCCCGGCCGCGGGTCCTTCCAGGGCGAGGAGTGGAGCTCGAAGCCGACCGCCGCGCCCATCAGCTCGTGCCAGGCGGGATGGAACTCGGGGATGTCGACGCGGTTGCCGAAGCGGTCGTGGGTCTTCAGCTTCGGCCCGTTCTCGTTGGCGAGCCGGCCGAGCTCCTGCGCCGCTTCGCTGCCCGCGTACTCGCCCGCAGCTGCGATCCGCTCCCGGTCCCACTCGGCGCCCTCGCGCGCCACCGCCTCGACCAGCACGGTGTCGGCCTCGAAGACGTTGTAGTCCGTCAGCGGGGAGGCCTGATTGAAGACCTCGTGCGTCCGCCCGGAAGCCGGCTGCTCGACCGTTGCCACCCCCCGATTCTCGCAGACGAGCCGGGAGCAGGGCCGGATCTCCGAGCCACGCCTGGCCCGGATCCAAATCGGATTCGACCCAACGCGGAGGCACCCCATCTGCGTAGCCTCTGTGGAACGAGCAAGGGAACCGCCGGGTCCAAACCGGCGGCCCGGCTTCCAAACCCGGGGACGAACTGCTCGTAGAGGACAGCCGGCTAATCCTCGATCCGTTCAACGGTGCCGAGGGGTTGCTCTGGCGGGCGCCCCTCGGTTCCGCTCCGCGAATGATGCCGAGTCGGCGATAGCATCGCCCTCCTCGTGGCCAAGATCGCTGTCAAAAACCCGGTCGTAGAGCTCGACGGGGACGAGATGACCCGGATCATCTGGTCCTTCATAAAAGAGCAGCTGATCCTGCCTTACCTCGACCTCGAGCTGGAGTACTACGACCTCGGGATCGAGAGCCGCGACGCGACTGAAGACCGGATCACGGTCGAGGCTGCAGAAGCGATCAAGCGCCATGGGGTCGGCGTCAAGTGCGCGACGATCACCCCCGACGAGGCGCGGGTCGAGGAGTTCGGCCTGAAGGAGATGTACCGCTCCCCGAACGGGACGATCCGCAACATCCTCGGCGGCGTCATCTTCCGCGAGCCGATCGTGATCTCGAACATCCCGCGGCTGGTGCCCGGCTGGACGAAGCCGATCGTGATCGGCCGCCACGCCTTCGGCGACCAGTACCGCGCCACCGACCTGGTCGTCCCCGGCGAGGGGACGCTGACCCTGACCTACACGCCGAAGGACGGATCTGAGCCGGTGGAGCTCGACGTCTACGACTTCCCCGGCGGCGGCATCGCGATGGCGATGTACAACCTCGACGAGTCGATCCGCGAGTTCGCCCGCGCCTCGATGCGCTACGGCCTCGACCGCGGCTTCCCGGTCTACATGTCGACCAAGAACACGATCCTCAAGCGCTACGACGGGCGCTTCAAGGACCTTTTTGCCGAGGTCTACGAGGCCGAGTTCAAGGACGAGTTCGAGGCCGCCGGCCTCACCTACGAACACCGCCTGATCGACGACATGGTCGCCGCCGCGCTGAAGTGGGAGGGCGGCTACGTGTGGGCCTGCAAAAACTACGACGGCGACGTCCAGTCCGACACCGTCGCCCAGGGCTTCGGCTCGCTCGGGTTGATGACGAGCGTGCTGATGAGCGCCGACGGCAAGACCGTCGAGGCCGAGGCCGCGCACGGCACCGTCACCCGCCACTACCGCCAGCACCAGCAGGGTAACCCGACCTCCACCAACCCGATCGCCTCAATCTTCGCCTGGACCCGCGGGCTCGCCGCCCGCGGCCGGATGGACGACACCCCCGAGGTCTCGGAGTTCGCGCAGACGCTTGAGCGCGTCTGTGTCGAGACCGTCGAAAGCGGGAAGATGACCAAAGACCTGGCCCTGCTGGTGGGCGGCGGCCAGGAGCACCAGACCACGCAGGAGTTCCTCGCCTCGATCGACGAGAACCTCCAGCGCGCGATGGCCTGACGATCTTCAAACCCCCCGACTCGAGGAGAGAGACCCAGTGAGCACCACCCCCGTAAAGGTCACCGTCACCGGCGCCGCCGGGCAGATTGGCTACGCGCTTCTGTTCCGCATCGCCAGCGGCCAGATGCTCGGCCCCGACACCCCGGTCGAGCTCAGCCTGCTCGAGATCCCGCAGGCGGTGAAGGCCGCCGAGGGCACCGCGATGGAGCTCGACGACTGCGCCTTCCCGCTGCTGCACCGGATCAACATCAGCGACGACCCCAAGCAGGCCTTCGAGGGCTGCAACATCGGCCTGCTGGTGGGGGCGCGCCCGCGCGGCCCCGGCATGGAGCGCGCCGACCTGCTCGAGGCCAACGGCGGCATCTTCAAGCCGCAGGGCGAAGCGATCAACGCCGGCGCCGCCGACGACGTCAAGGTGCTGGTGGTCGGCAACCCGGCCAACACCAACTGCCTGATCGCGATGTCGAACGCTCCGGACGTGCCGCGCGAGCGCTTCACCGCGATGATGCGCCTCGACCACAACCGGGCGATCTCCCAGCTCGCCAACAAGCTCGGCAAGCCGGTCTCTGCGGTCACCAACATGACCGCCTGGGGCAACCACTCGCCGACCCAGTACCCCGACCTGGTCAACGCCAAGGTCGAGGGCGGCAGCGCCTGGGACGCGGTCGACGACGAGGCCTGGATCGCCGACGAGTTCATCCCGCGGGTGGCGAAACGCGGGGCGGAGATCATCGACGCCCGCGGCGCCTCCAGCGCCGCCTCGGCGGCCAACGCGGCGATCGACCACGTCCACGACTGGGTCCTCGGCACGCCCGACGGCGACTGGGTCTCGATGGCGGTGCCGGCCGACGGTTCCTACGGGATCGGCGAGGGGATCGTCTGCGGCATGCCCTGCAGCTGCAGCGGCGGCGAGTGGAGCATCGTCCAGGGCCTCGACGTACCCGACTTCTCGCGCGAGCGGATCGACCGCAGCGCGATGGAGCTGCAGGAGGAGCGGGACGCGGTCAGCCAGCTCGGGCTGGTCTAGCTCTGCGGCGACAAGGTGGCAAAAAGAGAGGCCGGCATTGCCGGCCTCTCTTACTTCAAGTGACTGTCGGAGTCGTTCAGGTAGCGCTGTAGGAGCGGCCGTCCTTCTTCACGCGACCCTCTTTCTCGAGGTCGCCGAGGACGCGGTACAGGTAGTTCGGCTTGATTTTCATCTGTTTGGCGACGTCCGAGGCGCTGATCCCGGGGTTCTGCTCGATCAGTTTCACCGCCTGGTCGGCGCGGGTGCCGCCGCGGCGTTTGCGGCGGCGGCGCGGAGCCCCACCTTTGGCTTTGGCGGCTTTTTTACTGGAGCTGCCGCGCGGGCGGCCGGGTCCGCGGCGAATCGCTTTCCCACCTAGTGCCGCAAGCGCCTGCTCGGCCTGCTTGATCTGGTCCTCGAGCTCACGAATCGTCCTCTCGAGGGCGTCGCGGGCCACATCCAAATGGTTGCTGCTGGGGGGCATCTAATTTCCTTCCATCCAAGAGAAATTGCTCAGGCGGGAGTCTGCCAGAGTCACACACACTGTGACACTAGCTGTAACGGAATCAAAGGAATGTTTCAAATACTTGGCCAGTTCCTTCACATCGACGAAGTGACACCACGCCTGTAACAGGCGGAAACGGTTCAGACGCGCGGGAATGCAGCCGGGAAGCGCTCCGGGTTCGAAAAGATGCGAACGGCCTCGATCGCACCCTCGGCCACCTGTATGGCGACGATCCCGAGGAAGCCCTCGGAGGAGCTGTCCATCCGGATCCCCGGGTCGCCGTTGACGAGCACACGGGTGAAGACCGGGTCGCTCGGCCAGGCGGACTTGCGCTGCACGCCAACCATGAAGCGGGCGACCTTGTCGGCGCCGTAGACGGGTTTGCGGGCGGCGGTGACGACCCCGCCGCCGTCGGAGTACATGACCGCGTCGGCGGCGAGCAGGTCGCGGAGCCCGTCGACGTCGCCGGAGAGCGAGGCGACCATGAAGGCCTCGGCCAGCCGCTGGCGCTCCTCCTCGTCGACCGCCCGGCGGCGGCTGGTGTCGCCGGCGTGGTCGCGCGCCCGTTTGGCGATCTGCCGCACGCCGGCGGGGGTGCGGTCGAGGACGTCGGCGATCTCCGCGTACTCCAGGTCGAAGGCGTCGCGGAGGACGAGCACCGCCCGCTCCACCGGGTTCAGCCGCTCCAGAGCGCCGAGCAGGGCGAGGTCGAGGGCCTCTGCCTCGATCGCCTTCGTCTCCGGCGTCTCGGGGTCGCTCAGCAGCGGCTCCGGCAGCCAGGGTCCGACGTAGACCTCGCGCCGCGCCCGGGCCGAGCGCAGCCGGTCCAGCGCCAGCCGGGTCGTGACCGTGACCAGGAACGCTTCCGGGTTGCGGATCGCCTCGGCGTCGGCCCCCTGCCAGCGCAGCCAGGCGTCCTGGACGGCGTCCTCGGCCTCCGTCAGCTCGCCGAGCAGGCCGTAGGCGATGCCGAGCAGGCGCGGGCGGCAGGCGGTGAAGGCATCGCCGCTCATGCCGCCAGCGGCACCCGGGCGCGCAGCGCGGCAGCCGCCGCCGCGGCGCCGCTGGCGAGCGCCGCGTCGACCAGCCAGCCTTCGCCGCCAATCCAGTCGCCGGCGAGGTAGAGGCCCTCGCCGCGGTCGACCGCGGGCCGGCCCGAGAGGCCGCCGCCGGCCGGGCCGGGGATCGCCGTGACGGCGACCATGCGGGGGAGGAAGCGCTCCAGCGTCGCCTCCTGGCGCCAGCCCGGCTGCACCTCGTCGGCGAGCTCCTCCAGCGCCGCCCGCGGTTCGCGCGCGTAGCTGGCGAGGGTGAGGAGGACGCCGTCGCGGTGCTCCGGCGGCGAGTGCCGCGAGAGGTAGGTCGGCCGGTCGACCCCGAGCGCGAAGCGCCGCGTGCGGTGCGGCAGCCGGCGCAGGCCGAGGTCGAGGACGCTGAGCTCGGCCGGCGGCCCGGGCGCCGCGGGGGCGCGGTCGCCGAGCAGCTTCGCCGCCGTGGCGGGGTCGCCGGCGGCGAGGATGACGGCGTCGGCGCGCAGCTGCTCCCCGTCGAGGGCGAGTTCCCACCCCTCGGCGCCGCGCTCGAGGCCGCGCACCGCGGCGCGCGGCCGCAGCGTCGCGCCTGCTGCCTCCGCCTTGGCGGCGAGCGCGTCGACCAGCGACTGCCAGCCGCCCCGCAGGTAGCGGACACCCGGGTAGAGGCCGATCTTCAGCTGTGTCGCCGCAACCTCGGCGCTGAGGCTCTCCTGGTCGGCGACGAAGGTCGTCACCCGCACCAGCGCCGCCGCGCTTGCGCGGGCCCGCTCCGAGCCCAGGCTGCGCCGCAGCCACTCGCCGGTCGAGATCCCGGCCAGCTCGCCGGGCTCGGTCCGCTGCAGCTTCAGGAACCAGCGGCCCAGCTGACCCGAGCCACCAAGGGTCCGCTTCGGCTTCCCGTCGCGCGGGAAGACGGAGGCGGCCGAGGCGGGCTGCCACCAGTCCAGCTCGATCCCCGAGGCCTTCAGCTCCCGCCCAGCCAGGCCGCCCACATAAAGCGCATGCGGCCCCTGGTTGAGGACGAACCCGCCCCGAACCTCCGAGGCGGCCCGGCCGCCGAAGTGCGGCCCGGCCTCCAAGAGCAAAGTCTCCAAACCACCTTCAGCCAGCCGCCCCGCAGCCATAAGCCCAGCCGGCCCACCACCGATAACCACCGCTTGTCTAGATCCGTTCATGCCCCCTAGACGAGGGAGCATGACGAGTTGTGACAGCTAGGAGCGGTACTTGCTGCGCTTCTTCGGATACGTCCGAAAAACGTGGTCCCAGAGCGGGGAGGAGACCCCGTAGCCGTAGCTGTGGTCCTGGAAGTGGTGGCGCATGTGGTGTTCGCGCAGCCGCTTGCCGAACTCCGTCTTCGGCACAAAATGGTGCACGTAGTAATGCGTGTAGTCGTAGAAGAGGTAGCCGACGAGGAAGCCGGCGAAGAGCGGGAAGGCGGCGTCGCCGAGCAGCAGCCAGTAGGCGGCGAAGAAGAGCGCCGCCAGCGGGATCGAGACCGACGGCGGCATCACCAGCCGCATTTTGTCGTTGGGATGGTCGTGGTGGATGCCGTGGATGATGAAGTGCATTCGTCGGCCGAAGGCGTTGTCCGGCTCCCAGTGGAAGAGCAGGCGGTGGAGCCAGTACTCGGTCAGGGTCCAGACGCCGACCCCGGCCAGGGTCAGCAGCGCCAGCTGCCAGGCGGCGTAGCCGCGATCGACCCCGATCCACTCCATCGCCACCACCACCGGGACGAAGATGATCGCCGGCACCGCGGGGTGGACGCGGGAGAAGAAGTTGAGGAAGTCGCTTTTGAACAGCGGGGGAGAAGCGGAGAGCTTCTCGCTGCGGGAATGACCCTCCATCGCCCTCGATATTAGCGCTGGGCGCCCGGGATCCCGCAAGACGCAGGGAAGCTGTGACGAAGCCGTTTCAAAGACGTGGCGATTTGCGGAAACGGCCCTCGCGCTTACCCGGCGGCGGTGCAAACATGCCCGCCGTGCCGCGCAAGCCAAAGCCCCCGACGTGTGAGGACTGCTATTTCCGCAAAAACCTCCTCTGCGCCCTGGAGCTGAACGAGGCCTGCACCACCTTCCGCCCCAACCGACCAGAGGGCCTCGTCCCACCACGCCAGCCGGTCCTCCTCATGCGCGCACCCCGCTGGGCCTCGCGCCCCGCCTGAGCCCCGCCCCGCCCGCAGGGGCTATTTTTCAGCCATGCCCCGCCCCGACCTCTACGTCGACTGGAGCCGGACCAGGTACGTGACCCGCCGCTCCAGCGGCTTCTCGCCCAATGTCGACGTCTACTACTGCGGCGATCCGCAGCGCGCGATCGTCAAAGTCGACCTCGCCGGGGTGGAGCTATCCGAGGTCGGGATCGAGGTCAGCGGCCGCCACCTGGCGGTCTCCGGCCAGCGCCAGCTGCAGGAGAGCGAGGGCCGCGTCTACCAGCAGATCGAGATCCCCTCGGGCCATTTCCGCCGCGTCGTCGAGTTGCAGGTCGAGGTCGACGCCGAGCGCGCCAGCGCCACCTACGAAGAGGGCATCCTGCGGATCGAGTTGCCGCTGCGCGATCCCAACGAGACCACCCGCCGGGTTCCGATAGGCCGCAGCTGATGGAGGGCGCGCCGGTCCTCGAGGTGGTCGACTCGCCGCTTGACGTCGACGAGGCGATCCGCGCCAGCCAGCCGCTGCCCGAGGCGCTGCCGGTCCTGCCGCTGCGGACACCGTCGCCTTCCCGGAAACGCTGGCGCCGCTGGCGGTCGGCCAGGAGCGCTCGATCCAGCTCGTCGACGACGTCCTCGGCGCCAACCGGATGCTGGCGATGGTCGCCTCCCGCGACCCCGAGCTGGAGGTCCCGGGCCCCGGCGACCTCTACGACGTCGGCGTCGTCGGCGCCGTCGCCCGCATGGTCAAGGTCCCCGACGGCAGCCTGCGGATCCTCGTCCAGGGGATGCAGCGGGTGAAGCTCGGCGAGTACGTCGCCGAGCAGCCCTACATGGTCGCCCGCATCGCCGAGCTGCCGGACGTGATCGAGCCGACCCCGGAGCTTGAGGCGCTGAGCCGCAACGTCCAGCGCACCTTCTCGGAAATCGTCGAGCAGATCCCCTACCTGCCCGAGGAGCTGCAGATGGCGATCGCCAACATCGACGACGCGGCGGCGCTCGCGCACCTGATCGCCGGCGCGCTGCGGATCGGCACCGAGGAGAAGCAGCGGCTGCTGGAGGAGGTCGACGTCGCCAAACGGCTGCGCCACCTCTCGCGGATCCTCGCCCGCGAGCTCGAGGTCGTCCAGCTCGGCAGCCAGATCCAGACCCAGGTCCAATCGGAGATCGACAAAGGCCAGCGCGAGTTCTTTCTCCGCCAGCAGATGAAAGCGATCCAGGACGAGCTCGGCGAGGGCGACGAGCAGCAGGCCGAAGCGAACGAACTGCGGGAGAAAATCGAGGCGGCGAAGCTGCCCGAGCAGGCGCTGAAAGCCGCCGAGCGCGAGCTCTCGCGGCTGGAGAAACTGCCGCCCGCCGCGGCCGAGCACGGCGTCATCCGCACCTACCTGGAGTGGCTGACGGAGCTCCCCTGGTCGGTCGAGACCGAGGACAACCTCGACCTCGCCCACGCCCGCAAGGTCCTCGACGCCGACCACTACGACCTGGAGAAGATCAAGGACCGGATCCTCGAGTACCTGGCGGTGCGCAAGCTGAATCCCGACTCGCCCGGCCCGATCCTCTGCTTCGCCGGTCCGCCCGGGGTCGGCAAGACCAGCCTCGGCAAATCGATCGCCCGCGCGCTCGGCCGCGAGTTCGAGCGGATCTCGGTCGGCGGGGTCCGCGACGAGGCCGAGATCCGCGGCCACCGCCGCACCTACATCGGCGCGATGCCGGGGACGATCGTCCGCGCCCTGCGCGACGCCGGCTCCCGCAACCCCGTCTTCATGATCGACGAGATCGACAAGATGGGCGCCGACTTCCGCGGCGATCCGGCCTCGGCGATGCTCGAGGTGCTCGACCCCGCCCAGAACGACTCCTTCCGC
>Ga0164301_10000318_pt1 | contig 13673 bp, 11 predicted proteins | sample Whisoiple_231_MG_FD_109711 | JGI IMG/M metagenome (GOLD analysis project Ga0164301, IMG submission 109711) | Unamended control soil microbial communities from upstate New York, USA - Whitman soil sample_231_MG | ecosystem: Environmental > Terrestrial > Soil > Agricultural land ... | reverse complement strand
TCCGTTCACTTTCTTTAACCTGTAATTGATCAGATTCCATTTGGAGTAATGTCTTCTTATTCCTCATAGTCAGTTTATAATATTGTGACTTTTATAAAATATGATACGTATTATGGGGAGGGAGGGGATAGAGTAAGACGTCCACGCACAAATTACTGCTATTCTTAATATGTGTATTATATCAAATACAATAATTATTCTATTTGGACAACTGTCGCCTTAGACGTCAGCATCTACTTTATACATTCATGGCATTGCAACATGACTGTAACCTTTTTGATAAAGACACAAAATGATCTGATTGTTATAACATTATATCAACATCTACTCTATCACACTGTCTTAGTGACTCAATTCCTAAGATTGTTCTACTTTTTGCCTGTATCTATGTATCCTGCAATCCTGATTGGCCTAGGTCTAAAATTGTTATATTTTTAATAAGAATAACTTATTGATAAATCCATAACAAGAGATGCTTAACCTCTAATTTATGTACGTTAAAAATTTTGAGGTATCCTAAGGAGAAGGGAATTCAAACCGAGAACGTAATTCCAGTCCAGGGTTTATGAGACGGTATTATAGGAGATTAATAATGGAAGAGATTTCCACAAGCTAATTGGTCAATAGATCATTTTCCTATACACACAATACGCTGACGTATAATCATGGTATATAGATAGTATTTTAAAAACTCCTATTAGTTTCCCATTACATCGGAGCTGTTGCTGATCAATCTACTAATGCCTACTTTTTCAGAGCTCCTTAGAATAATCTACTCGAAAAGATAATGGTAATGTCTTTATTCCAAGAAATTGTTTTCATGATAACCATTTTCCATCTTCTATGAAGAATTCGGAAGGTTCGAATAGTTACACGTCTAACTATTTCTTTCGCTTCGTACTCTCGATTTAATTCGTTAAAGATCAGCACTGATTTACAAAACAAAATGAGTTATTGAAATCCCATGCATCGTAATGAGAAAAGGTAACCAAGCATAATAATTATTCCAATTTGACATTGATATTGTATTAATAAAAATGGATATGAAGGTTTAATTTAGTATCTCCATTAAGAAGGTTTTGGAATCTAACTTGGAAAATATAGACAGATCTATTTGAGCCCCTGGATTCATTATCTCTCTAAGTCTCTTTCCGGACTCTCTGTTGTACCACCAGGCATCTCCAAATCTATTCTTCATATGTGAATCCAATTCAGCTGCTCTTACTGCTGCAAGTAAGTAGCTTGGAACATACATTATTGATTCGGGAAGTATATGATGTAAAAGCCAATATTGTCCAGGTATATCAAATCCTGTATATTCTTTAATTAACCGCGCATAAACTTGACAGGCCTCATCTACAGTTAGATTTTTATTCCAATATTCTAATTTCATTAGTGAATTGGCAGCATAAAATGTAACAAAAAATAATTCTAGAAATTTATTTTTTGCGCAGATTTTATTAATAATCGCTTCATTCTCTCGACCAAGAAGTGATTGCAAGTATGTTCTATTCTTAGTTATCCTTTCAAGAAGTATCGAAAATATTTCTGCTATTCCCATTGGAATCCTATACTTATCCCAATAAGGATTGTTTTCGTCGACTGAGCTTGCATGCATAGCATGACCTGTCTCATGAAAACATCCTTGTAAATCAAAATAAGGACTTTCGCTTTTGTATAGAACTCTAATATCATGAGGTATTTGTACAAAGAAGCAGATTGGTGATGGGTATTTATTCTTTCTATCTTCTATATCAAAGTGAATATTGCTTAAATCAAATTCCATTGCCCTTAGGATCTTCTTCACTTCAAACAGTGGATCTACAGCTAACCTAGATTCAATATCCTCGTAGATCTTGTTTCGGAAAAAATAAAAGTCATCGTAATATTCTGCTTCCTTATTTAGAACAATTTTGCTAACTTCATTCAATGCTTCCCTGAATGGATTTCTAGCCCTTTGTCCTAAAAGCTTTACAAATTCAACTAATTCATCATATGTTACGTTTTCATTTTTTAGATACCCTGAAAGAGGATCTAGTCTTTGCCTTGTATTAGTTGAGTGCTCTTTAATAGCATATTCGTATTCTTTGTACGTTTCTTTTATTGAAGAGAATCTACTTTCGATTAAAGGGCTGATGTTATGAGTTTTGCTAATAAATTCATCAAATACTTCTTTTCTACTTGCATCTGATTTCTCTTTACTGTTGAATTGTCTCCATGTGTTCCAGTTGACCGGAGTTCCATCGAAAGTGTATTTGGATGACACTATAATTTTAGTCCTTGCGTTGTGAAGTTCTATTTCAAGGCTTTTAGTTTTGGAATAAGCAGTTTCTTCTATCGCACCAAGGAGAAGTGGAGTCGGATTAGCCATATGTTCAATAAAGATTTTGGAATTACTGAGCCTTAATTCTGCTAGATGTTCCATCAACTTTTCGTTATAATCAAATCCGGCATAATGTTTATACTGTTCATCATTTTCTGCAATTGAAATGCTCTCATCTATTTTACACCATTGTTCAAGATTCAACCTATATCATGTATCTTGCATAGCATATTAACTATTGGCGATGTGAAGTGAAGTGTTCGTGCTTTGTATGAAAATCAAGCTAAAATTGGATTGCTAGATAAAAAATGAAAAGCTTATATCATTTAGAGCTATGGAGCCATATCAAAGAATTTCTTATCCTTTGTAAGGATAAAATAGACCTGGAACAAGAACTCTTACAAGGATCAAGTTTTGACAAAGACAATCAATTACAGCACCGCGAGTAGACCATTTATAATAGCGTCTATAATTCTTCTATTCATCGGATCCTTTATCGGATCAATCTGGTTGATGTCTATCTTCGGCATAAATCTTCCCTCATGGCTACATGGCACACTTCAACTTCATAAAATGTTACAGGTAGATGGTTTTCTAACGTTACTTATTATGGGAATAGGTTACATGATAATCCCAAGATTCAGAAATGTGCAGCTTGTGTCTGTGAAGTTGGTCTACGTTTCATTCATTTTGATACTTGTATCTTTGAGCCTCCAGGTTATACAATCAGTCAGAAGTGACAAGGATCTATCGACGGAGATTATGATTTCCAGGCTTGTTGGACTTCTAATCTTTCTAATCTTATTGTTCTGGACATTAAGAATTAGACCCAAGCTCTTGAGGCTATCAGATTATTTTATTGCTCTTTGCCTAATTACTTTAATAACTGTCAACCTTATTGATCTATCGCGAAATGGATATTCAAATTCCTTAACTCAGATTTTATTATGGTTACTTTTTCCGACACTCATGATTTTTGGAATTGAGTATAAAACATTACCATCATTTCTTGGATATATAAGACCAAGGAAAACCTTAGCACTTATTTCATTCATATTGATATCTATCTGCATCATTTCTGGTCTTGCATCTTTAATCTTCCTAAATACATTGTTGCTTTCGATGGTTTTTAGTTTTACATTTTTTGCATCTGTTTTGATATTTGCTATTGCGATTTATGCATTTGGAGGATTTGATAATAGTGAGATTCTACTTCTTATTAGTGGAGAAAAAAAGGCTCGTTATAACTTTATCGTCGTTCATATTAGGTTATCTTTTATGTTTCTTCTTCTAGGTATTACAATAGCATTATTATTTTTTTTAATTGGTCCATACTATATTTTTTATGACCTTGCGATCCACATCATAGCCATAGGATTCATTGGGCTCACCATAGCATTATACTTACCGCTTATGCTTCCTCCAATAATTGGAAAAATAGTATATTTTACTAACTTCAATAAAATCCCCCTAATTTTGATTGTTATATCTTTATGTATGCGAGCAGCTGGAGATCTTTTCCTTGGCCAACCGCTATCATCTTCTTCAGAGTATGTTTTGAATTTGCATCGCATATTGTCATACTTTTTTGGGCTATCCGGATGGTTAGTAGTAGCGGCCATGTTCACTTTCGTCATAATGATACAGAGATCTATGAGGAATGAATCCAATATTATGTAACGATACTGCTAATTGAGAATTGCCTTAATTATGGTAAATATTATTTTCCTTGCTTCAAATTCTATCCTTATATGTATTATTGCAAACCAGTTAACTACTGACCAATGTTATGTTGTATAATTATGAATGATTTCTTAAATCTCGTCACAAATAATCAATAATAGTATTGACGAATAATCCCAAGTATTCCTATCAGAGTCCTGAAAGAGTTTCGCTAACTTCTCTATAGATTATTTCTAAAAATTCTAAGAATCTATTATCTTTTGATAGTATTGTTTTCATGTTACTTTCTAGCTCGTACAATGAAAGCCTTGCATTTTCATCTGTTGTATCAGGACTGTCAGCTAATAGATTTGATTCGTTGTACATTATCGTTAACTTAATCACTAAAATTTTAGCTTCCTGTCTCAGATCCTGCTCTATTTGTACTAGACCTTGTTCTATATTACCGAGCAATTTGGATTTATTTAGGCCATTTATAGTTACTCTACAACAGTCTTTTAAATACTGAGTTATGGTTGCATAGAATCGACCAGTACACTGTCTAATTGTGTTGGGCTGTAGATATTGAAAGAGCAGGGCTTTTAGTATTGAGCTATCTTGATGATATACCAATAGCTGTGGTGGATAGTTCAGTGTATTAGAAAAGATATAAAATAGTCCAAAAGTGGTTAACTTATAATATATTGAATCACGGAGAAGTGATGGCTGTTGTACTTCACTAATAAACTTATATTCTTGCAGTCGTTTCATAACAGGAAATTCAGATTTGTATTGTGATGAGAGGCGTTTTATTCTAATATGAGATGCTATCTTGTAGGCCGAAGATTCATACGTATTTATAACTCTAAATAATAAGGATCTCTCAACTTCTTCAAGTTTTAGTTGTTTATATTCTGATATTTCAGATAGGTATGTTGTATAATCATACATTAATGTAGTCTGAATCTTAAGATAAGGATCAGAGATAATATATAAACATTGTCATATTAATCGTTAAGGAGATGATGATTAAATATGGTTAATACCCAATACTCAATGATAGACTTTAATTGGAATTATGTAATCTAACCTTATTATAAACAATATGCAAACTCTCATGATTATTAATACCATTATCGAGTAATTGTCATAATTGTATGGTTTATTATAGCACGTATAATGCACGTCTTTCTTGTTAATAAGGAACGTTTAATAAACCTCCAGCGAAAATTTTTCCGATTGAATGCCTAAATTTAAATCGACACAGGATATCATTAGAATTGTTGGGAACAAAGACCAAATTCGTAATTTTGGTGTCATTGCACACGTTGATCATGGTAAGACAACGATGAGTGATAGTCTTTTAGCAGCATCTGGTATAATTTCTCCTTCAGTTGCAGGGCAAGCGCTTGCATTAGACTCAATGAAACTTGAACAGAACAGACAGATGACAATCCGTGGTGCAAATGTTACATTATTCTACGAAAATGAGGGAAAGGAATATGTGATTAACATGATTGACACTCCTGGACACATTGATTTTACAGGAAGAGTTACCCGAGCACTTCGGGCAATTGACGGCGTCGTAGTCGTATCAGATTCTGTTGAAGGTATTATGACTCAGACAGAGACTGTAACAAGGCAGGCGCTTGAGGAAAGAGTAAGGCCAGTTTTATACATAAATAAAATTGACAGGTTAGTAAAAGAATTAAGATTAAATCCAGCTGAAATGCAGAAGTGGCTTTCAAACATAATTGCTGAATTCAATAGGCTAATTGACATTTACGCAGAGCCTGAACTGAAAGAAGTATGGAAAGTTAGCATACAAGGAAATAGTGTTGCATTCGGATCAGCAAAAGATAGGTGGGGTTTTAATTATAAAGTTGCCCAGAAAAAAGGGGTTAGTTTCAAGGATGTTTATGATGCCTATACCTCTAGCGATCCCAATGCAATAAAAACACTCGCGGAAAGAGCTCCATTACATGAAGCAGTTTTAGGGATGGTTGTACAGCATCATCCCCCGCCACACGTAGCTCAAAAGTATAGAATACCAAAGATTTGGCCAGGTGATCTAGATTCAGAAATTGGTAAGTCACTTCTTTCGTGCGACGAAAGCGGTCCGGTAACCATGATGGTAACAACAATAAACGTAGATCCACAGGCGGGAAGAGTGGCGACAGGTCGACTTTTCTCGGGTACGATTAAGGATGGTGATGAAATACGTCTAATTGATGCTAAGCGACTAGGAAAGGTTCAATCTGTGAACATATACATGGGTAATACTAGAGAAGTAGTAAATATGTTACCAGCAGGGAATATCCCAGCGCTACTCGGACTCGATTATGCAGTTGCTGGTGAGACCATTTCCACTGTAAAAAGTATTCCTGCATTTGAATCAATCAAATATGTTTCGGAGCCGGTGGTTACAATTGCTGTAGAACCAAAACATCCAAAAGATTTGCCTAAATTGGTTGAAGCCTTACGAAGGATTACTGTAGAGGATCCAAATTTGATCGTTAAGATTAACGAAGAAACTGGTGAGACACTAATGGCAGGAATGGGGGTATTGCATCTCGAAATTGCTACTTCGTTACTACAAGAAGCAGGTCTTGACATAACAACTACACAACCATTAATAAATTATCGAGAAACTATACGTTCCAAAGCTGGACCGATAATGAGCAAATCACCGAACAAGCATAATAAAATTTTCATGCGGGTAGAGCCTCTTGATGAAAATATAGTCGATTTGATTAGATTCGGACATGTAAAAGAAGACATGGATAAAAAAGAAATGGCAAAAATTCTTAGAGAAAAGGGTTGGCCTGCAGATGAAGCTAGAAGTGTTGCTGCATTAGATGTAAGCGGGAACATACTACTTGATGAAACTAAAGGTGTGCAGTTTATCCAAGAATCAATGGACTCTATCAAATCTGGTTTCGATGATGTACTTCATTCAGGCCCTATTGCACATGAGTCTGTAAGGGGCGTCAAGTTTGTATTGCATCACTTTGTACCGCACGAAGACCCAGCTCACAGAGGTCTAGCACAATTAATGCCTGCAACTAGAAGGGCTATGCTAGGCTCTATATTAATTGCAGATCCAGTTCTGCTCGAACCACTGCTCGGCATTGAGATCAAATGCCCACAAGAACAAATTGGTGTTGTAGCTGGTATATTATCTGGTAAGCGAGGTAAACTTTTGAACGTGGAACAAAAAGGAGTTGTTTCAATCATTCAAGGGGAAGTCCCAGCATCTGAAACATTTGATCTATCAGAAGTCATGCGAGGAGGTACTGCGGGTAAGGCTATGTGGAATACATATTTTAAGACATGGCAGCCTGTTCCACAATCGATATTCAAAAACTTGATAGTAGAGATAAGAAAAAGAAAGGGCTTAAATCCGGAGCCTCCAACCCCCGATGAATTCATAGACAAGGAATAAGCAGACAGACGTACATACAGTAACTTAATCGCTTCATTTTTTTTATATATTTAGAAAACCAAAATTTCTGATCGTATATTTACACTATGTTGCTACTTGATGGTGAGATTGTTATATGCGAATTCATATTTTGTCGCCTAATAGTTATAAGCAGTTATAACACTTCTAAAGGTATGAAACTGGACCTTCCAAGATATACGGAGAGATTTGGAGCTATAAGCCTCCACGGAGTTCAACGTGTATATGAGTTAGATTCTGGATTCAATAATGGTAGGACAACTTCTGAAACAGTTCAAAGCATTGGAAACGAGGAAATCTCGGAAATCGAAAAAAAGATGGCAATAGTTATACCGATCAAAGGTGAGCGTCTAAAGCTCTTGGAAGGTGTATTAAGCGGAATTCCTCATGATTGTCTGACTATCATTGTATCTAATAGTCCTAGACAGCCCGTAGATAGATACAAACTAGAAAAAGAAGCCCTAGAACAGTTTAATAGATTTGTAGGAAAAAATGCTATAATATTACATCAAAAAGATTTAGGTCTATCTGAAGCTCTGAAACAAGTTGGCCATACCACAATATTTGGTCCAGATGATATTGTTAGAAATGGTAAAGCAGAAGGAATGATAACTGGGATGCTTCTGGCCAAGATGGCAGGAAAGGATTATGTCGGTTTTATCGACGCAGATAATTATGTACCAGGAGCTGTGAACGAATATGTAAAAATATTTACGTCAGGTATTGCGATGTCCAACTCACCGTACACAATGGTTCGGATATCATGGATCTATAAGCCTAAGGTTTCCGAGAGTGGATTGTATTTTTCGAAGTGGGGAAGAGTGTCAGAAATAACAAACCAGTACCTAAATTCATTGGTATCTTACTATACTGGATTTGAGACTGAAGTTATGCGTACCGGAAATTCAGGTGAACACTGTATGTCAATTAAATTAGCCGAACTTTTAACATACTCTTCAGGTTTTTCAGTAGAACCATATGAAATTGTAAATATATTAGAGGAATTTGGAGGTATATTGCCTACGGAAAACTATGATGCTATGGACAAAGGTGTAGAAATAATGCAGGTCGAAACAAGGAATCCCCATTTTCATGAAGAAAAAGGTGACGATCATCTTAAAGAGATGTTTAATGGATCACTTAGTTGTGTATATAATAGCAAGATCTGTCCTCCAAAGTTGAGAGAAAAAATTATTGAAGACCTCCGTGGAAGAGGAATATTGGATGAAGGACAGGACCTGTTTCCCTTAAAAAAAATCAGTCCTTTCAAAGATATTGATATACACCAATTTGCAAAAATTCTGCACGAGAAGGCGACTAGTTTCGTACATTCTGTTTAATAAATAAATAAACTTTTAGTAATATAAGCACATGGCAAATCACTGGTAGTGGAAGACACAATATATTAACCTAAAGCTGATGTAAGAAGAACTTGCTACACTTTTTTGATTCATATTATTAAAGTCGGATATATTGTCTAGTGACTTTTTCGTGATCTTGTTTGATATTCCTAAAACATATGATCAAGAAAGTGGTGGATTATTGTTGATCAAAGAAGGGCTATTAGATAATTAAAGTTATCGACCTGGCTTCACAATACAGATTTGCAGATGTGATTCGTTATTGAATTAAGCTAGAACTTACGCAAATACTTTGACATCAACTAGGTTAAATTGGTTTATGTGGTCAATTGTGCTTTAGTGCGGTCTAAATAAACAATTTTTTTATCGATGATTGGAATTTCATGAAACAATAATAAAGTCAATTGAATAGTCTATACTTATGAACAAATCTAATTTGAGACGTGAACTTATGATAATATCAAAAAAATACGGAATGCGCTATCGAAAGCCTAGAGCAATTATGCAGCAGTCCTCTTCCACACTTACCTTGGATGAGGTTTGCCCTACCTGGGCTACTAAGCTTAAAGTTGGGTTAACTATCAAGGACAGACGAATTCTCTCCTATGATTCTAAATACTGCTTGGTGGGAGAAGCATGGGGATTTACTGGAAGACATGCAGGCTATTATTTCGCACCACTTATTCCATTCATAGGGTGCTGGACTTGCATAAAATATGGAAAGTATATGGGCAAATTATCCAGAGAGAAAAAGACATGCAAAACAGATGATTTTCAACCATTAATTACTAGATTTCTTGAACACTGGAATCAAAAACATAAGCATGTTACCGAGAGTCTGAATGATATACGATGCATATATTTTTCATAAGCCTGTCTGCTGGATTTTAATCTCTTAATATTTTGGTATTACATATAGTTTGAAAATAAATGATCCGAAATTTCGGCCCTTGGCTCCGATGATAATCGCTTGTAAAGATAGTCTGTCCTCATAAGAATCCTAGCGAGAGAACTTCAATCATGCTGCCAATGATAACATGATCAAAGAATCTCTTCATAATATTACTTAAGGAGCTTATAGTGAAGGGCTGCGCAGCGGTCTTTTTGACTTCGATGGCATTACTGCGTTTTTGACCTATCCCCCAGGAGTTAGCCAGTAACTATGCTGTCGTAGGTTGTGGAGTAAACCATCAAGCTAGCTAGACTATCCCTCTGCGACAAGCCGTCAAATACATGAGTAAAATTACCTGTTAACAATATAAAAGAAAATAATTCTCTTATCCCATCCGATCAGAATATCAATGAAGCAAAACTTCTTAATGCAATATCCAGACATCTAAATTAGCTTACTCATTTACTTATTCCCGCTTGCGCGCAAGATAGAATAGACCAACAAGTGCCCTTATTAAATTATAAGCATATGATATTTTAGCCCTGTTTCGCATTGTTGGAAGAATAAAATAATAGACGACTAACTATTTAGCCATTATAAAATAAAATAAAATAAAATAAAAATAAGGTATAGCCGGTTGAAGGGAGGTGCATAATGCCGAATATAACTTTGAACATGGGATCCTGATGACGCCGGCAATAACTTCATGTTCACCTTGCTTTCTTCTAGTTTTCTATCTTATACTGCTCGCCGGATCTTTTCTCTTGTCCGTGTCTTTAGATGAAGGCCTACCTATTCTATCTATATATTCACATATTTTTTTTGTGTCCATCTTGCATAGCATGTTCCAGCCAGACATTTGGATAATCTTGCGGTTCGCCGGCAAACCCGCGAAGATGTTACGCGTAATGATAAAAAAAGTGCGTGGAAGACTAACAAATAATACAACTATAGATCCGATAACAAGCGGAACACTAGCAATAAAACCCCACAGAAGTGATTCAAATATAGTATGTGATGGAATTGCAGCTACTCACCTTTCCTATCAATACATCATCTCTTATCTATGCAGACTGCCAGCCCTTATCGGCAATCATTTATACGCAAATGTCTGTTTGCAAACAAGTCCATTATAGAGGATATCGTACGATTCTATGTACCATGAATCATATAATCCAAAATAAAAATAATGACAAAGAAAGAAATGAGAAGAAGAAGAAGTATTAATTACTACTTTTCAAGAGTAGATATGACCTATTGAACTCAAGAATCCAAAACGTAACACCAAGATACACCAAATTCGAAAACATTTTGCCAGACGAAGTTAGATATACTCAAATCACCGAAGAATTTGAAGAGGCAAAAAGTGAGATAAATATTATAACTGAAGAAGATTTAAGATATATAAAGAGCCTTTCAAGTAGTCAAAATAAATCAATTCCATTCAATCAATTTTTAAAACCATCCTCCATAATCAAAGCAGCATTTTACTTAGAAAACGATCACTCACAGGAGCCATATTGTTTTATTATGCTCACTGGACCATGAGCCTGTCCGCTCTACGGTCGCTTGCTCAAGGTATAATAGAAATGTCAAGGGAATTGAAGACTTACTATGCCAATTATGTGAATGCTACTGCTACGCATGAAAAAGGGATAGAATTTAATCATTTTGTTAGTGCTTATCAAGATTTACACGGATATCTGGCAAGTATCCATAATATAATCAAGCAATACTATGATCTATTTGTACAAGTATGTAATGAAGTCAATCCTACTAATAAGGAAGAAACACTCAATCAATACCAATCGGACACAGATTATCGTCAACTGTTAGCTGCTGCGATAAAGGTATTGCTTTTACATGGAAATATGGGAAGACTTGTTGGTTTTCCGCTTCTCATATCAGCATTAGAAGTTTTCATAACAAGCGAGATATTCAATACAAAGAAAAGTATCAAATATAGCAATAACAAAATCATTTTTCTAAAAAAAGATATTCCTAGTTCTAAGATTATAACAAGTATAATAGAAAGACTCCACTTGGAACGATTCTTTAAGACTGATTCTCTAAAAAGATTATATGACTGGCAAAATATCATTATTAATAGACGTATTCGGACCGACGACTACCTATTGTGGTTTGTATGTGAACGTACCGCATTGGAAATATTAGCTGCATTTAATGCCAATTTGAAACACTATAGAGATCGAATTCTTGAAGAGCTTCAAAATGAAGAGGAAATACAAATAAAACAATAGTCATTACTGGTTAAGGTTTGGATATGAATAAATTGACAAAAATCTGAATGTCATCATTCTATACTACAACAAATAATAAAAATTATCTTTTCGTTACTGTCATGACAATCAATTCGTATTTGTTTCTTACATAAACTGATTATTTTACGCAGCCAAATGCAAAGGTGCATAATATTGGACAAGACTTTGAATATGAGGCCGATGATATCTATATGTCTTATCTTTCTTACTTTGTCTATATTCTATTTCTAACGCTGTTGATTGCCGAATTTTGTCCGTCATCCATCCTTCGGCACATTCTACGGACATATTTACATCTTTGTTTCATTTTCCTCTTTCCTAGCATGTATCCTGCGACCGACGTCGGATTTGATTTTGTCGTTGGCTAGCAAAAAACTGGCGAACATCTTATGCAGTCATAAAACTGGCGAACACACCAAACTGTCTGACGAAATTCTTTTTGGTGCTATATATAGCTCTGCTACGATATACTATATACTAGTAAATTGTCGGTTATCGATCATGGAAACGATATGTATATTGCTTGTTCTGTAATTCTATGGCTGTGCTGAAGCCTACCAAGACTAGACGTATTATGTTATGATGCAACACATGTAGTGCTTTAGTATTCACAAATGGACTTCTGTCACAACAGAGAAACCAGATATTGAAGGATTTCAGATTTGGATCTCTGCGTTGACTGTATGAGGTAAAACCGTAGGCATACGGAAATCTTGCTTTTTAAGTAATATCGATCAGATATTATACTCATCATGTCACACATATACTGATCTTGTCTTGCATGGTTGTCGGATCTGAATCGATCTCTTATAGAGAACCTTCATGTGGTTGAGCCTGCTGGCTACAATGACTATCATAAATAGTCTTATATTGATTGTAAGAGATTGGAAAAGTCATTAATGCGAAAGCGTCGGAGTTTCCTATCAACAATATTGTAGAGATTGAACGTAGCTGCATTTCCATAATATAAATAGAGATAAATTATAGACAATGACAATATCTTATTAACTTAAATAATTATATTCTATAACGTATAATATTGATAAATGCATGCTGACTATTCAGTTATGCAGACGGACGTTAAATGAGTTCAGTGTATGTCATAGGTAGGAAGCACATCCCCTAAGACTGCTGAATTCTATAACGGCCGGCCGATTGTCTATGGATATTCTCTATGGTCTAACTGTGTGAAGTATAAGGTCTATCCAGACCTGCTATATTTGGCAGGCAGACTGATGAATCAGGTTAGTTATATCAGGTCTATTCCAACATTACAGACAGGGTTAGTATTTGCCTGTCTAGATAAGTATAGCAATAATTATTGACTTGTAGGCAATTCCCATGAACGAAGGTAGTCTATCGATACGTAAAGACAGGTTCGTTATTTGTATATAGATAGGAGATATTTGCTCACCGGCAGAACCCAGCGATCTTATAATCAGTATATTAGCGAATATGGTGATCGGTATCAATATGCCAGATAATATTATTTCTGGATTTATTCGCCGGCCTAGATGGTCTTGAGATAGATTTCGATTCAATAAGTTATTGGTAGTACTATCATAAATGGGCCAAAATCCGGCGAGATGTGAAGAGTTCAACTTCATCGGAGAAATCACCATTCTGAATCACTGCCTACCAATTATTGGAAACATAGAGGCGAGCAAACAGGGAATTAACGAATTTGACG